>Ga0310810_10001257_pt1 | contig 26400 bp, 23 predicted proteins | sample NCmetagenome_FD_207641 | JGI IMG/M metagenome (GOLD analysis project Ga0310810, IMG submission 207641) | Soil microbial communities from experimental microcosm in Duke University, North Carolina, United States - NC | ecosystem: Engineered > Artificial ecosystem > Soil microcosm > Unclassified ...
CAAATCACTATTTAGAAGATTCCTCTAGACAGTTTGAAACTCTTCTAACTCTGTATAGGAATTCGGGCGGATCCGAACGCAACATTCTGGAAATGCGGCAGATGATTTCGGACGCGGAAAGCGTCACCGCTGCCATCGCGAACCGGATACGGAATAACCTCAACCCTACCCCGCCTGTGAATACCCACGACCTAACAGTGATGGAGTCGATTCAGCAGCGCATTCAATCCTTTACTGAGCGGGTGAGCGCCGAACACGAGCGAGTCGAAGATGAGCTTGTTTCCGGGACGCGCGCAAAGATGAGACTCATCATAGGCTTTAATATCGCATTGGTTTTGATCGGAACCGTTTTTCTCGTTGTTTTGAAACGGCACTTTAACCATACGATAGCCATTCCTCTACGTCGGCTCGCCGACAAATCCGCAGTCATAGCAAGGGGCGAGTTTCCCGAGGCGATCCCCGTAGCCTCAAAGGATGAAATTGGACTCGTGAGCCACAGCTTCAATCATATGGCCGAGCGTTTAAGAGAACATCAGGAAAAGTTAAAAGGCCTGGCAATTTTAGAGGAACGGGAACGAGTCGCCTGCGAGCTTCATGACAGTCTAGCCCAAGATCTCGCCGCGATCCGACTAAAACTCATCGCCGCTCATCGAAGCATCAACACCGACGCCGTCGTGCCGACCGAGGGCCGTCTCAAAGAACTGATTCAGATCGTCGACGACGCTTATCAGAACTTGCGAGAATCGATTTTCGGGTTACGCGCGCTTACTCTAAGAAATGACGTAGGCTTGATCACGGCACTTCGGGCGTTCCTTCGAGATTTTAGCGAAGTGAGAAAATTGCCCGTCGACCTTATCGTTGCCGATTTCGCGTCGATTCATTTTTCACCGGCGGTTGAAATACAATTTGTCCGCATTCTTCACGAAGCCCTCGCAAATATCGTCAGGCATGCCCACGCGAGCAAGGGAACCATCAGCATTACCCGTCACGAGCAGACCGCAAAGATAACCATTGAGGACGACGGCGAAGGATTTTGTCCGGCAACAATATTCGAGTCCAGTCTGCGGTTCGGTCTTGCGACGATGAAAGATCGAGCGCAATCCGCAGGCGGCGACCTCCGCGTCGAAAGCGAACCCGGGATCGGCACTAAAGTCACGATTTATCTGCCATTGCTCTATCCGAAAGAGAATGAAACCCATTCGGCTACTGTTGGCTGACGATCACACCCTTTTTCGAAAGGGTTTGGTCAGTCTTCTGCAACAAGAAAGATGCTTCGAGATTGTCGGCGAAGCCGACAATGGCCAACAAGCGATCGCGCAAACAAAAGTGTTTCGGCCGGATCTTGTGTTAATGGACATTCATATGCCTGTTGTCGATGGACTGGAGGCAACCCGGCAAATCACCAAAACGCTGCCTCAATCGCGCGTTGTGATTCTGACGGTTTCCGAAGAGGACAAGGACCTCTTTGAGGCGATCAAGTGCGGCGCCTACGGCTATCTCTCCAAGAAGATCGAGCCGGAAAAATTATGCGAACTATTATTGGGCGTTTCGCGCGGCGAAGCAGCCCTAACTGGCTCCACCGCAGCGAAAATTTTGCAAGAATTTGCCGTCGGACAATCGAAGACTTGCGAAGCGGCGGACCTTCGCGCCCTCACAGAACGAGAACAAGACGTTCTCAAACTTTTAGCGAGCGGTCTCACCAACAAGGAAATCGGCGCGCGACTGTCGCTCGCCGAAAACACCGTCAAGAACCATCTTAAAAATATTCTCGCCAAGCTTCATTTACAGAATCGTGTACAAGCCGCAACTCTGGCAGTCCAACAAGGTTTGTACGGCGATAACATTCGTCGACCGTAGCGCACCGTCACTTCGCGCCCCGCGAGTTCATAGCCCCTTGGAGCTAACGACTCCTAGCTCCTAATATCTCGGCATTTCACTGTATCGCATGAAAGCAGTCGCGTATATTTTTCTCGATGGGCGAATGGTTTGGCATTTCGATTGTCGCCATTTGCGGACGAGTTCATACACAACCCCATCAAGTCATGATTGCAATCTCCAAATACCGACCGCGCCGAAGAGTTGCGACAAACTGCTCCAATCCGTCAATCCCAAAAATAACCAACCTCACCCTAGCCGGTCTGCATTGTTGCATCAGTCTATTTCAGTTTTTCGTTTTGCCGATTTATCTATTGCCGAAGAGCCCGCGCTGGGGCGTCGTCCTTGTTGCCTGTGCGCTTACGACAACGCCTCTATGGGCCCTGCTACACGAAGCCATTCACGGGGTATTCAACGCGTCCGGTTGGGTCAATGGCACCATGGGAAGACTACTCGCTATCTGTTTCGGCTCTCCTTTTCATATTCTCCGGCTCACTCACCTTTCGCATCATAAGTTCAACCGGGCGAGTACGGAAAAAGGTACGGAAATTTATGATTCACTGAAAGTCTCACGGCTTCGTGCGTCGGTTAATTACTTCTTTTATATTTTTTGCGGGGTCTACTGGCTCGAAGTTGCCTCGATATTTATATTTTTTGTTCCGCCCAGCGTCTTCCAGCGGTTGCGCAGGCGCCTTTTCGACCAAGGAAATCCTCAGGAAAAATGGTTGGCGGGAAATTTTATGGACGAGACGCTCGTACGGCAAACCCGCATCGATGGACTGGGGATCTGCCTGATATTGAGCTTCAGCGCCTATTGTTTCGGCCGGCACTGGTTGATCTTCGCTGCCCTTTTGATGGGGCGAACGTTGCTCGTCTCGCTGCACGACAACGTCTACCATTACGGCACGCCTGTAGGCGTGGCAGTTTCCGGCCACAATCTCTTCATGCCCAAAGTCTTCGCGATGCTGGTGCTCAACTTTAATTTGCACCGCATCCATCACAGACACCCCAACGTACCATGGATCGAGCTGCCGGATTATTTTGCTCGGCAATTCGAGACTTATGACCAAAATTTTTTAATTGCGCTTCTCCATCAACTGTGTGGTCCAATCCCCATTTCAACCGCTTCCGAACGATTTCAATCGCCAAAAAAAATCGAATCGGCCAACTCTTAAGTCACAGGGCTAGCTACTCCTTACACTTTTCCTCGTCCTGTTCTTCGGCTTTCAGTTAGGCAAGCGAGCCATACGTTCGCCGGACGAAGGACGTTACTCCGAAGTTGCCCGCGAAATGGTTGTGAGCGGTGATTACATTACGCTGCGCCTCAACGGCGTTAAGTTTTTTGACAAACCGATGCTTTTCTATTGGCTCCAGAGCCTGGTCACATGGAAGGGACGACAGCGCGGTCAACCCTGAAGGTAAATAGCAAGAATCAAAGCATTGACGCAGAGCCCGACATGACTCTGCTCTACGCTTTATGCAACGATCTCCAACTCAACGGTCCCAAGTTCCGCTGTGGCCTATCTCAGTACGGTGGTTGCACCGTGATCATGGACGGTAACGCCATTCGCTCCTGCGTCACTCTCGTCACCGCGGGCGCAAAACAAGTCCGTCACTACCCTCGAAGGCCTGGGCACGACCAAGAAGATGCACAAGATCCAGCGGGCCTTTATCGACGAGCAGGCGGTGCAGTGCGATGACTGCATCAACTCCAGGATCATGCCGACCAAGGCGCTGCTCGATAAAACTCCCAAGCCCACCGATAGCCAAATCAAGACCGGGCTTGTGCGGCAACCTCTGTCTTTGCGGCACGCATATTCGCATTCCTCGTGCGGTCAAGCGAGCATCCGGCCAATCGGCTTGAGGGCGGAAATTAATGGACGTCACTCGCAGGCAATTCTCTTAAAGGCGGCGGAACCCTCGAATCCCTCGGCCTGCTGCTGGTGCTCTATGCGTCAGCATCGGTCCCCCTGATTGTCGTCACGCCGTTGACCGCGACTCTGCCGCTGTGGGTCGTGGCGCTGGCAAAAACTTGACTTTGCACCGGCCGGTCTCTAAATAAAATCTTACTCCCTGGAGCGCGCAGCGCGAAATTTCGTTCCTGTCGAAACGTGTATTGTCAGGGCTGTAAAAGCTCCAAGCTTGCGCTGTAAAGTTTCTCTGAAAAATTCGCTTCGGCCAAAGGAGCCACCCAATTTCCATGAACACCGCCATCCGACCGCGATGGAAGCGCATCTTCGGCGCGGCATTTGCCATAGCGCTCGCACTGCCCGCCGCTTCGCTCTTTGCCTGGGGCGACGACGGTCACGAAATCACCGGCGTCATCGCTTATGCGCATCTTGCTTCCGCGGTTAAAAAGAACGTCGATGCGCTGCTCGCCGCCGATCGCGACACGCTGACGGCGGCGGATTTTGTGAGTCGAACGGTCTGGGCCGACAAATATCGTGACTCCGATCGGCAGACCACCAAGAAACGCTACGAAGGAACCCGCGAGTGGCACTTCGTGGATATCGAGCTCAGCGACGGCAACGTCGAATCGGCTTGCCACCGTTATCCGACTGTTTCGTCAGGTCAATTCGCGAGCGCCGGTCCGGCCAAGGCGTGCGTGATCGACAAGATCGGCCAGTTTGCCGCCGAGCTGCGCAGCAGCGCGACACCAAAATCCGAAAAGGTTCTCGCCCTCAAGTTTCTTTTGCATTTTGTCGGCGACCTGCACCAGCCATTGCACGCCGCGGACAATCGGGACCGCGGCGGAAACGACGTGGCGATTATCTACGGGAACCATACCACACCGGACAATCTGCATTCCTACTGGGACCGAGAGCTTGTCGAGCGCCTCGGCTCCGATCCAAGAACCATAGGCGCGGCACTCAACCGGCAAATTTCATCGGCGAAGGCCGAGCAGTGGTCCAAAGGAACATTTAGCGCGTGGGCAAGAGAATCTTTCCAACAAGCGAAAACCGTGGTCTACAATTTTACCGGCAAACGCGAATTCAATGCCGAGCGCGGCTCGAAGATCCAACGCCTCGACGCCGCCTACGAGCAGCGCGCACTGCCGGTCGTGCGCGAACAGCTTTCCAAGGCGGGCGTGCGCATCGCGACGGTTCTCAACAACGCCTTGCTGTGATCGGCACTACAATCGATTCTGCCTGCAACCGTATTTCTCATTGCGATCGGGCGCCGCACTGTGTTAGAGCGGGGTCCATGGCGGTAAAACGCTTCGCGCAAATCGCCGCAACTCTTCTTGCCTGTGTGTCCTTTATTGCGGTGCCGTCCGTTGGCCGCGCCGCTGCTACCCGCCCGTTGCGAATCGCTTTCCTTTTCACTTCCGGCACCATGGCGTCCATGTGGATGGCCAAGGAGACCGGCGCGTTCGCGAAAGAAGGGTTGGACGTGGAAATGATTTCCATGTCGTCCACTTTGGCGCTCCCCGCGCTTATCGCCAATGAAGTCGACGTCATTCAAATTTCTGCGGTGCCGTTGATCAACGCATCGCTTCGCGGTTTCGATCCGGTGTTCGTTGCCGGCATGCTCAATACGATGGTCTGGGATCTCTACGCGCGGCCGGAGATCAAGAACGCTGAGCAACTGAAAGGTAAAATTGTCGGCACCGAGCGCCCGGGCAGCCCGGTGGCCTACGGCACTCTCTCGGCGTTGCGCAAACTGAACCTGACAGCCAAGGACGTGCAGCTTCGCATCCTCGGCGGCAGCGCGCAGATCACCGCGGCGCTGTTGACCGGTCAACTCGTCGCCGGCGCGGCATCGCCGCCGGTGAATTTTCAGCTTGATCGCGCCGGATTTCATTCGCTGGCGACGACTCTCGACCTGCCCTATCAAAACGTCGGCGTCGTCGTGCGGCGCAGCCGAATGGATGAATTGGCTGGCCGCCTGATGCCGCTTCTGCGCGCTGTGCGTATCGGCATCGACCGCTACTACAGTGACAAGCCGTTCACGCTGAAAGTCATCGCCAAATACACGCGCGAGAACGATCCCGACTTTCTCGAACGCACCTACGAATTCTTCCGCAAGGCCGGATTCCGCCGCGACCTGGCGATATCCGAGCCGGGCGTCCAGGGCATTTTGGATTTTCTCTCGGAGACTTTGCCGGAAGCAAAGAAAGCCGGGCCAGCGCAGTTCTTCGACGACCGTTTCGTGCGCCAGCTCAACGGCGCGCGCTAGCGATTGAATTTTATTGAGGCGGCGTTAGCATGAGCAGCGTGAATCCGAGCAGTCTTCGCCGAGGACACCGCCGCTGGTTTCCTGTCAATTGCCTTCGTCATCCCAAGCCAAAGGAGCGCGCTCATGGCAAAAATATCTTTGCGAGTGAATGGTAAAGCACAAACGGTCGACGTGGAGCCGAGCATGCCGCTGCTCTACGCGCTGCGCAACGACCTCAAACTCAACGGCCCCAAATTCGGCTGCGGCCTGTCCCAGTGCGGCGCCTGCACCGTGATTATGGACGGCAACGCGATCCGCTCCTGCGTCACTCCCGTCAGCGCCGCGCAGAACAAGCCTGTCACCACGCTCGAAGGCCTGGGCACTGTCAAAAAAATGCACAAGATCCAGCAGGCCTTTGTCGACGAGCAGGCTGCTCAATGCGGCTACTGCATCAACGGCATGATCATGTCGAGCAAAGCTCTCCTCGATAAAAATCCCAAACCCACGGATGCCCAGATCAAACAGGCCCTGGCCGGCAACCTCTGTCGCTGCGGTACGCACATTCGGATATTGCGCGCGGTGAAGCGCGCAGCGGGCCAACTCGCCTAACTGAGGAGCCGTAACGATGAAAATCATGGAGCTCAATCGCAGACAGTTTCTCAAAGGCACCGGCGCCCTCATCGTCAGCTTCAACTTCTTTCCTCCGCTTCCGGCCTTCGGCCAGGCGACCGTCGGGCCCGGCATGGATGCGGATCCGACCCAACTCGATTCCTGGCTCGCCGTGGCGCCCGACGGCACTGTCACCGTCTTTAGCGGCAAGGTCGATCTCGGCACCGGCGTAGAAACCGCGCTGGCCCAGATCGTTGCCGAAGAACTCGACGTGCCGTTCAATCGCATCCACATGATCGGCTTGGACACGACCAAGGCGATCAATCAGGGAACCACCTCCGGCAGCCGCAGCATCGAGCGCGGCGGGCCGCAACTGCGTCAGGCAGCCGCCGCGGCGCGCCAGGTGCTGCTCAAGCTCGCCGCGACTCGTTTGAACTCACCCGTAGAGAAACTGTCCGTGAGCAACGGCGTGGTGAGCGATGGCGCAAAAAAGATTTCCTACGGTGAATTGATCGGCGGCAAGAAATTCAACGTCAGGATCACGGCCACCGGGACCGGCTGGGATATGAAAGTCGCGCCGGAAGTGCGTGCCAAAGACGTCAAAGACCACAAAGTCGTCGGCACCTCGCAGAGGCGCATCGACCTTCCGCCCAAGCTCACCGGTGAGTTTACTTACGCCAACGACGTGCGCATCCCCGGAATGCTGCACGGCCGCGTCGTGCGGCCGCCGACCATCACTTCGAAACCAACGAACATCGACGAGAGCGACGTCAAGAAAATTCCCGGCTTCGTCAGGACTGTACAGGAAGGGGCGTTCGTCGGCGTCGTCTGCGAAAACGAATGGGCGGCGATTCGCGCCGCCAAAGCGCTCAAAGTAACCTGGTCTGAGCCGGCGACGAAGATGCCGACCGGCGAGGACGCAATCTACGCTCTTCTGAAAAATACAAAGAGCTTCAACGATCAGGTCACGGTCAATCGCGGCGACCCACCGAGCTCGCTTGGGCAGGCGAAAAAAACCTACGAAGCGACTTACCGCTGGCCGTTTCAGTTGCACGGCATGATGGGCCCGCCCTGCGCCGTTGCCGACGTCGGGAAAGATCAGGTGACGATCTACACCGGGACCCAAGGCTCCTTCGAGACACGCAAAGCAGTCGCCGAACTGCTCGGACTTTCGGAAGCCAACGTGCGCGTGCTCTATCGCGAAGCCTCCGGCAGCTACGGCCGCATGGGCGCCGACGATGCCGCCGAAGACGCGGCTCTGATGTCGCGCGCGGTGGGCAAACCGGTGCGAGTGCAATGGATGCGCGACGACGAGCACGGCTGGGAGCCTAAAGGGCCCGCGCAACTCGATCTCATCCGCGCGGGCGTGGATGGCGAGGGCAAGATCATTGCCTGGGACTTTGCCGATCGCGGATTTCCGCTCACCGCCGCTTCGGGCCGCGGCTTGCGGCTCTTAGCATCACGTCAAATCGGCATGAAGCCCACGGCCAACGGCAACTCCAACGGCACTCGCGGCGCCGGCGAGATGTATACCTTCGAGAATCAAAAGTGCGCCGCGCCACTCATCCCATGGGTGCAACCCGACGAAACGCCGCTGCGCACCGGCTACCTGCGCGCGCCCGGCGACATGGCGCGCTGTTACGCCAGCGAATCGTTCATGGACGAGATCGCTGCGGACCTGCGCCTCGACCCCGTGCAATTTCGCATGCGCCACCTCGGCGCCAACAAGCGCGGCATCGACGCGCTCGCGGCCGTAGTAAAGCAAGCGAACTGGCAGGAACGGCCTTCGCCCGCTGCTCCGTCGAGCGGCGCCAAAGCATCCGGCCGTGGCGTGGCGATTTCCAATCGCGCTGAAACAATCTGCGGCGCGGTGGCGGAGGTCGAGGTCGACAAATCATCGGGCAAAGTGACGGTCAAGCGCTTCGTCCTGTCGCACGACTGCGGTCTGATCATCAATCCCGACGGCCTGAAAAATCAGATCGAAGGCAATATCATTCAAGGCGTGAGCCGCGCGCTGTTGGAAGAAGTCAAATTCGATGGCACCGGCATCAAAACCCTCGATTGGAATAGCTACCCGGTCATTCGCTTTCCCGACGTGCCGCAGATCGAAATTGTTTTGATCAACCGGCCGGAGATGCCGGCGCTGGGCGGCGGCGAGCCTTCGAGTGCGCCGATTGCCGCAGCGATCGCCAATGCGATTCATGACGCAGTCGGAGTGCGACTCCGCGAAGCTCCGTTCACGGCGGAGCGCGTGCTTGCGGCGCTACCACAAAAAGCCTGAGCGCACGCCGTAGGAATAGAACGTTTGAGAAAAGGAATTCCTGAGGTGAAAATCTCCGAACTCAGTCGCCGACAGTTTCTTAAAAGGACGGGCGCGCTGATCGTCAGCTTCAATCTGTTTCCGTCGGCCTCCTACGTCTACGGCCAATCAACCGGCAGCGGAGAAAGCCAACCGGATCCGACTCAACTCGATTCGTGGATCGCCATTGGTCAGGACGGTAGCGTCACGGTTTTCACCAGCAAGGTGGAACTCGGCACCGGCATTGAAACGGCTTTGGCACAGATTGCCGCGGAAGAGTTAGATGTGCCGTGGCAACGGATCAAAGTCGACATGGGCGACACTTCGAAGACCATCGATCAGGCGACCACATCCGGCAGCCGGACCATCGAACGCGCCGGCCCGCAGATCCGCCAAGCGGCCGCGGCGGCGCGCACAGAGCTTTTAAGACTCGCTTCAGAAAAGCTCGGCACGCCGGCGGAAAAATTGACCGTGCGCAACGGCGTCGTGAGCGTGGCGGGTAGTCCGTCCAAGCAAATTTCCTACGGACAGTTGATCGGCGGCAAGCGCTTCAACGTCAAGATCCAAGCCGAAGGACGTGGCAACGATCTCAAGATCGCGCAGGACGTTAAGGCGAAAGATCCCAAAGAGTATCGCACCGTCGGCACGCCGGTAAAGCGCTTCGACTTGCCCCCCAAACTCACCGGCGAAATGGTGTACATCCAAGACGTGCGCCTGCCGGGCATGCTGCAGGGTCGAGTGGTTCGCCCGCCAGTGATCAATTCCGCACCGACACAAATCGACGAAAACTCAGTCAAGAGTATTCCCGGTCTTGTCAAAGTCGTGCACGAGGGCAACTTCGTCGGCGTTGTGGCAAAAACCGAGTGGGCAGCCATCCAAGCGGCGGAAAAACTGCAAGTCACTTGGGCGCAGCCAAAATTTAAACTGCCCGCCAACCCCGACGAACTTTACGCTTACTTAAAGAACACCAAGAGCTTCACCACACTCAAAGGCGCGGAAAAAGGCAACACCGCCGAAGTCTTCGGCAAAGCAAAAAAACAGTACGAAGCGACCTATCGCTGGCCGTTTCAGATGCACGGCATGATCGGTCCGTCCTGCGCTATCGCCGACGTGCGCAGCGACAAAGCCACCGTGTGGTCGGGTTGTCAGGGGCCATTTCGCACCCGCGCCTCGATCGCGTCGCTGTTGAAAATTCCTGAAACCAATGTGCGGGTCGTTTATCACGAAGCCTCGGGCTCCTATGGTCGCATGAGCAACGACGATAGTGCTGAAGACGCCGCGTTGCTCTCTCGCGCCGTCGGCGCGCCGGTACGGGTGCAGTGGTCGCGCCACGACGAGCACGGCTGGGAGCCCAAAGGACCGGCGCAGACACAAACCTTGAGGGTTGGCATTGACGACGCGGGCAAGATCATTTCTTGGGAATTTACCGACTATAGCTTTCCGTGGACGGTGGCTTCAGGCACCACACTCCTGGCTTCGGAGCAGATCGGTCTCAAGGCAAAAATTCCGGGCCAAGGCAACGGCAACCAGGGCGGTGGTGAAATTTACGCCTTTGAGAACATGAAAGTCGGCGCGGAAGAAATACCGTGGATGCAAACGGAACCTTTTCCCCTCCGCACCAGCAATCTGCGCGCTCCCGGACAGCTCTCGCGCGCCTTCGCCAGCGAGACCTTGCTCAATGAAATCGCCGCGGATCTCGGCGTCGATCCCGTGGATTTGCGTCTGAGCTACTTAACCAACGACAAACGCGGCACGGAAGTATTGAAAACCGTCGCCGAAAAAGCGCGCTGGCAGAAGCGCGGCGCGCCCTTGGCCAAATCGAATGGCACGACGGCCAACGGCAGAGGCGTCGCCATGACCCGGCGCGCCGGCGGCTATGTGGCGGCGATCACCGACGTGGAAGTCAATCGCTCGACCGGTCAGGTGATCGTGAAACGCGTGACCCTCGCCCACGACTGCGGCCTCATGGTCAATCCGGACGGCGTTAAAAATCAAGTAGAAGGCAACACCATTCAAGGCGTGAGCCGCGCGCTTTTGGAGGAAGTCACGTTCAACGCCGAGGGAGTCACGAGTTTGGATTGGGCAAGTTATCCAATCTTGAAATTTCCGGATATCCCCGAGCTCGACATCACGCTGATCAATCGGCAGGACGTCAACCCGCTCGGCGCCGGCGAATTAGCAACGGTGCCGATTCCGGCGGCCATCGGCAGCGCCATTTTCGATGCAGTCGGAATCAAATTGCGCGAGGTGCCGTTCACACCCAAACGGGTGTTGGCGGCGATGCAGAAGGTGTGATTTAGCAGGCGCGTGCTACTGGGAAATTCAATCTTTCGAAGGCTCAAACTGATGCGCTTTTACTTCCGCGCCGATATCGATTTGCAGCAGATCCACGCCGACCATCAGCGGCCCGTCGTATTTCTGCCGCGTCGCGGGAATCAAATCCTCCGCCGTCGCGCTGCCAAACAGCAGCAGATGATTGTAGACCGCAAGCTTAGGCCGGGCGCGGGAAAAAACTTCGCCCGCCTGCTCGGGCGTGGTGTGATTGGCGCCGATCCTTTTTAGCTGCGCGTCGTTCTCCGCGGCGCTTCCGGCCACGGCCGTGACTTCGTGCACGAGGAGATCGGCGCCGTCGGCGTGACGAATCAAATTTTCATTGAACGTGGTATCGCCCGACAGAACGGCAACGCGGTTTCGATATTCGATACGATAACCGAAGGCCGGCAACTCCTCACCACCATGATCGACTTCGAAGGCGCTCACGCGGACACCGTCGCGATCGAACACGACGCCCCCGCGGATTTCATGCGCGGCGAGCTTCACGCCTTCGGGAGGATAGCTTTTGCTCCGTACGCGGATGTCGACGTGGAAAGCTTGGGGCAAATGCTCCATCATTTGAACGGTTCCCACCGGCCCCCACACCTCGAGTGGTGCGTTCCTTTTCCCCCACGGCCGGCCGATCCAGCCGGTCAGCCAGAGATCGGGAAAGCCGACCACGTGGTCGGAATGATGATGGGTCAAAAACATGCCGGTGATGTCGCAGAAAGGAATGCCCAGCTGATGGAGCCGCTGCATGGCACCGCGGCCGGCGTCGAAGATCAATTTCTGGCCTCCGACTTCGACCAGCGTGCTCGGTCCGAAGCGCTCCACGCTCGGCGGCGGCGCGCCGGTGCCGAGCAAGGTCACGCGAAACAAATCATCCGACATTTTCCTGACTCCTTGAAAAGTAGATGCAGCGCGTTACGCCGTAAACTACTTCGCTTTGATGCCAAGCTCGTCCTGCGCTCGCCGCACTAATGTGCCGTCGAAAAATTCTCCCACCTGTGGATCGCGGCTGATGTTGAGCGCTTCTCGGGTGTCGCGCACCACCAGCGCGAGCCCGTCCATCGGCATGCCGCCATCCTGATTGTAAACCCGCTGGATCGAATCGTAGGTCGCCCGCGCGAGATCTGGCGTGGAGCGTTGCCAGCGGCTCAGAAAATTGACCGTCGCATCGCGGTTGGAGCGCAGAAAAACATTGGCGCGGATACCCGCCTTGATAACGCGCCGGATCTCGTCCGGCTTGTCGCGCAGGCGATTGACGTGGACCGTGAGACCGCTTTGCGGGAACGACAACAGCTCGTGAGTGCGCGCCAACACGACATAGCCAAGCTTCTGCCCCTCGACATCGAACGGCGGCGGCACCATCGCCGCGTCGGCGAGCCCTTGCTTCATCAGCGCCACCCGCGCTTGCGCCGCGCCGGCAGAAAGAAAATTAATTTCGCGGTCGGGATTTATCTTTGCCTGCTGCAGAAGCAATCGCGCGATGCGAGTCGGGGCTCCGCCCACCGCTCCGACGGCGACCGTCCTGCCCTTGAGGTCGGCGAGCGACTTGAGCTTCGGCAAACCTAGAACCAGGAGTGTCGACGACGGTTCGAAGCAAGCGACGATTTTCAGCGGCAACCCCGCTAGCGCACCGCGCACGCCCTGCGGAATGCCCACCGTGTAATCCACGTCGCCGCCGGTGATCGCCGCCAGCGCCGCGTTGCCGCGAATCAGCACGATTTCGGCTTCGATGCCTTCCTGTTTCAGAAAGCCCATATTCTGCGCCAGTGGAAAAGTGAGAAACTGCCCACCGACATCCGGCACGGCGAGGCGAATCCTGTCTGCGCCCATCGCCGCGCCGGCGATTTGAATCCAAGACAGCGCTAAGAAAAGCCCGAGAACCCGGCTGTCAATTCGATGCATTCGGTTCCGCCTCCGCCGCCGCATGGTTCACGCTATTTTCCCGCGAGCACCGACTTGATAAAGCCGCTCTGCTCGAGCTCCTTCACCAGATGGCTGTCGGCGAACTCTTCGGGTTTGGCCGTCTTCGCCTTCGGCGTGGTTTTCTCCAGCTCGAGGAGGAGGCTCGATATACCCGCAGGATACGGCGGCACGTTGAAGCCGGTCTTGATCACCAGCTCGTAGGTTTCCTCGAGCACTTCGCGGTCATCGGTGCGAAAATATTTTCCCATCGCTTTCATCGCGAACGCTTTGTCCTTCATGCCGCGCACCGCGCCTTCGATGTAGGCGCGCAGAAAACGCCGCACCGTATCTTCGTTGGAGCGCAGAAACTTTCGCGTCGTGACCACGCCGTTGACATGGTATTCAACGTCGAGCTTGGAGAGATCGACCAAATCCTTCAGCTTGGCCTTGCGCGCCTGCAGGGTCGCCGGCGGCGTCACGGCGGCCGCCTGAACTTTGCCGGCAACCATGGCACCGATCGTCTCCGCCGGGCCGCCGGTCTGTACCATGGTAATGTCACGCTCAGGATCGATGCCCGCGCGGCGCAGCGCGATGCGCGATGCCAGATCGGACTGGGTACCGAAGCGCGTCGTGCCGAAGATTTTGCCACGCAGATCTTCGATGCGGTTGATGTTGGGCTGAGAGAAAATCCACCAGTTAAATTTTTTTGCGATCGTCGCGATGATGACGGTGTCGGTGCCCGAGAGCGCCGCCTGTATCGGGCCCGCGCCGCCCGCTTGAATGATCGGCAGCTCGCCCGAAAGCATGGCCTGAAGCGCGAGCGAGCTGCCGGGTATGCTGATCACTTCTACGTTGAGGCCGTTCTTCTCGTAATAGTTTCCTTCCTGGGCGAACCAGACCGACATTTGTGCGGCTGACGACGAGCCGCCGCCGGTGCGAAATTTTTCCAGCTTCTTTTCTTGCGCGTGCGCCGGCGTCGAGCCCCAGACAATCACAGCGATAACAATCCAAAGCAATATTCGTCGGATCATGAGTGGTCCTTTCCGTGGCCGTAAAGTTCATCGGCCGGCGCGTCCCCGCTATATCAAAACGATTGAGGATTTTCGACGGCGCTTCGCGCCATCGATAAAGAATGCAATTGAAATACTCTGTGGGAAGGGACGATGAAACCCCAGGTGTCGAAAAGAACCGACGCGCGGCGCGCTACTCGAAAGCCATCTCCGCCTGCACAAGGGGCCGCAAGCGAGGGAAATCAGCCCGGCTGCCGCCCGCGTTCTCGAAGGCATGTGCCGCACCGAGCATGATTCTTTTTTGTCGGCATTCTTCCTTTTATTTGTCGCACCTCGGCCTGGCGCAACTGCGCCTCGCTGCGCTGGAGTTCCGCTCTTCTCGAATGGCCTCGAATTCGGCGCGCTTCGCTTCGAAGGACCGGACCCGGCTCTCATAGATGCAGTTTTCGACCATATGTTTCAGCCGATTCAAATCTTCACTCTTGGTCCAAAATCCGTGAGCACCGACCTCTTGCGCGTGTTTCCGATAACTTTCACTGTCGTGTATCGAGATCACGATCATCGGTGTGTTGGAATCGAAGGCTCGTATTTTCTGGCACAGACCGAAACCCGAACCGTCGGGCAGGCTGAGATTCAGGACATATGCTGAAAATGCCTGCTGTGTCGACAGTTCGAGCGCAGCGCCGATGCGGTCGCAAACACGAATCCGATAATTCGGGAAAAGCACGAGCATTTCATCGCGCAGACCGACATCGTCGTCAATAAACAAGATTTGTTGATTCTCGGCCATACATTCCTCCGGGGCTGAACACGCCTCCGTTCGCTCTCCTCTGGCCCGCGCTTGAGCCCCGATTTAACCGGCACGATTATCTCCCGTTTACCCGTTGGGTTCAATTTTTTTGTTGCAGGCGAAGGGCAGCCTTTTATTGACAGCAGGCAAACGAATCGGTTATTTCTAACGCCGTTCACCCTTCAATTGTGGTCACGGAAGGAGATTTGGCATGCCGACAATCAAAGGTCTCAGCCATGTTGTGCTCTACTGCAAAGACCTGGAGAAAATGACCGCCTTTTACCGCGACGTGCTCGGACTGGTGAAATATCGCGAGCATGCGGGTCGCATGGTGTTCCTCACCCCCGACCCCAACGTCGAAGACCACCAACTCGCGCTCACCAAGGGCCGTGAGGGCGACGCTAAAATCATCGCCCACATTGCCTGGCGCGTCGACACACCCGAGGACGTCAAAGCCTACTACGAGCGCTTCAAAACCCTCGGTGTGACGATCGACCATTGCGTGAGTCACGCTTACGAAGAAATGGGCAACACCGTATCGTGCTATTTTCTCGATCCCGAGGGAAACCGCCTTGAAATTTACGCGTTGGTCGCGGAGCGCGATCAGGCGCGCACCAATCGGCCCCTCGACCTCGACCGAAGCGTCGGCGAGATCGTCGCCCAGGCAAGTGGACTTGGCAGCACAGCACACTGATCCTAAAACACTGCGCGCCTGGCCCACATTGTTCTGACGAATTAGTCGGTCGCGCCGGTGTGACTGAAATCGGATCGTCGATCAGCGCGCGTAGATTTTCTTGAAGAAGCCTTCCTTCTCCAGTTCGCGCACCAGACTTTCATCGAAGAATTGCTCCGGCTTGGCCTTTGCTGCTTCCGGCCGAGTGCGCGCCCGCTCGTCGAGCACGAGTTGAAACATGTCGCGGTCCAGGTTGGGTATGCGCTCGATCACGTCGACGCCAAATTGCCAGCTCGCTTCGAGCGTCTCCGGGTCGTCGGAGTGAAGGAATTTGGCGATCGCCTTCTTGCTCCCCTCTTTGTCTTTTTGCAGCATGGCGACTCCTTCGGAGTAGCCGGCGATGAAATTCTTCACGGTCTGGCGGCGCGAGGCGAGAAAAGCCTTCCGCACCACGATCCCCACGTGGGGAAAGCTCAAGCCGATGGTTTTGGGCGGGATCTGAATGCGCGCTCCGGCCTTTAGTGTTTTTTGCAGCGCCGGCGGCGTCATCGGCGCGGCAAAGATGCGCTTCGACTCGATGGCGACGGCTAGTTCGGGTTGCCCGCCGAGCTGAAGCAGCGGCACGTCCTTATCAGGTTCCAGACCGGCTTTGCGCAAAATATAGCGCATGGTGAAATCGGTCGACGAGCCGAAGCGCGTGATGCCCACCGGCCGCCCGCGCAGATCCTGAATCGTTTTGATCTCGGGCTGCACGACGATGTAGAAAGCCGGCATATTGACCATGCCGGCCACGGCCACCAGATCGGCACCGCCGAAATTCGCATCCACCACGCCGCTCCCACCTGCCGTGGCGATCTGGTTCTCGCCCGCCATCATGGTTTGAATCACCTGAGCCGCGCCGGCGATGTAGCTGAGGTTCACGTCCAGCCCGTACTTCCGAAACAAACCCATCTCCTGCGCCACGTAGAGCGCTGCGTGATCGCCGGCAATCGAAGCATAGATCGCATTGATCCGTTCCGGCGCCGGCTGGGCCAACGATGCGCCGCTGAAGAAAGCAACGAACAACAAGCCGGAAATCGATAAAGATATTTTAAGTCGCATGAAACGCTCCTGTAGTCCGATCCTTTGGTCTCTGACACAAACCTTTGCCGCTGAAGTATTGCGCAGCGATTGGTTTGGATTGAATAGCAGAAGACGGGCGCGCTTGTCCAAGCGTGCCGAATTGAACAATCGCTGGCAACCCGAAGAGATTTTTCAACGTCGGAATCGAAGTCGACTTTCTCTGCCTTCCGTCATTCCGGCGGACGCCGGAATCCAGGCACCCTAGAAAAAGAATAAAACCTGGATGCCGGCATGCGCCGGCATGACGAAAGTTCTCTTTGCCTGCAGTCCTCACGCGCCTCGAAAGGTGTGAGGGTCGCGAGCATTTCGCAATGAAAGTTAGTTGATGCGGAGGCCTTCGTGAAACAGATGAATCCGCTCGGGGTCGACGGCGAGGCCTAGTTTCTGGCCAAGGGCGAGCGAATTGCGGGCGGGTAGACGAGCGACGAACGTATGCCCGCCATTGCGTATATGGACAAAGCGATCGGAGCCCAGATCCTCGACAAACTCTACTGTGCCGGCAAAGCGTGCGCTTTCGCTCTCCGCTTCGCGTAGGTCTTCCGCGCGGATGCCAGCGGTCAATTTCGCATCCGGCCCGATGCGCGCAGTGCCCACGGCAGCAAGATCGAATTCCAAACCCGCTTCGCTGCGAAATTTCCCATCACGGTCGACGTGGCCATCGATACGATTCATCTGCGGCTGGCCGACAAAGCCGGCAACGAACAAATTCTGCGGGCGGTGATAGATGTCCGCCGGCGAGCCGATTTGCTGCAGCTCGCCACGATCGAGCACGATGATCTTTTCGCCGAGAGTCATCGCCTCGGCCTGATCGTGTGTGACGTAAACCATGGTCGCGCTCAAGCGGCGTTTGAGCCGCGCCAGTTCCACGCGCATGCTGGCGCGGAGAATCGCGTCGAGATTGGAAAGCGGTTCGTCGAAAAGAAACAGCTTGGGTCGGCGCATGATCGCGCGCCCCAACGCGACCCGCTGACGCTGCCCGCCGCTCAACTGCTGCGGCTTTTGATCGAGCTGGCGCTCGATTTCGAGCATCTGCGCGACATCGGTCACGCGCGCGCGGATCTCATCTTTGGGCATGCCGTGGAGGCGCAAAGAAAAACTCAGGTTGTCGAACACGGTCATGTGCGGGTAGAGCGCGTAATTTTGAAACACGAAAGCGATGTCACGGTCGCGCGGCGCGAGCGCCTCTACTCTCCCCCCGTCGATGCTCACCGCCCCGGACGAGGCAGTTTCCAGGCCGGCGATGATGCGAAGCAATGTAGTCTTGCCGCAGCCGGATGGGCCGAGTAGGACGCAGAATTCCCCGTCGGCGACCTCAAAGGAAATTTCCTTGAGAATTTCCCTGGCGCCGAAAGCTTTTGAAATCCTATCGACTGTCAGTGAAGCGATGGCGTCCTCCGTTATTCAACGGCCTACAACTCAACCTTTCACGGCGCCCGCCGAGAGGCCCTGCACGATGCGGCGCTGGAAAATCAATGTCAGCACCACCAGCGGCAACGTCGCGATCGTCGAAGCCGCGGCAATCTCGCCCCACGGCATAGTGTATTCGCCGGGAAAAAGCGCGATGCCCACGGGCAAGGTCTGGCGCGCCGGATACGTGAGAACGATCAACGCGAAAAAAAACTCGTTCCAGGCATGAATAAAGACCAGAATCGCCGCGGTGAAAAGTCCCGGCGCGGCCAGCGGCAGCACCACCAGGCGCAGCACCTGCCAGCGGCTGCAGCCGTCGATCAGCGCGGCCTCTTCGACATCGTACGGAAGCTCCTGAAAAAAGGTCGCGAGCACCCAGACGGCAAAAGGCAGCGAAAGCGCAATGTAAGCAGCGACGATGCCCTGGTAAGTGTTGAGCCAATTGAGAAAATTCAAAAGCCGCCAGATCGGTCCGGCGATGGCGATCTGGGGAAACATCGACAGGGCCAGTAGCAGCATCAAATAAAAGCGGCCCCAGCGAAGCTTGAACCTCGCCAGCGCGAAAGCCGCGAGCGCGGCGATCGCAAGACTCAGCACCGTGGTCGAGCCAGCGACAATGACGCTGTTGCCGATATAGCGCAGGAGACCATGCTCAGTAATGGCGGCGCGATAGTGATCCCAATGAAAGCTGGGCCAGAACACGGGTGGAATCGCATTGATCTCGGTGGCGCTCTTGAGCGAGGTGGAAAGGAACCAGAGAAACGGCAGCAGGCTCCAGGCGCCGATGGCGGCCACGGCAAAAGCAAACAAAGCTTTTTTCACGCGGCGCGCTCCTTCCTCAACAGACTTGTGCCAAGCAGACGAATGTAGAGCAGCGCCAGAACCAACGAAACCAGAAAAACCGCGACGGCAACGGCCGAGCCGTATCCGAGCATACCCTCGGCGAAACTTTTCTTGTAGCCGTAAAACTGCAAAACGTTGGTCGCGTCCGCCGGCCCGCCCTGGGTCATGACGAAAACCAGATCGAAAACCTTGAGCGCGTCGATGGTGCGAAAGAGCAAGGCCAGAAGCAGCGCAGGCCGAATCAGTGGCCAGGTAATGTGGCGAAATTTCTGCCAGGCGCCGGCGCCGTCGATGCCCGCGGCTTCATAAAGCTCGCCCGGTATTCCCTGCAGCCCAGCGAGAATGATCAGCGCGGCGAACGCGCTTGTTTTCCAGATGTCCGCCACCATGATCGACATCAAAGCCAGGCCCGGCTCAGCGAGCGGCGCCCAGTACAGCTGAGTGGCGTCGCCAAACAACAGATAATTAAAAACTCCGTAGCGATCGTTAAAGATGAACCGCCACATCTGCGAGGTAACCACCGTCGGCACGGCCCAGGGAACCAGAACAACCGCGCGGAGCCAGCCGCGCCCTCGGAAGGACTCGTTCAGGGCCATCGCCATGCCGAGCCCAAGCATCACCTCCACCGGCGTAGTCACCGCGACGAAAAGCATCGAAGTTCCAAACGACCGCAGCGCCACCGGGTCGGTCACCAGGTCGCTGTAATTTTCCAGCCCGACGAATTTCTGGCCGAGCCACGGCAAGGTCAAAATCATCCGGTACAAGCTCAAGCGAAACGACTCGAAGATCGGATAAAGCGAAAATAAGCCGACGAAAAGAAAGCTCGGCAACAAAAATCGCCAGACCGGTTCGCGACCCTTGTTCACCGCGCACTCCGATCGCGCAAAAGGTCAAGCACCCGGTCCATGTCGCGCGCTGCCGAGCGCGCGAGTCCATCGATATCGGAATCGCGGAGCGCGATGGCCGAGCTGAAGTAGCGCTGCATGATGTTGGCCACCGGCAGATACACCGGCGTGCGCGGCCGCGGCACCGCGCGGACCAGAGTTTGATATTGCGATTCGAATTGCGGATAGCGCTTGAGGATCTCTGTATCGCGATAAAGCGCCGCGCGCGCCGGCGCGCGCCCCATCGAAAGCGAGATGCGCTTCTGTGTCGCGCTGCTGGTCATGAACTGAACGAACTGCCAGGCCACCTCGGGCTGGCGCGAGAACCGGCTGATGGCGAGTTGCCAGCCGCCAAGCGTCGACGCGCTTTTGTGACCGGGAAAAGCCGGCAGCGGCATTACGCCCACCCGGCCCACAACTTTCGACTGCTTGGCGTCGTTAGCGACTTCCCAGGCGTAGGGCCAATTGCGATGAAATATCGCCCTGCCCTGGGTAAAGAGCGCCAGCGACTCGGACTCCTGGTAGGCGAGCACGCCGCGCTGGGCGATACCGCCGACGACCTCGTCGCGCACGAAGCGCACCGCCTCCTTGGCATCGGCGTGCTGCAGCGTGCTGCGCATGCTCCGCTCATCCCAAAGCGCGGCGCCGTTGCTCAGAATGAACTCCATCATGTTGCAGATCAGGCCTTCGTATTGTTTGAACTGCGCGGAATAGCCGGTGAGATAAGGATCGCGCTCTCGCGCCAGGATCGTTTTCGCTTGCTGCACCAGATCCGGCCAGGTGCGTGGCGCCGCGAAGCCATATTTCTCCAGCAAGTCCTTGCGGTAATAGAGCATGCCGGCGTCGACGAACACCGGCACGCCGTAAATGCTTTTACCGTAGCGGTTGGCCAGGATCGGCGCATCGAGAAATTTGTTTTGCTCCGCCGGTGGAAAAAAATTATCCAGCGGCATCGCCCAACCCGCGGCGGCGAACTCCGCCGGCCAGACGACGTCCATGAAAAAGACATCCATCTGCGGGTCGCGATTGCGCAGCTTCTGCGTAACCAGATCGTGAAATTCGGTGGACGAGCTCGGCCCGACTTCCTGCACGACTTTGACACCGGGGTGTGCGGCTTCGAAATCGGCGATGATCTCGGCCCAGACCTTCGCTGCTTCCGAAGTCCAGGTGACAAAACGAAGCTCCGTCTGCGCCGCGGCGCGCGACGGAGAAAGCAGGCAGAAAAGGATAGCCGGGATCAGAAATTTCGCCATCGCGCCTTTCGGTCCAAGCGAGGAATTCCCAGGGAACGTTTTTTCTACTGCTACTCTTCAGGAAAACCCGGATTGCCTGCGAGAATCAACGGGTCGCGTGGAACACGGTGCGAACGGAACCCTATCCTACTCGGCTTTGCCGAGCACAAAGGAAAGCAGGAGCAGGCTAAAGACCATGGCGGTAATCAGCGTGTAGAGCCGGTCGCGCTGATAGATGAACGCGAAGATGGACACGCCGACGCGGATCACCGGCGTGGCAATAAGCAGCAGAATTCCCAGGGTCACGATCGCTTCGCCCCGGAACGCGCCCAATCCCGCCGCCACATCAGCAAGCGAATGCAGGACCGGGCTGCGCGGCGAGCCCGAGCCCGAATGACCGAAGAAAGATCGGTCCGAGAAAAATTCCGGGTGCTGCGCGAAACTGATTACCGTGCCGCACAGAAACAAAATCAAACTAACAGTCACACCCAGGCGCAGCAGGTTGCTGATCAGCAACTCGACCTTGCGCACGCGCTCTTCGGTCTCGGTCGTCGGTTCGGCCATTCCTTCGCCGGCTCGCAGTTTACTCATCCGCGCAATCCCTTCAGCAGCATTTCGCCCGAAACCCAGAGCAGAACCACCACGAAAACCAGCCGAATTGTAGTGCTCTGCAAGCGCCCGAGCAGTCTCGAGCCCAGCACCGCACCGATCAGCACGCCGCTCGCCACCGGCGCGGCGATGAACGGATCGATGTCGCCGCGGGCGAAGTAAACGCCGGCACTGGCGGCAGCAGTGACGCCGATCATGAAGTTGCTTGTCGCTGTGGAAACTTTGATCGGCAAGCGCATGGCGAGATCCATGGCCGGGACCTTCAGCGCGCCCGAACCGATGCCCAGAAGACCGCTGACGACGCCCGCAACATACATGAGACCAAGACCGACGCGCGTGCGCGCGACGCGGTAGACGATTTCGCGCCCAGCGGCTTCGTCGTAGTAACTGCTGTGCAGTTTCAGATAGTCGGCCCAGGGCGCGGCGATTACTTCCTCACCGGCGCTCTGATGGCGCTTGCGGAACATCATCAGCGCCGAGTAGCCCATGACAACTCCGAAAATCACGTAGAGCCAGCGCACCGCCAGTTGCCCCGCGAGATAAGCTCCGGTGAGCGCGCCGGCGCTGGTGGCGAGCTCAAGCACCATCGCCACGCGCAAATTGGTCATGCGCTCGCGCACGTAGGCCGCGGCGGCACCGCTGGAGGTCGCGATGACCGAAACGATCGAAGCGCCAATGGCATAGTGGATGTCGATACGAAACAGCAAAGTAAGTGTGGGGATGATAATGATTCCGCCGCCGAGGCCGAGGAGCGAACCGAGAATACCCGCCAGGACGGAAATACCCAGCACGGAGAGGTCGAATTGTAACAGAGTCATAGACGCACGTGTTTCCTGCGCGATGCGAATGTAAAATCTAACCTAGCACGGCGCTGCCGTGTGCCAAATACCAGCGCAGCCTCGCGTAGCGCAAAAAAAAGCCAGCCCGAGCACCCGGCTCGGGCCGGCTTCAGAGTCGATTAGGAACAATATTTGGTTGAATCTGGCGAGCGCAGTTTGTTCTAGACACCCGGCTTGGTGCTGTCGGCGACGAAACGATCGCGGCGATTTTTCTGCCAGCAAGATTCGGTTTCCTCGCGGCAGACCTGGATTTCCTCGCCGTAGCTCGTGGTCGAGAGGCGGCCTTCGGCAACGCCGAGAGTCGTCAGATAATCCTTTGCCGCGTTCGCCCGTTTCGCACCCAGCGCCAGATTGTATTCGTTTGTGCCGCGATCATCGCAATGACCTTCGATCTCGACCTTAGTCGCCGGATTTTTTTTCAACCACTCGGCGGCGCCTTTCAGGGTTGCTCGTGATTCGCTGGTAAGATCATAGCGGTCGAACTCGAAGAAGACTTCCTTGAGCGCGCTGTCTTTCGCCGTGGCCGCGGAATCGCCGCGGCGCAGCGCATCCAGACTGCTTTGCGACTGAGGTTTGCGGGCTTGCTCTCCCGGCGTGGTCGCACTTTTGGCTTGCGCCGTCGCAGGCGCGGCCGCGGATTTCGACGCGTCGTTACTCGAGCACGCCGCCAACCCACCTGCCAAAAGCAGGCAAACCACGATACTCGCGTGATTATTGTTGTTCATAAATATTTTTCCTCCGTGGTTTTTGTCGCGTTATTGTCATGTCTCATTCATTTAGTGATGGAGTTATGCGGGCACTTCCAGCCCGTCATGAATTCCGCTTCATTGATCGACCCGATTCGCCAGTCGATGGGATTTTACAAAACCAAACTGCGGGTAAAGTCCGATGAGACTGGGTCGACGAAAGCGAGGGAATTATGAGTTGGACGCCGCTCATCTTTGCGATCTCGCTTGCCGACCGATCAATGATTCCTTGGTCGAGCGAGCGGTGGAGAATGCGGCGACAGCCCGTGCAGTTGCTTTTGCAGTTGCCGGCGCGTGAGGATGCGCGTGCCTTCGATCGGATGCTCGATAAGCTGGCGCAGAAACCTGCTGACGCGCCGGCCGAGACGGTCGACGATGAGCATGATCTCGATCGATCCATTGACATCGCGCAGATTGAAGATGGTTTCGGCCATATTGATCAGTGAGCCGCTAGACACGACGACCGCAACGGTGAGAGGCTCCGCCCGCGCTCTCTCCATCGCGGCCGGGCCATCGGTGACGGCGACGACTTCGTAGCCAGCGTGGACGAACCGCTTCTCGAGAAGCTGGTTGTAGTCGAGCCCCACCAACAGAATCTTACCGGTCTCGGCGCCGGCGCTGGCTTGCCGTGCCATGTTGTCCGAAATTCCCTCGGTCGCCTTTCAACCGACCCCGCGCCTATACAGTCAGGCGATTGTTTTTCATCCGATACTGATAACGCAGCGGCTCGCGAATGCGCCGGCGCCGGCCGCGGTCGCATTCGCATGCCACGCGCCAACGCGCCAAGCCAAGCCGAAGATAACTCGGGCTGATGTCGAGCATGCTGCAAATGTGCTCGAATGAGAACGGCCAAAGGGAATCGCGGCTGGCGATCCAGGCGTCCGCCTCATTGAACAGCGCCCGACAGCGACGGCTGGTCGCGCCGATGTGTTTTTGAAAACACTCGACGGCATCCGTCAGCACTGCGAACATGAGTTTTTCTTCGGGATCCATGTGGCCCTTTTGACGGAAGACCTTAAAAAACTGGTGCGGCGTCAGCACATCGGGTTCTGCGAACGGATTGGTATTGATCGGCCGGTGCGCCATCGCTGTATTTGTTCTGCTCATCACAACCTCCGATTTCGTACGTAGGAGCAAGAACAAAACCAGCGGTAAAAACTCCACCGCGACCAACACTTATGGGATCAAGCGGGAAACTCTGCTATCTTCGTTCGGCGGTTTGCGTGCGCAAACTTTACACACAGCAGGAGTATTTCGGGAATATGGTGCTTTTATGCACAGTATTCCAAAAACTGGATTACGCCTTATAAGAAATCGAAGAAATTTCTATTGGTTTAATTATTCTTGATGCTTCTCAGTGAGCAGAATATGCGCACTCAAAGCAGATGGTGGCGCTTTAGTTTGTTGTAGAGGGCGCGGCGACTCACGCCGAGAATATGCGCGGTCATTTTCTTGTTGCCGCCGGCACCCGCCAAGGTTAGACGAATCAAGTCTTTTTCGACGGCGTCGAGTGTAGAGCCCATGCGAAACGAGCCGGTCGCTTCGGCATGGCTATCGCAGCGCGCCTCGCCGTGGATACGCGGCGGAATAAACTCCGGGGTCAGTTCGGCGCCGTCGACCATGAGCACGGCCGTTTGAACCACATTCTTGAGCTCGCGCACATTGCCGGGCCACGGATAGTGACGCAAAAGCCGGTAGGTCTCCGGCGAGACGCGCTCCACGTCCTTGCCGTATTTGGCCGCAAAGTGCGACAGAAAATAGTCCGTCAGCACCGTCACGGCACCCGGCCGCTCGCGCAGCGGCGGCACGCTGATGTGGAAAACATTGAGCCGATAAAAAAGATCTTCGCGAAAGCGTTTCTCCGCGACCTGTTTCTCCAGGTCTTCATTCGTGGCGGCGATGATGCGCACATCGGTGCCGATATTTTTGACCCCGCCGACGCGACGAAAGCTTTTTTCTTCGAGGACACGAAGAAGACTCACCTGGGTCTTTTCGTCCATGGTGGCGATCTCGTCGAGGAATACGGTTCCACCGTCGCCCTGCTCAAAAATCCCGGGCTGCGTGTCTTGTGCCCCCGTGTAGGCGCCGCGCTCATGGCCGAAAATCTCGCTGGCGATCAACTCGCGCGACATGGCACCCATATTGATCGCCACGTAAGGCCGGTCTTTGCGGCTGCTGCGCTTATGAATCGCGGCGGCGATCATATCCTTGCCGGTGCCCGTTTCACCGGTGATCAGCACCGGAATGTCGACCGCCGCAGCGTCCAAAATGCGGCGAATCACCGCGCGCATCGGCAGACCGGCCGCGATCATGCCCTCGAATTCGATGGCCACGGAATCGTCCACCCGCGCGCCGTTGTGTCCGCTGCGAGGCTCGCGCAGTCCGCTCACGATCAGCGAGAAAATCTCTTCTTCGCCAGTGGGTCGGCGGCAAAAGCGAAAAAAATCACCGCGCGCTTCCAGCGCGTTGGGCTTTTCCTCGTCGGTTAGAACGATCGTCCGGGTATTCGCGGTTTTCCCGGCGAGCGCTTCGAGCGCTTGGCAAAAATCGCTCTTAGCGGTGGGATCGGAGCATGAATTCCATAAGACCAGATCAAACTTGCGTCGCGTGAGTTTCTCCCCTGCCGACTCGACGCACGGTGCGTAGGTCGCCTTTACGCTCGCATTGCTCGCCAGCCGACACTGGAGCAGCGCCCGGGCGCGGTCATCCCGCTCGATGATTAAGACGTGGGGCATAAGCGGATCTTGAGCAAAAGTTTTACACGACTAAAGTAGTATTTACGATCGCCAACTAGTTTTGAGTTTTATTCACTTCGACCCTAACTGTCAAGTATCAGGTAAAAAGTATTGCTTTTGGTGAAAAAGTTGTTGATACGACTAGAGTCCTACTAAAATCCGAGATTGACGATCCAACCACTGGGAAACCCACGACGCTAGAACGCCGGAAGCCGGTGCGCCGTTCAAGCTGGATTGACCAGAAAGAAAGCTACTAGGGGGAGCGGTAAAAAAACGGGGGATATTTTAGGATCGCCCTTGAGCGGCTGCGGCGGGATGCAGTCACTCCAGGGCAGGAGGCAACGC
>Ga0310810_10001259_pt1 | contig 26380 bp, 27 predicted proteins | sample NCmetagenome_FD_207641 | JGI IMG/M metagenome (GOLD analysis project Ga0310810, IMG submission 207641) | Soil microbial communities from experimental microcosm in Duke University, North Carolina, United States - NC | ecosystem: Engineered > Artificial ecosystem > Soil microcosm > Unclassified ...
CAGCTGCAGCCGACGATGCAGCGTCTGGAGCAGGCGATGCAGGCGCAGCGCGCCGCGATCAATCAGGTGCCGGTGAACGAAGCAGCCGTGCGGCAGGCCGCCACATCGGTTGCGTCGGTGCAGGCAGATCTCGCAGTGGAGCAGGCGCGACTGCACGCTGACGTCTGGAACATCCTGACGCCCGAGCAGCAGGAAAAGGCAAAGCAGCTAGAGCAGCAGGCGCAGAGCCGCGCACAGCAGCGGCGGCAGCAGCGCGATCAGCGGCAGCCGAAGCAGCCGGTGTAACGGACTCGACTAGTCGTTCGATTCGCGTCCGCGTTTCGCGGGCGTGCGCGGAATGCGGCGGCGCTCGGGCCAGATAGGTTTTTCGCGCGCCGCCGTTTCTACATGCTGCCGCAGGCGCTGCGCTTCCGCGATCAACTCATTGAGCTGTCGCAGCAGCTCCATCATCCGCGGATGATCCGGAGGGGTCGGATCGCCCATACCTTAAGTTAAAAGGCGCAAATCCAGCCGTAAAGGTCAGCGGCTTTTCTGGTTGACTTCTCGTTCGCAGCTCATCTGTCGGCCAGCGCTCTGCTCGTGAAGCTCGCGTTCGATGAACGGCAGCACGTGTTCGGGCAGAACGGGCTTTCGAAGGATCGCCGAGGCCTGCAGCGCAGCGCGGTCGGTGTCGGCGCCAGTGACGACGATTACAGGGACCGCCCTTGTTTCGTCATGCGCCGCCAGCTCGCGCAATACACTCGAGCCATCCACGCAAGGCATGTTCAGGTCCAGGATGATCAGCGAGGGAACATCTTGTTCGACTGCTCGCAGCGCGTTCAGACCGTCCGATGCCGTCACGACATTGAACCCCCGGAACCTCAGCGCCGTGGAATACAAGTCGCGGAAGGTGGGATCGTCATCGACCACGAGAATGGTATGGCGGAATTTCACGGCCGTATGAATCCCTCTGTTACCGCGCAAGACACTGATCGCGTGAAAATGAGAGACGTCATTAAATCCTGCAACGCAGATGCCGCGGAGTGGGCGGCCGAGCTGTACTGCGATCGTAATTCCGGGGGCAGTGGCGCGAACCACGCTGATTACCGCAGCTCGCGGGCGACGCGGATTTGTGCGGAAACCGCGACGGGCAGAAGGATCGTGAAACTGAAGCCGAACAATAGCCTGCGGACCCGGAGAGGAGTAAATTGATAGATGATGCGACGCGAGCTGGTGGCGGTCGTTGTCGGGCTGAGCGCCTGTCTTGCTCAATCGAGTACCGCTCTGGCAGCGGCGCAGGAACAGCATTCCAGTCGGCAAGCCGCAGGGCACGTGCGAACGTCTGCGCCGCCGAGTGCACCGGCCGCGCCACCGCAGGGAAATCCGCCTACTGGCACCGAGCCAGCATTTCAATCGACACTGAAATTCGAGCCGAGCAAGCGGGCAAATGACCACGTCACTGCGCCGTTACCAGTCGATCGTTTTGGACGACCGTTTGTGCTGGCGACACCCTGGCTGCTCGACGGAGGAATGGGGCACGTTGTTGCGAACGGACCGTTGTCGTATGCGCTGCCGAGCAGCGCTGCGCCCGGCGGCGTGCAGCTGGACGTTCAGCCATGGCGAGCGCAGGTGTATGTCGACGGCACCTACGTTGGCGTGGTTCGCGATTTCACAGGCTACTATCACCACCTCGAAGTCGGTGCGGGACCGCACGTGATTGCGATCGTGACAGCGGACTATGAGCCTCTTGTTCTCGAGCTGTTCGTATCGCCAGGACGTGTGACCACCTATCACGGCACGCTGAGCCCTGCGAGCGGCCGCTGATCAGAACTGCATCGATATCCCGATATCCACCTTCCGCATCCCGCTGACGGTCGTCGGCTTGCCAAAAAATGGCGACGTGATCGTTCCGCTATACCCAGCGTAGTTGCGTTCGTTCGTCAGGTTCTGCGCCTGCACGAACAGCAGCATCCGGTAACGCTTGTTGCCCTGATCGAATGTGCGCACCTGCGCCGCGCCGCCGCCACCGAAGACGCCGACGCCCGGCGGCAGGTTGATTGTGCCGAAGGCGAATTGATATCCGGCAAGTAGGATCATGGTGGTCTGCCCCGTCGCGCGGAGCGTGTTGCGGCCAACCCCTGCCGGTCGATCGTTGAAGATGCCGTCGTTGTTGTCGTCACGGCCGGTGAGCAGCGTATACGGTGGTGCACTGCTCGTGTTGATGCCGATGGACATCAGCACGTTGCGAATTACCTGATGGTTGAAATTCGCGTTTAAGCGGTGGCGAACGTCCACGCCTGGCGGGACACCGAGCTGCAACGCGAAAGGATTTACAAACGCCGCCGGTGCTCCGGTTGCCGCAGGGCCCCATTCATCTCGTAGATCACCCGTTGCCGGAATCGCGAAGGGGCCGTCGGTGTTGTTCCGAACCGATGCCAGCGTGTAGTTGGCAAACACGGTGATGCGCTTCCAGCTGATCCGCGGACCATTGAACGCCGGCAGCAGCGCGCCCGGATTGATGTTCGCGTCCACCTGCAGCTGATGCTGCCGCGATGCGGCGTCCGACATGACTTCGACAATGTTCGCGAAGGCTGGATCGGGGCGGATACCGTTGACCGGCTGATTGCGATTCGCGCCGCGCGCCAGCCGTGATGCGCGCTGATAACTGTAGGTGGCCGCAACCTGTACGACCTTCAGCATCCGCTGATCGAGGCCCGCGCTGACGCGCGTGATCTGCGGCATGTCGTACGCGTCGCCGAACACGTAACGGTTGATCGGGAGAATGACGCCAGCCGTACCCGGACTGAGGCCGACGGCAGCCGCGGCATCAATGAAGGTCGGATTGATGACATTCAGCTCCTGCTGCCGCAGACCGTCGATACGCAGCGCCTGATCGTACGTGCTGTTCGGCAGCCAGTCGTAAAACAAGCCGACGCTCCCGCGCAGCGTCGTCTGCCCGCCGGCGAATGGCGCCCACGTTGCGCCGAAGCGCGGCCCGATATTTTCCGCGTGATGCACGTGCGTCTGCAGCTCGTAGCGGACACCAGGCGTGATCGTCAGGTTCTTCCGCAGCCGGATGTCGTCCTGCAGGTAGACGCCGCCCTGCAGCATGTTGAACGTGATGATTGGATCGCCGATGCGCCGCGAGTAATTGCTCGGGTGGTTGGCCTCGAACGCCGCAAGATTGTCGAATGTGTAAGTGCCCAGGTAATTCGTCGTCGCGTCGGAGCGATACCGCGTTGCATCGAGCATGACGCCGGTGCGGATCGAGTGGCGTCCGAGTACGTAATCCAGATCCGACGCGACATTCACCACCTTCGAGTGCTCGCCGCCTGCGCGCTGCGCGCCACCGCGCGTAAAGAAGTCGAGCACACGGATGGTTGGCGTTTCGTTCGCGGAGCTGGATTCCGTATCGGTCCATGTGTACTGCACGCGGCTGCGGGAGAACATTCGTCGGCCGACCGGACCGAAGTGCTGCACGCGTGCGGACTGCGATGTGTTGCGATTGTCGTAGGCGCGCTCGATCTCGTCGTAGCCCCCGACGCCCATGTTTTCGTTGTTGAGGTGGTTGGCGTTGTAGCCGAAGCGCAGCGTGTGATCGAGCGTGAGCGCGTAATCCAGTTGCCCGTTGACGAAGATGTTCTTCCGCGGCGCTCTCACATTCAACGCACGCGCGACCGTGCCGGTCGGCAGCACGATATTCAGGTTCGGCGTGTCGTAGGACGAAGTGCCGAAGACGTTGAGGTTGAATGAGGCTTTGTCCTTGATCAAGCCGCCGCCCGCGCCGCCGCCGAAGAGGATGTTGCCTTCCGGTCCTCTCACGGGTACGAATGGGCTGCGTCCGCTCAGGGCACCATCGCGCATCCCGATGTTCGTGAAGTAACGAATCGGGCCGAGACCCGGCTGTGTGATGATCTCGACGGACGTGCCGCCAGCGTTGTGGTACTCGGCGGCGAACTGATCGCGTGAGATGCGAATCGACCGTATCTGCGCCTTCGCCGGCAGCGCGCTTCCCTCGAAGCCGTCGATGCGGATGACCGCTCCCGGTCCCGCCATATCCTGCAGCTGCTGGCGCAGCGTTGCTGGATCGTCCGATAGCGCTTCGATCTGATCGCGCGTCAGCGAGGTGCCGAACGTCGGGCCGTTCCGATCGGTAGCCGCTTCCTGCTTGTCCTGTCCAACCGTGAGCGACGCCTCGATGCGCGCGATCGCGAGCACGGCCACCTGCTTGTTGTCTCCGTTCCGCACTCGAATGTCGGGCAGCGTTCGCGTGTCGAACCCGGGGAACGCCGCTTCGACCTTGTAGCGACCGGCGCGCAGCCCCGACACGACCGCGACGCCTGCATCGGAGGTTTCCACGGTTTGGATCGGCACGTTTCTCGTCGCATCGTCCGCACCGGTGACCGTCACCATCGCGCCGGCGATCACGGCGCTGCTCGGATCGACGACGGTGACGTGAAGCGTCGCGCTGTTCGGCGTCTGTGCGAACGCGCCTGCCGCCCACAACAGAAGCCCCGCGGTCGTGAGCGCGCGTTTCATTTCGGTACCTCGAATTTCCTGGCGTCGATCTTCACGTTGATGCGGATGCGATCGAAGGTTGTCTCCTCGGTCGTCTCCCCGGCAACCGCGTGGCGGATGCGGAATGGCCACTTCGTGCCGTTCACATCGCGGAAGTCGCCGTAATAGAGGCGGTGTTCGACAGGAGGGGCCGGTGTATTGGGCGCGGCAGGTGATCCGGGCGCTTGCCACATCAGCATCACCGGCAGATGCGTATCGCGTTGGACGACGAGACGCGCGGAGAAGTTGCCCGGTCCCGCGACATCGAGGATGTCGGCCTTTCCCTCCGGCGCTTCACCTTCCGCGAGGTACTTGAATGTCAGCGGATACGGCGGGAACGACGCGGCGAACGCGCCGATCATCAAGCGGGCGAAGTCCTGTTTGATGCCGGCGAGGCGCTGCGCGGCCGCCTGCGGTGGCGGACCGCCAGCGCGTGCCGGCGGTGTCGGATAGAGCAGCAGCTGCTCGCCAACGAATCCGGTGACGCTCGCATCTGTATCTTGCGCAGGGATCTCGTCCTTGCGGACGAACTTGTCCGGCAGCTCGCAGTTGATCTCGAATTCGATGGGGATAAGGTTGTTGCCGCGAATCTGACGCGTGCGGCCCGTGGCGTTGAACGAGGTGACGGCGGATAGGCGTTTCTCGCCGCCAAGCGCTTCACGCGCGGCGGCAACAACGCCAGCGGCCGTCGGCGCCTGCGCCCGCAGCGTCGCTAATTGATCAGCCGCGAGGCAGCAGGCGAACGCGATAACGAGGGCCCGGAACCCGCGAAACTGCGCCACAGTGTTCCTCCGTGGACGACAACGTCTTCCCCGGGGCTCGGTCGTGTGTTGCTTTAGACACCGGAATACGAGAAATAGCCGCGAAGCGTTTCACCCCTATCGGCAGGCGGGAACGACACGGAAGTCCACTGACTGAGCGGTGGGCACGTTTCCGACAGCGCCGCGGAAGCGGTGTTCGCTTGTTGATGGCCGCGGTGGCAACGTGTACTCCTGCGTGATCGTCGTTTGCGGCCGGAAGTTTCGCCAGCTGCCGACGTCGATCTCCGCATCCGGCAATGTGCCGATCTCGATCGTGAAGGTGCACGTCACTGGACGGTCACACTGGTTTGCGGCGGCATACGATCCCTCAATCGAGAGCCGATCTCGGCTGGCGTTGAGAATCGCGTTCTCAGCATCGTTGTGCACAACACAGTCATTCGCACTTACAGTCGTGGGACGCGCTGCGGCCTGCCGCTGGGCCGCAACTTCAGGCAGGCAGCCTTCGAGATCATACGTGCGAGCGCGCCATGGCAGCCGGCGTGCGCCGCCTGGAGTGGCGTTGCGCAGCTCGTTCTCCAGGATGACTACATCGTTTGATGTCACCCCGGCTTTCCGCATCAACATCTGAATCGCGGCGCAGTCGGCGGCCTGCTCCTGCACTGTCGTAAACGGGCGTGTCACATCGTGTCCGAGCGCGTGATGTGCGCACTCGTGTTCGTAGACGAACAACTGCTGCTGTGGGCTGATTGCGTCGACTCTTCTGCCGCCGACGTCGATGACACGCCGTCCGTCATCGTCAACGGTTGCCTTTGCGACGATGCCCGTTGTCGTTTGCACCACTCGTACCGCGCGGCCCGTCTGATCCGTGCAGCTGAGGGCTCCGGACACGAGCTGGGCATAGCTGTGATGCGGCAAAGCGCAGAGTAGGACGGCGATGCACAATGCCCTCATAACGCATCCTCACTTCGCTGAGGGTGAAACGGCGTTAGAGTACCGCAGACTGCGATGACACGCGCGAGCTTGGCCGCTATTGCCGTTGCGATCCTCTGGGTCGCCGTCGTGGCGGTGCGGCTCGGCGCCGGCGGGCAATTGCCTGACACGTTCTTCGACGACGCGAGCGCTCCGGCCCTGGCGTATGCGACGCAGCCGCCGCATGACGTCATCGCTCAGCTGAACGAGAAGCTCGCCGCCGGTTCGACGACGCTCAGTTACGAGCCCGGAAGCGGCTACCTTCGATCCGTGCTGAGCGCACTCGACATTCCAGTCGAATCGCAGCTCGCGGTGTTCTCGAAAACCAGCGTGCAGGCGCGCATCATCAGCCCCGTCAATCCACGAACGCTCTTCTTCAACGATCGCGTCGTTGTCGGCTGGCCACGCGGCGGATTCATCGAGGCCGCGGCGCTCGATCCACAACTCGGCGTCGTCTTCTACAACCTGAATCAACAGCCGGCGCCATCGCCGCGGTTCGAGCGCGGCAACGGCTGCACTTCGTGCCACGTCTCCGCCGAGGCAACGCTCGGCATTCCAGGCTTGCTGCTGCGCAGCGAAGCGGTGCGTTCAGACGGCCTGACAATGCGACAGCTCGGGAACGAGGTCGTCGATCACCGTCTGCCCCTGAGCAAGCGGTGGGGCGGGTGGTACGTGACCGGGCATGATGTTACGGTCGCGAGCCGCGGCAACCTGATGCTGCGCGATGAGACGGATGAAGGCTTGTTCACCGCGCCCAAGGCGGTTCCATCGGCGACGCTCGAGGGGAGATTCGATCTTGCCGGGTATCTGTCGCCCTACAGCGACATCGTCGCGTTGATGGTGTTCGACCATCAGCTGCACATGATCAATCTGCTCACGCGGATGTCATGGGAGTCACGTGCGGCCCAAGAGAACTCCGATGCGGACGCGCTCGTGGAGCGCGTCGCACGCGAGGTCGTCGATTACATGCTGTTCGTCGATGAAGCGCCGCTGCCGGCGCGCGTCGAGGGGGGCTCCGGCTTCACGGAGCGATTTGCTGCGCGCGGCCCGAAGGATTCGCATGGCCGGTCACTCTATCAACTCGATCTGACGACGAGACTGTTGCGCTATCCGTGCAGCTACTTGATTTACAGCGACGCGTTCGATGGATTGCCTGTCGCAGCGCGCGACGCGATCTATCACCGGATGTACGCCGTCCTGTCAGGTCAGGACCATGCGCCGCGGTACTCACACCTGTCTGCCACGGACCGTCGGACGATCATTGACATCCTGCGTGAGACAAAGACCGGGCTGCCGGAGTTCTTCCGATAGCGGTCAATCGACTCGGACGTCATGTAACTGCGCACGAACGCACCTGCGACGTGAAGTCAGTGGTGCACCGTGTCCTGAAGCGACACATCGCCGATCGCTGAAATGCCGGGAGTTGCGCGCGGATGTTCAAACCTGGCGCCGGCTCCGGCACGCATGTTCAATAACGGACCGGCGGCAATGGAGGCATGAAGAAAGGCACTTTTGTTGATCGCACGCAAGTATTTGCGCCGTAAGGCCTTGGCGCGTTGCAGATTGTGGCCGAAGTGCAGGCGTTTCGTTTGCAGCACGTGTGGACGCCGTGAACCTCCAGCGAATGTGTCGCGTCGCGTTGGTGACTTGCTTTGTCGCCGCATGCTTTCAACCTTCACATGGGCATCGAGCAACCCTCGATCGCGCGTTGACCGAGTGGGCAGCACATCCTCGGGCCGGGGCGGTCCGCGTGCTGGTTCAGGCGCGCGCCGACGCCGCTGAAAATGTGCGCGAGCGGTTGGTTCGGCATGGCGCGACATCAGTCACGAACGCCGCGCACACAGCGCTATTCACCTGCGACGTAACAGTAGCCGCACTGAATGCCATCGTGACCGATCGGGATGTGCTGCACATCTCCTCGGACAGCATGGTGCGCAGCCTCGAGACAAGTTACCTTGACCAGGACGTGCTGCTCGGCACTGAGGCGCTTCTCCCGCGCACCTATACCGGAGCAAATGTCGGCGTCGCGGTGATTGATTCCGGCATCCTTCCGAACGCGAACGAGAAGGTTGTCGCCACCTACGACTTCATCACCAGCAACGGGACCAAAGTCGGCGCCAAGGATCCGTACGGCCATGGCACGCATGTATCTGGTCTCATTGCAAGCACCGGCAAGACGTCGAGCGATTTGTACGAAGGGATCGCGCCAGACACGCGCCTGATCGCGCTGCGTGCCCTCACCGGGAACGGCGCTGGATACACCAGCAGCGTGATTAATGCGATCGACTTTGCGATCGCGCAGCGCACGAAGCTCGGAATCGACATTTTGAACCTGTCGCTCGGCCATCCCATTTATGAGCCTGCGTCCACGGATCCACTTGTCCAGGCTGTTCAGCGCGCAGTCGATGCTGGCATTGTCGTGGTCGTATCGGCTGGCAATTTTGGAGGTGACCCGACGACGCATGTCGTTGGTTACGGTGGCATCACCTCGCCGGCGAATGCGCCGAACGCGATCACGGTCGGCGCAGTGGAGACGGTGCAAACGGCGACCCGCGCGGATGACATCGTCGCGTGGTACAGCTCGCGCGGCCCGACGTGGTACGACGGGTTTCAGAAGCCGGACCTCGTGGCGCCAGGTTCACACCTGGTGTCGGATGTTCCGACGTCGAGTGCGATTGCGACTACCTATCCGCGCGGCTTGATCAAAACGAGCGGCACGACCAATCTGACCAAGCTCAGTGGCACCAGCATGGCTGCCGGCGTGGTCAGCGGCGTTGTATCGCTGATGATTGACGCGAATCGCCGCAATTATCCCGGCGGACACCTGACGCCGCAAGCAATCAAGGCGATGCTTGAATACAGTGCGTTGCCAATCGCCGGCTACGACACGCTGAGCCAGGGAGCCGGGGCGGTGAATGCGGCCGGCGCGGTGCGGCTCGCCGCGTCCACTGATACTCGTCAGCCGAACGGAGCATGGTGGTTGATGAGCCCAGTCGATACGTGGAGCGTCATCGGTGGAGAAATCCTCGCCTGGGGTCAGCACATCGTGTGGGGTGATCACATCGTCTGGGCCGACCGCGTGTTTCGAAACGATCCCGCATGGGGGCAGCACATCATCTGGGGCGATCATCTGGTGTGGGGCGACACGGCGTTGTCCGCGCACAGCACGGTCTGGGACGATGGAAGTCCCGCAGTCTGGGGCTCACATATCGTCTGGGGCGACAGCTTAATCGGCGAGGCGACCAGTTCCGGCACGATGTGGGGGAATCTGTCAACGAGTGTGTCGGCAGATCACATCGTCTGGGGCGATTTGAGCAGCCTTGCGATTGCACCCACTGCTCTCTCGTGGAGCAACCTCGAACAAGCCAACGGCGATCTAGTCGCCAAGTAATACGTCGCGCGCTGGTGACGCGCAGCCGGTCGTTCGCATCAGCGCAGCGCCTCGCCGCTATAGGTTTTGAGCGGAGAAGTAGGCGAACCCGCACGTCCGCGGGGTCACGCCGGTCAGCTGGCGCAGCGGACGGTAGCTGCCGGTTTGCTGGAACGCGGTATTGTGCGTCGTGTTGATCCGGCGCGGCGATCTGCCCGGTTTGCGCGTGCAGCGAGACGACGTCTGGACATGGGAGCGTCATCAGAGCCGGCACGCGTCACTGCATGGTCATCACGCTACGGGTTAGGACTCTGGAACATCACGTTCACCACCATGCGCACGGGGACGGGTTGGCCGTTGACCCTCGACGGCCGGAAGCGCCATTGGCGGACAGTATCAACGGCCGCTTCGTCCAGCAACGGTACGGATCGCACCACCTTCGCATCCGCAACGACCCCTTGCTCGTTGACGACGATCTCCACAGCGACCATACCGCTGACGCCGGCCGCTTTGGCGTCTTCCGGGTAGAGCGGTGTGTCGGCGCGTTGCGGGGGCGTCATGCCCGGACCGATGCGATATACGCCGTCTTTATCCGGAACTCCCGGCGAATCGGCTGCCGGCTTGGCCTGCGCTGTCTGGTTGGACAGCCGTGTCGCTCGCCGTGCGTAGAACTGCGCCAGCATTCGATACGGCTCGAGCTCCTGTGGCTGCTGGCGTCGCGCGCTGAGCAGCGTCTCTTCCGCGGAATCGAGCTCGCCTTGATCCTCTTCTACGGTGGCCAGGCGGAACATGAACCGAAGGTCGTTCGGTGCAAGGCCAATCAGATCGCGCAGCGTGAGTTCGAGGGCAGCCGGATCGTTCAGGTGCATCGCGTCGAGCACCCGCGTGGCCTCGTCGAGTGCCGTGATCTTCAGCGCGGTATCGTTGGCGGCTGACGCTGCCTTGCGATAAAGGTCCAGCGCCGCCTGCAGATGACGCCTGCGATCAGCAGCGGCGCGCGCGTTGTCCGCCTGCGCAAATTCCTGTTCGGCTTGACAGATGTCCGCGGCACCGGCGGGGCCGGCCGTGCAGTTTGCGCCCGCAGCTGGGGTGGAAGGTTGCTGCACAAACAGCCGAACAGCCAGCAGAGCAGCCACGAACAGCATCGGCGCCTCCTCTGGAAGCTATTGGACACCGTTGCACAGGATTTGGCCTTTCTGTCGCTTATGCCGCGGCCTGCGGCCCGACATACTTCGAGAGCGGCCGCATCAAGCGACCTCGACGCCGCTGCTCGTCAACGTGCGCACACCATCCAACGATGCGCGAAGCCGCAAATGTTGGTGAGAAGGCGTCTCGTGCTATTCCCGCGGCTTCAAGAAGTACGGCGGTGTAGAACTCGACGTTGGCGCGAAGGTTTCGCGCGGGATAGCGCTCGGCAAGAAGCGCCTCCGCTTCTCGCTCGACGGCCCGCGCCAGCGTGAGCCGCGCGCTCACCCGACCCGTTCGCTCGAATTGCGCGGCCGCATGTTCGAGGGCGGCGGCTCGCGGATCGCGAACGCGATAGATGCGATGCCCCATCCCCATGATGCGTTCGCCCGCCGCGATCCGATTCAGCAGCCAGCTTCGCGCTCCTTCCGGCGAACCAATCGCATCCAGCATGTCGAGCACAGGCCCCGGGGCGCCGCCATGGAGCGGTCCTTTGAGTGCACCGACACCCGCAACAACCGCACTCACGAGGTCCGAGCCAGTTGACGCCACGACACGGGCCGCCAGCGTTGATGCGTTCAGTCCGTGATCGACGACGCAGCACAGGTAAGCGTCGACGGCGGCTGCGTTCGCCGCTGCAGGCTCGCTGCCTGTCATCATGCGCAGATAGTCTGCGCCGTGCGACAGCGAGGCATCCGGTTGAACGGGTGGTGCTCCTCTCCGTGCGCGTGCCCATGCGGCGGCGAATACGGCGGCTGCTCCCGTGGCGAGCAGCGCATCCTCCTGGAAGTCGCCGGACGCCGTAAGCTGCGCCAGCGCAGCTCGCAGCGCATCCATGCCGTCAGGCATCCGCATGGCATCACCTGTGGACGGAATCAGCGTAAACGCGCGGGCGCGTGCCGCCCCGAGGCGCTGCTGCCAGGTCCGGTTGCCGTGTGCATCCGGCAGGACTCCCGTCCACAGGAGCGCCACGGTTTGTTCGAACGTCACGTGACCGACGAGACTCTCGATGCGATGACCGCGGACGATGAGCTCACCGCGCTCGCCATCGACGTCGCTCAGTTCGGTCTCCGCAACCACCACGCCTTCCAACCCTTCAACCGTGTGTGCCATGACGCTCTCCTGATTCCGGTGTATGGCGGAAGGCTGGTGCGGGTCAATCTTGATTCGTAAATCAATCAATAGGGCGCGGCCCGGCGTAGAGCGCGCGTGGCCGAATCAGTTGCGCCGTTTCGTATTGCTCCAACGCATGCGCGATCCACCCCGCGCTGCGGCCAAGCGCAAACAGTGCAAGCGCGGCTCCGCGCGGTAGACCGAGAGCGCGCCGGAGCAGGACAAGACCGAAGTCCAGATTGGGGTAATCGATTGGTTGTTGCATGCGCTGCGCGTGCAGCGCGGCCGCCAATGCGGCGGCGGTCGTATCCGTCCAGTATGTCGTGAGCAGGTTCAGCATCGCTGCCGCGCGCGGATCGCCGTCTGGATAGAGTGGATGACCAAATCCAGGTGTACCTGTCCCTTGCAAAGTCCGTTTCACCAACAGCCGAACAAACGAGGCAGGACGTCGCACTTCGTCGAGGAGATTCTCCACGCGCTCGGTGTCGCCGCCATGCCGGTATCCGCGCAGGGCCGCCAGACCTGCGGCAACGGCGTCATATGGCGATCCTCCAGCCGATGACACTACTCGAACGGCGAACGTCGATGCATTCAGCTCGTGATCGGCGCATACCGTGAGGACAAGGTTCAGCGCGCGCTCCACATACGGATGCTCTCGACGCCAAGCGCGCGCGAGGCGCGCCGCGACGAGGCCCTGCTGGTTGCGAGCCGGTGCCGCACCGATCGCCAGACCGGCAACGATCCGGCGGCCGGCGTTTGTAACCGCTGGGCGGCTGGTGTCGAACGCGTGGCGATCGCGCGCGGCAATCAGCGGCAACATCGATTGCATGCGCGCTATCGGCGTGGTTGGGCGGGTTTCAGCGGTGTTGAATCGTCTGCAAGCGGGAAATCGGATGGGCTCGGAGTCGTTGTCATGCCATAGCAGGTGCGCGACCTCTTCAAACGTGGCGTGTTCGGCCAGGTTGACGACGTCGAGACCGCGATAGTAAAGGCGTCCGTCACGAATGAGCGTGATACCGGATTCCAGGACGGGCATTCCCCACGCCAGGTTCTGTTTCGCCGCCACTTCCGGGTTGCGCCGAGCCTCCTTGCGCCGGCGCAGTGTGTCGACGTCAGTTGCGGAATAAACCGATGCGCGAGAGTCGCTCGGATGCGGATAGGCACGAACGCGCCCGCGACTGACGTACGCGTACACCGACGATCTGCTGATGCCCAGCGCGGCGGCAACCTGCGCGGCGGTGAGGTACTTGCTCGACGGCATCAGCGAATCAGCTCTCGAGCCTCCTGCCATACGCGTCGTGCCATGTCGCGCGCAGGTTCGGCACGCGCGAGCGCGCCCGATTGTCCGGCCCACGCCTGCATACGTTGAACGTCTCCTTCTTTGGCAGCGGTCGCGCGCATCGCGGCGGTCAGACCTCTTTGTACGGGATAGGGTGCCGGTGTGGGGGCGTGTTCCGCCATTGCGGCGCGCACGTACGTCGTCGCAATGCTGCGTCCGGCACGACCGCTGAATGCCCGCGTCAATAGCGTGTCTTCGGGCGCGGTCTTTCCGATGGCGTCGGCCCACGCTGGAGGGACCTTCGCCTCCGGCGATCGCAGAAACGCCGTGCCGATTGCAACGGCACTCGCGCCGAGTGCGATCGCGGCTGCAACACCACGTCCATCTGCGATTCCGCCGGTTGCGACCACAGGTACACGTACCGCATCGACGACCGCTGGCACGAGTGAAATAAGTCCCACCAGGGCGCGCTCGGCGTAGCTCGGGTCGAATGCGCCGCGGTGACCCCCCGCTTCCATTCCCTGCGCGACGATGACGTCGGCGCCGGCGGCTTCGGCGCGGCGCGCCTCCGCAACGGTGGTAGCGGTAGCGAACCACGGAATGCCGCGTTCCTTCATGCGCGCAACAAACGCCTCCGGGTATATACCCATCACCGACGAAATGGCCGCCGGCTTGGCGTCGAGCAACGCGGCGCACTGGGCAGCGAAATCGGGCGGCCGCGCATCGCCGGCGTCAGCGGCGACCTCGGGTCCCCAAGTGGCGAGGAATGCACGCACGGCGGCTTCGTGATCAGGATCGCGCGCAGGCGGTGCATCGGGAATCCACAGATTCAACTGAAACGGACCCGATGTAGCGGAGCGCACGTCCCGCACCCACGCAGCAATCTCGCCCGGTTTCATCAACAGCGCGCCGCACGAGCCCATCCCGCCTGCATCGATCACCGCAATGGAGAGAGATGGAGCGCTGGCGCCGGCCATCGGCGCGAGCAGGATCGGCATCTGAATTCCGAATCGCTTGCAGAAAGTTTCCGTACGCGCCAGCACTGACATGTCGGTGGTTATCCCCCCGGTCAATCTTTATGACTGGCGCCGGGCGACGCGCAAGTACTAAGGAGTATCGACGAGTGTCAGCGTCAGCGTTTTCGTGGAGGCGTGTGTGCGGGGACCGCGCGGCCGCGGCGGTGGAAATAACAGCCGCCGGCGCCGTGTGCGGCGACGCCGGCGGAACGATCGAAGGGATTGCTTGCTCGAGCTGTCGGAACGCAAGCGGGTTGCCAGACACGGGTCGCTCCGTCAAGTGGCGCAGGTTCAGCGCGTTGCGGAGCGCGCGAGCAGAAATCAGCGGAGCGTGCCAGCGGACGTGTGCCGATCTAATTCAGACGTCAATATCCATTCCGCAAGAACGCGACGAAATCCACGTATTTTTGCAGTGAAACTGCCATTCTCGGAATCGGTCACACGTTCGCCTGTTCTGAACATCACGCATCGTAATTGGATTGCACGCGGTCGCGCGAGCCGGTCGCCGATGAACGGAAAAATCGTGTAGGATTGCGGCTTGCCCGACAACTCCATCAAATCAACTCCGCCGCCGGTGTGTCCGTCGTGCGGTGCTGTCGGCACGGTCAAGCAGGAAACCACGATCAAGGGTGCCAGCACGACGCTGCTCTGGCACTGCACGCGCTGCGATCACCGCTGGCCGATGAAGAGCGACGGACTCGCGGCGTAGCTATTCGTTTTTCGGGTCGCGCTTCGAATTCTCTTCGATTTCCCACGAACGATTACAGGCGCCGCAATAAAAGAGCGTCGTCGTTTTGCCACCTTTAATGACTTGTTCGCGTCGGACGAGACCGACCTTTCCGCACAACTTACAGAGGGTGCGATCCGGCATACGCGATTAGCGAGAGTGTAACGTCGCGCGTGGTTGCCGTTGTGGAAATATGTTTCCGGTTGCGCCGCGCGAAATCTCGTTTACCATGTCACCATTCCAACCAGTTGCTCTAGGGGTGTTGATGCCGGCGAGTCCGACACTTCTCGCGCGTATTCGCGCAGAGTTCTCCGAGATGCCCGGACTGAAGTTGACCATGGTTCAGGCATGCCGGTTATGGAACGTCAGCGAGCATGCGTGCCGCGATGCGCTCGACACGCTCACACGCGAGCGTTTTCTATTCGAGACGCCGTCAGGCGCATTCGTCGCGCTGCCGTCTGCGACACGCATGCTGAAGGTCGATGAACGCGCCGCTCGTCCGTCGCGCTGCCCGTACTGTCAGCATCTGAATTCGGTGCAGATCGAGCGGACGATTACCGGCTCCCACGCATCGGCGACGTTCCGCTGTTCGGCGTGTGGAAAGATCGTCGCTGCAAATTTCTGCGCGTAGTCACGGCAAACACCGGCTGCCAATCATGATCCGGTGGCCGTCAGCGGTGCGCACACCGAATTCTCTCATCCCCCATGGCTCGTCGCGCAGCTGTTTGACGATTTCCGTCGCAGCGTCACGAACGCGTGCGTAGTAGCTGTCCACGTCGTCGACGATCAGATACGCGAAGTAGGAGTGATCGCCCAGCTCCCTCGGCGGCATCGCATCGCGGCACTCGCCGGCCATAATCCTGCAGCGGTCGCCAACGAACATTCGCCATCCGGGTGCGAGTTCGTCCACCCTGAATCCGAGGACGTCTTGATAAAAACGCGCTGATCGTTCGAGATCAGGCACCGCAATCACGAACATCGAATCCGTAACCATCGCCCGAACTCTAACGCGGAACTATCCTGTGAGGATGTTGATCCGCGCGTAACTGAGCCGATGACACGAATCGCCCGCGCTCCAGTATTCGTGCCGCCGATGATGGCCAAGCTCACCGACAAGCTGCCAGAAGGCGACAGGTGGATGTACGAGCTGAAGTTCGACGGCTATCGCGCGCTTCTGATCAAAACGCACGACAGGATCGCGCTGCGCTCGCGCAACGACAAGGATCTCACCGCCACGTACCCGGACATCGAAGCAGCTGCGCGCAAGCTGAGAGCGCAGACCGCAATCCTCGACGGTGAAATCGTCGCGCTCGACGCCAACGGCAAGCCGTCATTCCAGGCGCTGCAGCACCGGGCCGCGCACCGCCACCACGCGATCGTCTTCTACGCGTTCGACGTTCTTCATCTCGACGGCCTCGAGCTGATGCGTGAGCCGCTGGATGCACGTCGACGACGGCTGCCGGCCATCGTAAAAGGGTCCGGCATTCTGCTGTCGCAATCGCTCACGGGAAGCGCTCAGCACGTTATCGATGCCGTATCGCGCATCGGTCTCGAAGGGATCGTCGCCAAGCGAAGAGATTCGCGCTACGAGCCGGGCGAGCGCAGCGGCGCCTGGCTGAAGCTGAAGCTCGATAGGCAGCAGGAGTTTGTCGTGGGCGGCTTTCGACCGGGACCGAACGGCATCGATGCGCTGCTCGTCGGCTACTACGAAGAAGAGAAGCTGCTTCTTGCCGGCAAAGTGCGAGCGGGATTCACACCGCACCTGCGGCGCGAGGTGCTGGAAGTGCTGATGCCGCTGCATATCGCACGCTGCCCGTTTGTCGATCTGCCCAACAGTAAGACCTCGCATTGGGGCGGAGGAGTGACCGCTGACCAAATGGCGGAAATGAAGTGGGTCAAGCCGAACGTTGTCGCGCAGATCCGTTTCGTCGAGTGGACTAATGATGGCCACCTGCGTCACGCCTCGTTTCTTGGCCTGCGGAGTGACAAACGCGCGGTAGATGTTCGACGCGAACTAGTGAAGACGACCTAATGTGACCGCGATCGAGTCTCGTTCGTCTCGGATTACGTGACGAATCCGAAATCCGATCGGCGCGGTTCGGTCAAGGATCGGCGGAAGGCAAGTCGCACCGATCGTCGGGGCGATGGAATCACGAGGCTCCGCGAAGATAATGAAGACCTTCGGCAGTCGGCGCTCCTGTGGCGGCGCTTGTACGAGGCGGCGACGACGCGGGTGAATGACCTGAAAAAAGGCGAAAGAAAAGCCGAAAATTAACCCCATCCGTTCGATTCCCGCACGAGTTTCTACCGCTTAGTCCGTCCAACTCGACAGTTCCTCCCTCAGGTGACCACAGGGCCTGCTTGCTCGTCCTTGAAGTAACCGATACTTGGCTTTAGCTGCAGGTGGCGAGTATGACCGAGCGCATTGATGACTACTTAGAGGGACGCCTTGATTTGGACGCGTTGGGCCCCAAAGAACGAGAGGAGGCCCAAACGGCGAAGGACGTTATCGCCAAAACGCGTGCCTTCGTTGCCGGACGCCCCGCTCCGGACCTTAGCGCCGCAGTGATGCAGCGAATCATGTCGGCCAACGTCGCACCTGCGGCGGCCGATGCGCGTGCACTTCGCCGATTCGCGCAGAGCCTCTGGGCGCCGCGGCAACTGCATCTCCAGTGGCGTCCGGCGTATGCACTGCTTGGCGTCGCCGCGCTCGTTGTACTCGCCCTGTTAGTTCCGTATGGCTGGCGAACGTCGCCCCTGTCCGAGCAATCAGCGTCAGCGACCGGCACTGCGAATCAGCCGGTCTTCGTGCAGTTCCGTCTCGATGCGCCCAATGCGATGGATGTACGGTTGGCGGGAAGCTTTACGAACTGGCAGCCGAGATATCAGCTGCACGAGGCGTCGCCGGGCGTGTGGACAATCACAGTTCCTCTCTCCGCCGGCGTCCACGATTATGTCTTCGTGGTGAACGGCCAGCGCTGGATACCCGACCCGTACGCGCAGCACGTCGATGACGGCTTCGGCGGCGTGAACAGCCGCATCGCGCTCGTCGCCCCGGATTCTCCCAGCCTATGAACAAACCCGCGGCGATCGCGGTGTGCGTAGTGTTTTCGGTTGCCGCGATCGCTGTTCCCTCCGCTGCGCGCGGGCAGGTGTGGTCGGCTGATGTGTCTGCCGGCCGCACGGTGTACGAGCCGGTCGCCGTGAACCTCGGGACGAACAACCTGGTGGGCAGCTTGCGCTACAACGCGCGTCAGGGTGGCTGGGTATATGGCACCGCGGCCCTGCCGCTCGGCGACGCGGCTCCTTTTTGGGATGAAGTCGGCGGAGGTGGTCACTTCTCCCGACCTGGTTTCTCCCACATGAGTTTCGGAACCGACGTCGGCGCTCATGGCTACATGTTTCGCGACGCCACGCTCGAGCAGATGGGGCATGGCGGCATCGTCGAAGCGATTCCCTTTGCCGCCGTATCAGCCGGTGCGGCGACCGTCGCACTGCGCAGCGGATGGCGTGGGCAGTCGCTGTCGTTTGCCGGCGCGACTGAGAACCGCGGTGTTTTTGAAACCGGCATTCGCGCCACCTACGATGCTGCGGTCAACCTACAAGGCGACATGCGCTGGGTACGCGCCAGTGAAGGGGTCTTCCCGTTCGTTGGCACCTCCATCACGTACTCAGTCTCCTCCCCTGTTGCAGTGTGGGCGAGCGCAGGCAAATGGCTGGGCAACGGACTGACAAACCGAGCGTGGGGCGTCGGCGCCAGCATCGCGATCAACAACCGCACGAGCGTGTGGACAACGGCGCAGCAGGAGGCGCCGGATCCTCTTTATTGGAATGCGCAGCGGCGATCGTGGACCGTCGGCGTGACGCGACAGCTCACTCGATCGCCTGCGTCGCTCGTACCGACACCAAGCGCCCAGCCCGGCGGCGTTCTCATCCGCATTCGCGCCGCAGACGCGCCCGCCGGCGACATCTTCATCGCGGGGAGCTTCAACAACTGGCAGCCGCAGCCGATGCTGCGCGAAGGGAACGACTGGATCATCCGTCTGCCGCTTGCGCCCGGCGTGTATCAGTACGGATTCCGCTCGGCGAGCGGCGAGTGGTTCGTGCCGGCGTCGACGCCCGGCCGTCGCGACGACGGCATGGGAGGACACGAGGCGGTCCTCGTGGTGTCGTGATGCACGGACAGGTGGAGGCGGCAGTCGGACATCGGCATGCGAATGCAGCCAGCGATGCCGCCGCGATCGAGCGGGTGCTGGCGGGCGACATCGATGCGTACGAAGAGCTGGTGCGCCGCTATCAGGCGGCGCTCTACCGCTACGCTGTTGCGATGGTGCTCGACCATGATGTCGCGGCCGACATGGTGCAGGACGCATTCCTGCGCGCGTACACGAACCTGCGGAACTGCCGTGACCGCGAACGGTTTCACGGCTGGTTGTTTCAGACGCTGCGCAATCGTTGTCTCGATCACCTGAAAGACACGCGGCGGAAGAACGTCCGGCTCGATGACCAGGCGCCAATTCTCGACGCGGCGGAAGACCCCGGCGAAGCCTTCGAGCGCAAGGAACTCCGCTCGGACATTAGAAGTGCGCTTGCCGCCCTCCCGGAGGCGCAGCGCGAAGCATTCGTGATGCACTACGTGGAAGACATCCCGTACCACACGATGGCCGAACTCCTCGACACCAAGGTCAGCGCTCTCAAGATGCGCGTCATGCGGGCGCGGGAAGCGCTGTGCGGCGCCCTGCAGCGCCGGGAAGTGACCGAATCGGCGGCGGCTCGTCTATCTATTAGACGCAGCTGATGCTGCGAAGGAGAAGCAATGAAGACCGTATTGACGACCGCGGCGATGTTGCTGCTGATCGTCCCTGTCGACGTGGCGCTTGCGCAGACGACGCAGGATCGGATTGACGCGGCGACCGCGCGTGCTCGGGAGGCCGGCGTTCCCGTCGCGCTGCTGGAAAGCAAGGTCGCGGAAGGGAAGGCCAAGGGCATTCCGATGGATCGCATTGCGGTCGCGGTCGAGCGACGCGAGGCGGCGCTGGAGAAGGCGAGCCAGGCATTGCGCGGCGGTCCTGAGATCGGTCCTGCAGACCTCGCTGTAGCCGCCGATGCCCTCGAATCCGGCGTCAGCACCGAAGTCCTCAAGGCGCTCTCCGACACCGCGCCACGTGATCGGCGCGTCGTTGCGATAGCCGCATTGACCGAGCTTGTGCGGCAGGGCCGCGTGCCGGAAGCGGCGCTCGATCGTGTCAAGGATGCGTTGAAGCGTGGCCCCGATGCGCTCGCGAATCTGCCCGCGCAGGCGGCGGCGGCTGGCCAGAACAACGCCGGCGGTCAGTCAACGACACACGACGGCTCCAACGCCGGACAGGGACGTGGCGGTGCGCAGGGACCTCCGGCGAGCGTGCCGGCGCCCGGAACATCGACCGAACCAACAAAACCTGGCTCCAGCAAACCCGACAAACCCGTAAACCCAGGGAAGCCGACCACCACCCCTGCCCCCGCTGTGGGCAGGGGCGGTGGACGTTAGCATCGCGACACGCGTAGGACAAACGCTGACCACGCCGCGGGTGGCTGTGCCTCATACTTGCGCTCGAGCCACTCTTCGTGGAGCCCACCCGCTTATTCGGCGAGAAACCCCCAACCACCAGAATCCTCGTTGTTGATGACGAGGAGAGTGTTTGCAAGATCATCAGTCGCTGTCTTGCGCCCCTCGGCTTCGACGTCGATACCGCGCTCGATGCGGATCGCGCGCTCGATTCGATGCGTGCTCAACGCGCCGACGTCGCGCTCGTCGACATACGCATGCCCGGGCGCGACGGCGTATGGCTGATCGATCGGCTGCAGGAACAGTATCCGCGCACCGCGATCGTGATCGTCACGGGCGTTCGCGAGCTCGACCCACGCCTGACGCTGCGTCCCGGCGTCATCAGCTATCTCACCAAACCGTTCACAGCCGCGACGGTTCGCGAGGCCGTCACCAAGGCTGTCGCCTCCGTCGCATCGCTGCCAAAAGACGGCCCGCTCACCGAGGTACATCGCGTCTCAGACAGCGATCTTCCCGATTTTCCCGATACTAAATGATGGCAAGAATGTTGACGCCCTTGCCGACAGGCGTATAGTTCGCTGCACACTTACAGGTGTGAAACGACGCTCCACGACCGTCGCACCGGCGGACGCGCTGAGCCGTAAGCGTACTGCCGACATGCTGCGCAGGCTGCGTACGCTGAAGGGTCAGGTGAAGATGCTGAAGGCGCGCATCGACCGCGAGATGCGTCCCAAGCGCACCACCGACTAGCTCCTCACAACGCGTATCCGACGCTGAAGGTCAGCGGGATCTTCACACCCGCGTTCTGCGTGAAGATGTTGCCGTTCGAGTAGTGATTGATCTTCACGCCGATGGTCATGTTCCTCTCTCGACCGACGAACCAGCCGATCCCCATGAAGTCCTGAAACGTGAAGTGGCGGCCCGTATCGAGTCCGTCGAGCACGATCTTCGAAATGTAGGTGGGGCCCGCGAGCGAATACGCGAAATACATGTCGGCGCGTCGCGCCCGCAGAAAGGTGAATCGAAACAACGGATACGCGGACAGCGTGAAGAACCGTTCGTCGTTCTGCCGGGTCTTGTAGAACCCCGCGCTCGCACCGACGTCGAGCGCAAACACCTTGCGCGTATGAAACACGTTGCGTTCGAAGTGCGGCGCAATGCCGAAGTCGACTTTGGCGTGGCCACCCCAGAAGATTGGCACTGTACGGGAGACGAAGTCGTTCACGCTGTAACCCGTGCCTGACGAATACTCGACGGAGGCGATGTGATGCGGAAAGATGAATCCGGCCGCGCGGTTCGCTTCAACGACATCCGGTGGCAGCGGCCGCATCGTGTAGCGAACGCCGCCCGAGGCATACAGTGTGCGCGGTTGATTGACGCTCGCCTTCCCGGGCGAGAGCGTCAGGCCGGCGGTCAGGTCCCAGGATGGAGTCAGTCGGTACTCGACACCTCCGCCGGCCAGTACGGACGCATAATGCGCATCCGCCACGGCTTGAGCATTACCGAGGCCGAATCCCGTGCGGCTCGTGAACCCGAGGCCGCCCTCTCCGTAGGCGGACCATCGGTCGCGCAATGGCATCCGCGCCTTCAGCGTCACGGCGCCGAAGTTGACGCGCACATGATGTGCGTCCACGTCGGCCGGCGTCACGCTGCGATACGTAACGTAATAGAGCGGGCGCATGTAGCTCGCCTGCGCCGACAGGAAGCGGTTGAATTCGTGGCCGAGCAGCATGACGCGGACGTCGACGCGTGGCACGTCGATCGACTGCGCGTGAAATGCGGGCTGCAGTTGCTGCTGTGAGAATGGCTGGTCGATTGCGCCGACGTTGATGGTGATGAACGAATTCTGCAGCGCGCGAGGGTATTGCGTCCGCGCGTCGTCAGGCGATTGCGCGAACGCCGGGACGCACATCCACAGAAGCAGCAGCCACGAGGCGCATGCGCAGAGGCGCATTAATGCGTGAGCGCGTACAGAAACGCGTTGATGCCGAGCGCGTAGCCTTTGGGTCCGAACATCATGAAATAGCGCGGGTCATCGCCTTCGCGCTCCCAGGAATCACCGATGTCGGTGTTATGCGTGATGAGCACAACGATGCGCCCGCGCTGGTCCGCGATGGCGCGCAGATGCGGCACCGCGCTGTCGGCGCCCTGTTCGGACGTGTGACCGCCGGAGCGTTCGTAGAAGCCGATGTTTGGAATCTGCGTCACGCCGCTCACTTCGAACTGCGTGCGCATGATCGGGTGCTCCTCGGGAATGTCAAAGATCGGATATTGGTCGGCCGGCAGTGCGTGGCGGATCTCGCGCACCCAGTGATCCCATTCGTAGGAGCCCCAGAAATCGTCGACCCAGAGAAACCCGCCTTTGAGCAGATACGTGCGCAGGTTCAGTCCCTCGGCTTCGTTGATCGACACTGCGCCGGGTGCAGAGAGGATCACGACCGGACACCCGAACAGCTCCGGACCGCCGAGGTTCACCAGCAAATGGTTCGGCTCACGCTGCGCGTTGAAGCTGACATTCGCCTTCGTCAGCTCGGAGAACCGGATCGAAAAGTTGATGTCGGCGCGAGGGTAGTCAGTTCGCCAGCTGCCATCCCGGCCGTCCGCGGACTGACGATACACCACGCGGCAATAGTGGAAGCGGCCGTCAAAATCCTGCGCCGTGGCGATGCGGCCGGCGCCGAAGCCGAAGAAACCGCCGCGGCCGAACTGCGCATTGGCGACCGTTGCGGTCAACGTGCAGATCACCGCAAGAATCAACGTCCAGCGTCGGGTAGCGCGGGCCGCTCGCGCGTGCATGCGGAAGAGTGTACTGCGATATCGTAACGACCATGCAGAACCGCCCTGTGCTGTCGCTCATCGCCGCCTGTGTCGTGCTGCTGACCGTTACTTCCGCCGGGCAGGAGTTCACGAAACCGAAGGTCGTCGTCGGTCGATCGAAAGTCGCGACGAAGTATGGGATCGTCGCCGCAAGTCAGCCGCTTGCCGCGCAAGCCGGCGTGCAGATCCTGGAGCGCGGCGGCAACGCCGTTGATGCAGCGATCGCGGCCAATGCGGTGATGGCGCTCGTCGAGCCTCACTACAACGGCATCGGCGGCGATCTGCTGGCGATCTATTACGAAGCGCGCACGGGGAAGCTGTACGGTCTCAACGCCGCGGGATGGGCACCCGCGGGATTGACGCCGGCATTTCTCGCGTCGAAAGGGATCACGCGGATGCCGGGCAGCGGCATTCACACCGTCACCGTCCCCGGCGCCGTTGCAGGATGGGATGCGCTGCGCGGGCGATTCGGAAAGCTGCCGATGTCCGATCTGCTCGCGTCGGCGATCCACTACGCCAATGATGGCTTCCCCGTCACCGACGTGATCGCGAACTTCTGGGCGAGCGGCGCGGCGAAGCTTGCCGCCGAGTCGCTCGCCGCTGAAACCTTCCTGCCGAATGGCCGCGCGCCGCGCGCCGGCGACGTCTTCAAGAACCCGCGTCTCGCGCGCACGCTGCGGCTCATCGCCGACAAGGGGGCGGCAGGCTTCTACGAAGGAAAGACCGCTGAAGCGATCGTCGCTATCTCGCGCGAAAAGGGCGGCGCGATGACGTTGGCGGATCTGAAAGAGTTCAAGCCCGAGTGGGTCGATCCGATTTCGACGATGTACCACGGTTGGAACGTCTACGAGCTGCCGCCGAACACACAGGGGATTGCTGCGCTCATGATGCTGAACATCATGGAGCGCTATCCGCTGGCGGAATACGGCTTCCACAGCACGCGCACGATGCACGTGATGATCGAGGCGAAGAAGCTCGCCTATGCCGACATGCTGCGCTACGTGGCGGACCCGCACTTTTCGAACGTCCCGGTCGCGACGCTGCTCAGCAAACCGCATGCAGTCGAACGCGCGAAGCTCATCGATCCGCGAAAGGCCGCCTGTGACGTGCAGCCATCGAGGCTCACGGGCGTGACCACTGCGCAGGGTGGTGACACGATCTATCTGTCTGTGATCGACAAGGACGGCAACATCGTTTCGCTCATCCAGTCGCTCTATTCGTCGTTCGGCAGCGGCATCGTTGCGCCGGATACCGGCATCATGCTGCACAATCGCGGCGCGCTGTTTACGCTCGAGGCCGGGCATCCGAATCTGCTCGCCGGACGGAAACGTCCGCTGACGACGCTTGTACCGGCATTCATGTCGAAGGACGATGTGAAGATCGGCTTCGGCATCATGGGTGGGTTCAATCAGGCGCAGGCGCACGCGCAGTTTGTGTCGAACGTCGTAGACTTCGGGCTCGACGTGCAGGAAGCGCTCGAGGCAGGCCGCTTCACGAAGACGTCGTTCGGCGGCTGCGATGTGGACGTCGAGGAGCTCGTGCCCGAAAAAACGCGGTCAGACCTCGCGGCGCTCGGCCATGAAGTCAAAGTCATCCCGCCCCGCAGCAGTGTGTTCGGGTACGGTCAGGCGGTGATGAGCAACGGCGCCGGAGTCCACTTCGGAGGCTCGGAGCCGAGGCACGACGGCGAGGCAATCCCCGAAGCCCCGCAGGTGTTCGGAACCGCACGCTGAAGGTCGATCTCGACATCGTTCACGAAGACCGGCAGCTGCTGGTCATCAACAAGCCTGCCGGTCTGCTGTCGGTACCGCTGCCGCGCAAGCAGGACGAACCGTCGGTATACGGCTACCTGGAGCGCTACCTGCGTTCGCAGAAGCGGCGTCCGTTCGTGGTGCATCGCATCGATCGAGATACGTCGGGCCTCGTTGTCTTCGCCAAGGATGCGCGCGCGCAGCAGACGCTGAAGAAGCAGTTCATTCATCGCGATCCGCAACGGGTGTATCTCGCGCTCGTGTACGGGCACCCGGTGTCAGACCGGGGCACGTGGAGCGATCACCTTGTGTGGGATCGCAAGGCGCTGATTCAGAAGCGCACGCATCCGCGTGACCCGCAGGGAGCGGAGGCGGTATGCGACTACCGCGTGGTCGAGACATTCCGCGACACGTCGCTGCTCGAAGTGCGTCTGCAGACCGGTAAGCGGAACCAGATTCGTATCCAGGCGCGGCTGCGCGGCCATACGCTCGTCGGAGAGCGGCGATATGTCTACGGACCCGAGGCGCTGCGGCCGATTGCGTTTCCGCGCCAGGCGCTGCACGCTTATCGTCTGGCGTTCCGGCATCCGGTGGATGGACGCGCGATGCAGTTCGAGGCGCCGCTGCCGGCTGACTTCAGCAAGCTGCTGGCACGTCTTCGCGCGGAACGATGACAGACGACCACGCCGTCCACATTCGCCGCAGCACCGTCGAGGACTTCGACGGGTTCTACGACTGTTTCGCGGCAATCTGCCGCGAGCGGCAGTATCTGGCGCTCGTCGAGCCGCCGCCCAGGCATGCGGCGCGCGAATTCATCGAGGACGCCCGGCGGCGCGGAATGGTGCAGTACGTCGCGATCGCCGACGGACGTATCGTCGGCTGGTGCGACATCGTCCCGCACGCGTGGGAAGGCTTCCGTCACTCCGGCCGGCTCGGTATGGGTATCGATCTCGAATTCCGTCGGAAGGGGATTGGACGCCGCCTGATGGACGCCGCGATCGGCGACGCGCGCGCGGATGGGTTGACGCGCATCGAGCTCGAGGTCTTCAGCTCCAACATATACGCGATCAAGCTATATGAGCGGCGCGGATTCGTGCACGAAGGGTTACATCGCCGCGGGCGCGTCATCGACGGCCGAGTCGAAGACGTACTGATGATGGGCCTGCTATTCGATGAGTAGTGTACATGGCGTTCCGCAAACAGCTCATCGAGCTTCTGTCGACCGAGTTCCGTTCCGCGTCGTCGCTCGCGCGGGAGCTTGGCATGACGCGAGGCGATGTGCAGGACGATCTCCGACACGCATTGCGATCG
>Ga0310810_10001260_pt1 | contig 26375 bp, 27 predicted proteins | sample NCmetagenome_FD_207641 | JGI IMG/M metagenome (GOLD analysis project Ga0310810, IMG submission 207641) | Soil microbial communities from experimental microcosm in Duke University, North Carolina, United States - NC | ecosystem: Engineered > Artificial ecosystem > Soil microcosm > Unclassified ...
GGCCGCCATCAGCCGGTCGCGCTCGATCTGCGTGAAGGCGGTGAGCGCGATCGCCGGAATGTCGTGCGGGCAGCCGCTCGCGCGCTGGATCGAGCGCGCACGGCGCAGCGCCTCGAAGCCGTCCTCGCCCGGCATCGCCAGGTCGATCAGCATCACCGCCGGGCCGCCCGCGGGCAGCTTGGCCTCGAGCGCCGCAGCGAGCTCCGGGCTCGAGCTGAACGCCTCGACCTCGGCGCCGGCGTGGCGCAGCGTGAGCGAGACCACCTCGTGCGCGTCCGGGTCGTCGTCGACCATCCAGACCCGCACGCCGGCGAGCGCGCCCGCGGTCGAGCGGCGCCGCTCGGGCGAAGGCGAGCCGGCGAGCGCGAGCACCGCCGCCGCCGGCGCGCCCGGCAGGTCGATGGTGAAGGTGGCGCCGCGGCCGACGCCCGGGCTGTCGGCGCGCACCTGCCCGCCGTGCAGCAGCGCGATGTGGCGCACCAGCGCGAGGCCGATGCCGAGGCCGCCGGCGCGCCGCGACGCGGAGGTGTCGGCCTGCGAGAAGCGGTCGAACACGTGCGGCAGGAACTCGGGCGCGATGCCGATGCCGTTGTCCCGGACCTGCAGCTGCACGCGCTCGGCGTTCTTCATCAGGCGCACCGTGACCTCGCCCTTCTCCGGCGTGAACTTGACCGCGTTGGAGAGCAGGTTCGACACCACCTGCTGCAGCCGCCCGCTGTCGCCGATCACCATCGTCGCGGGATCGTCGGGGTTGAAGCGCAGGTCGATGCCCTTGGCGGCGGCGACCGGCCGCGCGGCGTCGAGCGCCGCCGCGACGATCTCGCACAGGTTGACCACCCGGCGCTCGATGGTCAGCTTGCCGCTGACGATGCGCGAGGTGTCGAGCAGGTCGTCGATCAGGCGCGTCTGGTGGTCGACGTTGCGCTTGATGGCGCGCGCGCCGCGCTCGATCAGCGCCGCATCGAGCGGCCGCGTGGTCGACAGCAGGTGCGCCCAGCCGCGCAGCGCGTTGAGCGGCGAGCGCAGCTCGTGCGAGACGATGGCGAGGAACTCGTCCTTGGCCCGGTTGGCCCGCTCCGCCTCGGCGCGCAGGCGCTGCTCGGCGACGACCAGCTTTTCCAGCTCGCGCTGCGCCTGCTTGCGCTCGGTGATGTCGGTGGCTACGCCGATCAGCCCCATCACGCGCTCGTGCTCGTCGCGCAACGGCGACTTCGACACGAGGTAGGTGCGCCCGCCGATGATCTCCTCGAGGATCATCGTCTCGCCGGACTCGAGCACCAGCCGGTCGCTCTCGTCGAGCTGCGCGCTTTCGCGCTCGGCCGCGCCCACGGCGCGCATCCAGGCCGGGTTCGCCATCAGCAGCGCCCCGTCGCGGTCCTTGGCGTAGATCAGGTCCGGCGTGCTGGTGGTGATCGCGTTGAGCAGCGCGTTCCTTTCCCGCAGGGCGGCGCTGGCGCGCTCCAGTGCGGCCGTGCGGCGCACCACGCGCTGGTCGAGCTCGGTGTACGCCTCGCGCATCGCCCGCTCGGCCTGGCGCTGCGCCGCCACCTCGCGCAGCACCAGCACGGCGCCGAGCAGCGCGGCGCCGGCGTCGACGATCGGCGCCGCGTTCGCCGCCACCGGATGCGGCGCCCCGCCGCGCGTGCGCAGCGCCGGCTCGCCGCCGGCCGCCGCGGCGCCGCGACTCTGCAGCGTGCTCTTCAGCGGGTTGGCGAGCGGCGCGCCGTTGCGCTCGTCGTAGAGCTGCACCAGCTCGTCGATCGGCCGGCCGGCGGCCTCGGCCGCCCGCCAGCCGGTCAGGCGCTGCGCGGCGGCATTGAGGAAGCGCACGCGTCCCGCCGCATCGGTGGCGATGACGCCGTCGCCGACCGCGGCGAGCGTCACCTGCAGCCATTCGCGCTGCTCGGTCGCCTCGCCCTCGGCCTGCGCCCGGCGCGCCTCGGTGCGGTCGAGCGTGCCCGCCACCCAGACGATCAGCGCCGACAGGGTCACGATCATGAGCACGGTGAACAGCGCCATGCCGAACGCTTCGCCGAACAGGCCTTCGCGCTCGGCGAACAGGCGCATCCAGCCGACCGCGAGCGGCACCACGAACGCGGCCGGCAGCATCCAGCGCGTCACCACCGCGCCGGTGCGCTCGCCGCCCAGCGTGTCGAGCAGCCAGGGCCCGGGCCGCGCCGCGGCGAGCGCGATCGCGGCGAGCATGGTGGCCACCGCGGCAGGCGCCGAGAAGCCGAGCAGCGGCGCGGCGATGTCGAAGCGCAGCACGCGCAGCGACAGGCCGAGCAGCGCGAAGAACGCCACCGCGCCGATCAGCGCCGCGGCGAGCGAGTTCGCGGACATGCCGAACACCTTCGGCGCACGCTCGAGCGGCGTGGCGAACGCGAGCAGCAGCAGCGCCAGGCACGAGGCGACCGACATGCGCGCCGGCATCTCGGCGCCGTGGCGCACCATCCAGTCGAAGCGCACGCCGAGCGATATCCCGGCGAAGGCCTCGCCGATGGTGAGCAGCGCGATCGCGCCGACCAGCAGCGCGGCGCTCCAGGCGGCGCGGCGCCGCCCCTCGCGCGCGGCGAAGAAGCTGCCCGCGAGCAGGACGAACGACAGCGCCGCCGCCGGCGGCATGGGAGCGAAGTCGGCGCCGAGGTCGCGCAGCACCGGCACGTCGATCGCCCAGCCCCAGATCGCCATGGCGCCCAGCAGCGCGACGACGCCGTAGGCCGCGCGCGCGATGCGGCCGAGCCGGTCGTTCAAGGGAAATCCCACCGGCGAGAGCCTAGCTCCCGGCTCGCGGGTTGCCTATCGTCCGAATTTCTAGCGCAGGGTCGTTGCTTCTCGACGCCTCGGACGCAGCCTGTCGGGAGCAGACGACGAGGGCCTCTCGGATTTGCCCGCTTTGACTTTGTCGATGAAGAAGCGCGCCATGTCCACCGGCGAGCCGAACTGCGCCTTCACGAACCATGTCGCCGCCGCCATGGCGATGCTGGAGATGGTGCTCGCCTTGGCGGCCTTCTTCGTGCTCGGCGCCACCCGCGCGTCGGGACGATGGCGCAGCCGCAGCCCGCCGGCGAGCAGGAAGCCGCCGAGCGCGGCCGCGCCGAGGGCCCAGGGCGAGGTCAGCGCGCGCAGCGCCTGCCGGCCGGTCGCCTTGAAAGCCGCCTCGACGCGCGTGCGCCGCTCGGCGATGCGCTTCTCGAGCTCGTAGATTTCCTGGTCGGGCGGGATCATTTGACGCCCTGCGGCGGCTCGGGCGCGTCGCCGCGCAGCTGCCGCAGCAGCGCGGTGAACGGCAGCTCCTTCGCGAGCTTGAGCGTGAACCAGCCGAGCGCGGCGGCGGCCACGAGGTTGACGATCGCCGCGATGGCGAGCGCCACCGGCCACGAGGCGCCGTGGCCCCAGGCGAACATGATGAAGGCCGAGACGAGCCCCATCCAGGAGGTGACGATCAGCACCGCGGCGACCAGCACCGCGCCGAGGATCCACGCGAGGCGGATGGCGGCGCGGCGCGCGTCGAGGACCGTGAGCAGCGCGTAGTCGGCGACCAGCTGCCGCGCTTCGCCGATCAGGCGGGCGAGCACGTCGCCCAGGCCGGGCGCCGCCTTGCGCGGGACGTCCACCTTCAGTCGCGGCTTCTCATCAGGACGCTGAGCAGGTAGCCGGCGGCGAGCGCCATGCCCATCGCCTGCAGCGGGTTCTCGCGCACGTAGTCGCGCGCGGTCTCGAGCCAGTCCTGCGGCATCTGCATCAGCTCGTCGCTCTTCTCGCCGAAGCGCTCGGCATAGGACGAGGCGGCGCTCGCGGCGCGGTCGACCGCCTGGTGGGCGCTCTGGCTGAGGCGCTCGACGGTCTTGTCGGTGCTGCGGGTGGTATCGGTGGCCATGGCTTGCTCCTTGAATGGGTCGGGTCGGCGCTCAGGGCATAGCAACCTCTATGCCGTGTCGCGTTCCTCGATCTCCTCTTCGGCCCGCTCGCCGCGGCCGGCACTTTCTTCCTTGTAGGCGGCGAGGCGGTTGTAGAGCGTCTTCAGGCTGATGCCGAGCATGTCGGCCGCCTTGCGCTTCGAGCCGCACTCGGCGAGCGTCGCCTCGATCAGCCGCCGGCTCACCTCGTCGAGCGTGCTGCCGACGCGCACCGAGAGCAGCGGCGCCGAGTCGCGGCTCGCCGCGCCGGCGGGCGCGAGGTTGGCGTCGATCACCTCGTCGGCGAGGATGAAGGCGCGCTGCACGTAGTTCTTCAGCTCGCGCACGTTGCCCGGCCAGGCATGCGCGTAGAGCGCGGCGATGGTGGCCGGCGCGAAGCTCTTGGCGGCGCTCTCCTGGCGGTTCAGCAGGTCGAGGAAGTGCTGCGCCAGCAGCTCGATGTCGGTGCCGCGCTCGCGCAGCGGCGGCATGGCGATCGGGAACACGTTCAGGCGGTGGAACAGGTCCTCGCGCAGCTTGCCGTCCGCGACGGCGCCATCCGGGTTGCGGTTGGTCGCCGCGATCAGGCGCACGTCGGCCGAGAGCGGCGTGGTCGTGCCGACGCGCATGAACTGCCCGGTCTCGAGCACGCGCAGCAGCTTCACCTGCAGCTCCTGCGGCATCTCGGTGATCTCGTCGAGGAACAGCGTGCCGCCGTTGGCGCGCTCGAAGTAGCCCTTGTGCTGGCGGTCGGCGCCGGTGAAGCTGCCCTTCTCGTGGCCGAACAGCTCGCTCTCGATCAGGTTGGGCGATACGGCGCCGCAGTTGAGCGGCAGGAACGGCGCGCGCTTGCGGCGGCTCATGTCGTGGATGGTCTGCGCGGCGAGCTCCTTGCCGGTGCCGCTCTCGCCGATCAGCAGGCAGGTCGCCGAGGTCGGCGCCACGCGCCCGATCTGGTCGTAGAGCTTCTGCATCGGCGGCGAGGAGCCGAGCAGGTGACCATAGCGGCCGAGCTTGCGCAGCTCCTCGCGCAGCTCGCCGATCTCGGCGCGCAGCTCGCCGGTGCGCGGCACGCGGCGCAGGATCGAGCGCAGCCGCTCGACGTCCACCGGCTTCACCAGGTAGTCGCTCGCGCCGAGGCGCAGGGCCTGCACGGCGCTCTCCACGCTCGCGTGGCCGGTGATGAGGATCACCTCGGTCGACTCGCGCGACTCGAGGTCCTTCACCAGCTCGATGCCCTGGCCGTCGGGCAGCTGCAGGTCGGTGAGCAGCACGTCGGGTTGCAGGCGCGAGAGGTGGATGCGCGCGGCGCGCAGCGAGTCGGCCTGCGCGACGCTGAAGCCTTCGCCCTTGGCGAGCTCGGACAGCCACTCGAGGGCTTCGGGATCGTCGTCGACTAGCAAGAGATGGGGCACTGGCGCGTCTCCGTTGTAGCTTCTGGGTGGCTTGACCGCCTGACGGAACGCAACTTGCGTACCACGCGGGGGATGCCCCTCCGCCCGGCGCGACGTCCTTATTCTTCAGGCACTTGCAGGATCCATCTTGGCGCGCGGCGCGCCGGTGCGTCGCCGCGCCACGACGGCTGAGAGGAAAAAGCTGCATGGACTGGGGCAAGGTCTTCGAGCTGAGCGTGCCGCTGCCGGAGCTCGTGGTGCGCGGCACCGTGATGTTCCTCTTCCTGTACTTGCTGTTCCGCGTCGTCATCCGGCGGCGCGTCGGCGCGATGGGAATGGGCGACCTGCTGGTGCTGGTAATCATCGCCGACGCCGCGCAGAACGGCATGGCGGGCGAATACACCTCGGTCACCGACGCGGTCGTGCTGGTCGGCACGATCGTGGCGTGGAATCACCTGTTCGACTGGCTGGCGTTCCGCTTCCGCGGGCTGGAGCGATGGCTGCAGCCCGCGCCCCTGCTGGTGGTGCATCGCGGCCGCATCCTCTGGCGCAACATGCGGCTCGAGCTCATCTCGGAGGAGGAGCTGCGCGCCAAGCTGCGCGAGCACGGCGTGGAGAAGCTCGCCGAGATCGAGAAGGCGCTGGTCGAGCCCGACGGCCAGGTGACCGTGATCAAGCGCCAAGCGAGCGGCGCATAGCGGCGGTGATCGACTGCCGCGCCGCGGCCGCGTAGCCGGCCCACGGATCGCGCTTCAGCGTCGCCAGGCGCTTCGGCACGGTGAGCACCGTGAAGCGCTCGCGCAGGTCCTCGCTGCCGAGCTCGTCCCAGTGCAGCGGCGTCGACACGCCGGCGCCGGGCCGGGCTCTCGCCGAGAAGGCGGACACCGCGCTCGCGGTCTCGGAGTTGCGCAGGTAGTCGACGAACACCCTGCCGCTGCGCCCGGCCTTCGCCATGCGGGAAGTGAAAAACGCAGGCTCGGCCTTCACCAGGAAGAGCGCGATCAGGTGCGAGAACTCCTTCACCTCCGCCCAGCCGAGCTTGCGCGCTACCGGCACGACCACGTGCAAGCCCTTGCCGCCGGTGGTCTTGAGGAAGCATTCCAGGCCGAGGCCCTGCACCACCGTGCGCGTCATCTCGGTCGCGCGCCGCAGCTCTGCCCACGGCAGATCCTCGCCCGGATCGAGGTCGAGCGTGATGCGGTCCGGGTGCCGCGTGTCGGGCAGCGTGGCGCCCCAGGTATGCATCTCGATCGCGCCGTTCTGCACCATGCTGGCGATGCCGCGCAACGAGTCGACGTAGATGTAATGGCCCTTGCTCGAGCGCAGCCGCTTGAACGTCTTGATCTCGCCGGGGCTCGCGCCCATGCCGAGGTGGCGCTGGTAAAAGCATTGCCGCCCCACGCCGTCGGGGCAGCGCACCAGCGTGAGCGGCCGCCCCGCGAGGTGCGGCAGCAGCCATTCGCCGACCGCGTCGTAGTAGCGGGCGAGATCGAGCTTGGTGAACCCGAGCGCGGGATAGATGATCCGCTCCGGGTGGGTGATCTTCACGTCGCCCGGGGGGTTCTGGGGCCGCTCCTCGCCCACCGACTTCGGCGCGATGTCCTCGCGCAACCCCATGAACGACGCCTGGCGCAGGATGCCCTCGTCGGTGCGCTCGGCGTAAGCCACCTCGCAGACGAGCTGCGGCTTCACCCACTGGACGCCGCGCTCGCGCGGCGGGTCGGCGAGCGGCGAATCGGCTCGCTTGATCCTCGCCATCTTCCCGAGCAGCAGCGCGAGCAGGTGCTCGTCGAAGCCGGTTCCGACCTTGCCGGCGAAGCGCAGCTTCATCCGCTCGTCGTAGGTCGCGAGCAGGAGCGCGCCGAAGCCGGTGCGCGAGCCCCCGGGCGCGGTATAGCCGACGATGACGAAGTCCTGGCGCGGGCGGCACTTGAGCTTGATCCAGCTGCGGGTGCGCCCCGCGGCGTAGACGGCATCGGCCTGCTTGCCGATCAGCCCCTCGAGGCCGAGCTTGCACGCCTTCTCCAGCACCTCGTGCGCCTCGCCTTCGAGGTGATCGCTGAAGCGCACCGACGGGGAAGCCTTGAGGCGTTGCTTCAGCCGTGCCTTGCGTTGCGCGAGGGCGAGGCCGCGCAGGTCCTCGCCCTCGAGGAACGGCGCGTCGAAGACGTAGTAGACGATCGCGCCGTCGCGGCCGGACTCGAACGCGTTCTGCAGGCGCTGGAAGCTCGCGCGGCCGTCCTCGCGCAGCACCACGATCTCGCCGTCGAGCCAGCTCTCGCCGAGCCCGAGGCGCCGCAGCTCGCGCACCAGGTGCGGCAGCTTTTTCGTCCAGTCCTTGCCGCTGCGCGTGAAGAGGCGGGCATCGCGCCTGGTCAGGCGCGCGAGCATGCGATAGCCGTCGTGCTTCACCTCGTAGATCCACTCGCCCGAGCGCGGCGGCGCGCTTACGAGCGTCGCCAGCTGCGGCGTGACGAACTGCGGCAGCTTCGCGCGCTTGCCGTATTTCGCGCGCTTCGGCCGGCGCTTGACGCTTTCCGGGCGCTCGACGGTGACGTCGTAGCCCTCGCGAGCGTCCTCGTCGTGGCGCTTGATCAGCAGCCAGGCGGGCTTGTCTTCGTTGCTGCGCGTGCGGGTGAGGACCCACGAGCCGCGCAGCTTCTCGCCGTCGAGGCGGAAATGCAGCCGGCCCTTGCGCAGCGCCTCGAGCGCGTCGCGGTCCTCCGGCGTCCACACGCCCTGGTCCCAGAGCAGCACCTCGCCCGCGCCGTACTGCTTCTCCGGGATCACGCCCTCGAAGTCGCCGTAGTCGAGCGGATGGTCCTCGGTCTGCATGGCGAGGCGCTTGTCCGCCGGATCGAGGCTCGGGCCCTTCGGCACCGCCCAGCTCTTGAGCACGCCCTCGAGCTCGAGGCGAAAGTCGTAGTGCAGGCGCGTCGCGGCGTGACGCTGGACGTAGTAGCGCAGCGGCGCGCCGCGGCGCGCCGCCTTTCCGCCCGATTTGGAACCTGAGGGCTCCGGAGTGATCGAGAAGTCGCGCATCTCGCGATAACGCTCGAGGCGCTCGGCCATGCCGGCGCCCCAGCAAAGCGCGAGCCCGCCCGGTAATTGCTACAGGCGCTGGGAAAGGCTTACAGCGCAAGCGCGCTCATTCGCCTGATGTTTTGCGCTGGCATGGTCCGTGCAGTAACCGGCCTGACGACAAACAAGGAAAGCCATGTCCCCCGCGATCGCCCTACGACTACGACAGCACCTCACGCTGACGCCGCAGGTCCAGCAGGCGCTGAAGCTGCTGCAGATGTCGGCGCTCGAGTTCGCGCAGGAAATGGAGCAGGCGCTCACCGCGAACCCGTTTCTCGAGGAGAACCCGGAGGCGCCGGCCGACGCGACGCCGCTGCGCGACGCGGCGACCGTGGACGACATCGTCGTGCCGCAGGAACCGAGCGGCAGCGGCGGCGGCACGCTCGAGCGCGACCAGGACGACTGGAGCGGCGCCGCCGCCGAAGCGCAGCCGACGCTCGCGCAGCACCTCCGCGACCAGCTGATGATCTCGCCGATGGGCGACCGCGACCGCGCCCTCGCGCAGATGGTCATCGACAGCCTGGACGACGACGGCTACTTCAAGCTGTCGTTCGACGAGCTGGCGGCGCTCGTGCCGCCCGAGGAGGACGTGCGGGCGGAGGACTTCGGTGCCGCGCTGCGCCTGGTGCAGAGCCTCGATCCCGCCGGCGTGGGCGCGCGCTCGCTCGAGGAGTGTCTGTGCCTGCAGCTCGAGTCGCTCCCCGACGACCGCGAAGTCGAGGCGAAAGTGCGCGAGGCGGCGCTGCGCATCGTCAAGGGCAACCTCAGCCTGCTCGCCAACCGCGAATGGGCGCGCCTGCAGCACGCCGCGGGCTGCGACGAGAAGACGCTGCACGCGGCGCGCGCGCTGATCCGCTCGCTCGACCCGCGCCCCGGCCACCGCTTCGGGCCGCAGGAGGCGCGCTACGTCGTGCCCGACGTGATCGTGAAGAAGGTGCGCGACCGCTGGATGGCGATCATCAACCCGGCGTCGCTGCCGCGCGTGCGGCTGAACCGCGCTTACGCCGACGCGATCCAGAACCGCAACGCCTCCAACCAGTCGCTCGCGCGGCACCTGCAGGAGGCGCGCTGGCTGCTGCGCTCTATCGAGCAGCGCTTCGCCACGATCCAGCGCGTCGCCGACGCGATCGTCGCCCGCCAGCGCGGCTTCTTCGAGTACGGCGAGGTGGCGATGAAGCCGCTCACGCTGAAGCTCATCGCCGGCGAGCTCGGCCTGCACGAGTCGACGGTCTGCCGGGTGACCAACAACAAGTACATGGCGACGCCGCGCGGCCTGTTCGAGTTCAAGCACTTCTTCTCGCGCCGGCTCGCCACCGAGAACGGCGGCGCCGCCTCCGCCACCGCGGTGCGCGCCGTGATGAAGGAGCTGATCGCCGCCGAGGATCCCCGGGCGCCGCTCTCCGACGCCGAGCTGGCGCGCCTGCTCGCGCAGCAGGGCCTGAGAGTCGCCCGCCGCACCATCACCAAGTATCGCGCGCTGATGCGCATGCCGAGCGTCGACGTACGGCGTGCCGACATGAGAAGGGATGCGTAGATGGCGCAGATCGTCGCGGGCAGGTTCGATCGCAGCCTCGACGCCGACGCGGCCCTGGAGGCGCTGAAGCGCGAGGGGTTCTCGCGCGGCGAAGTCGACGCCTTCTACGTCGGCCCGCCCGGGCAGCACGCCATGCGGCCGCTCGGCGGCGACGCGCCGCACTCGAGCGAAGGCTCGCGGCGCGGCGGCATCGGCGCGGGCATCGGCGCGGCCATCGGCCTGGTGGTCGGGCTGGCCGCCGGCCTGCTCGGCGCGATCAAGCTGGGCGCGCCCACGGTGCCGCTCGCGGCGCTCCTCGGCGCGCTGGTCGGCGCCTTCGCCGGGGCGCTCGCCTCGTTCCACGGTGGCGCGCGCCGCTACGCCTCGGTCGAGCACCCCGTCGAGCCGCAGGGCGGCCGCATGATCGCGATCTGCGTCGACCGCCCGGGCACCGAGCGCGCGGCGGTCGAGATCCTGCGCGCGCACAACGCGCGCGACGTCGGCCGCGCCGAAGGCCAGTGGCGCGACGGCTGGCGCGACTTCGACCCGCGCAATCCGCTGGCCGCCGTCTAGCTACTTCGCCGTCAGGTTCCTCTCGGCGAACTCCCAGTTCAGCCGCTGCTCGATGAGCGCCTGGACATAGCGGTCGCGCTGGTTGCGATAGTCGACGTAGTAGGCGTGCTCCCAGACGTCGATGGTGAGCAGGCAGCGCGTGCCTTTCGCCATCGGGCTCTCGGCGTTGGGCGTGGCCATGACCTCGAGCTTGCCGTCCTTCTGCACGAGCCACGCCCAGCCGGAGCCGAACTGGCCGTTCGCCGCCGCGGCGAGCTTGTCGACGAACGCCTCGTAGCTGCCGAAGTCGCGCTCGAGCTGCGCGCGCAGCGCGCCGCCCGGCTTGCCCGGCCGCGGCGAGAGCGATTGCCAGTAGAAATTGTGGTTCCAGACCTGCGCGGCGTTGTTGAAGAGCTTGCCGCTCGAGGACCGCACCAGCTCTTCCAGGGTGCGCGCGCCGCTCGCTTCCTTCTCGAGCAGCTGGTTCGCCGTGTCGACGTACTTGCGGTGGTGCTTGCCGTGGTGCAGCTGGATCGTCTCGGCCGAGATGACCGGCGCGAGAGCGTCCTCCGCGAAAGGCAGCGGCGGCAGCTGCAAATGGAGCTTCTCCGCCGTGCGGGCGGTGGCAATTGCCATGGATGACCTCCTTCGGGTTGCGTGAAACTACGACGAAGACTTCAGGCGGATCGCGTTCTTGACCTCGCGCACGCCGCTCACCTTCTTCGCCGCGGCCTCGGCGCGCGCGGCGGTGTCCCGGTCGTCGACGAAGCCGGTGAGCTCCACCGTGCCGCGATAGGTATCGACGTTGACCGCGGCGGCGGTGCGCGCCCCGACGTCGGTGGCGATCGCGCTCTTCACCTTGGCGGTGATCGCGGCATCGTCGGTGAATTGGCCGGCCGAGCGCCGCGTGGGCGATTCCTGCGGCGCGGCGCAGGCGCCGAGGCCCAGCGCCGCGGCGATGCCGAGCACCAGCAGGCCGCGCTTCATTTCGGTCTTGTCGCTCATGGGTCCGTCCTTACAGGGTGAGCGGTTGCACGAGCCGTGCCACCGTCGCGAGCAATGCGACGGGCTCGACCGGCTTGGCGAGCTGGGCGTCGTAGCCCGCCGCGGCGGCGCGACTACGCGCCTGCGGCTCGGTCGCTACGGTCAGCGCGGCGGCCGGCACGCAGCCGCCCCGCTCGGCAGGCAGCGCGCGCACGGCGCGAATCAGCACATAGCCCTCGTCGCAGCGCATGCCGAGGTCCGAAAGGACGAGGTCGGCGCGCCAGCGGCCGAGCATCTCGAGCGCCTCGCCGCTGGAAGTGGCGGCGCGCGTGTCCGCGCCGGCGACGCGCAGCAGCCCGACGAGCAGCTCGCGCGCCGCGGCGTCGTCCTCGACCACCAGCACGTGCACCCCCGCGAGCAGCTGCAGGCCGTTCAGGACCGCGGCGAGCGACGCGTCCCTCGCGCGGCTCGACTCCTCCATCGCCAGCCGCCGCCGCCGCTCGCGCTCGAGCGAGCGCGCGAGCTCCTGCTGCGCGCGCTTCGTGTCGTCGATGTCGACGCACACGCCCGCGAAGCCGAGGAACAGGCCGTCCTGCCGGCGCGGCGCGGCGCGGTCGAGCATCCAGCGGTACTCGCCGTCGCGGCGGCGCAGGCGGTACTCGAGGCTGAACGGCTCGCGCTCGTCGAAGGCGCGCACGCAGGCGTCGAGCCAGCGCGCCAGGTCTTCCGGATGCACGGCGCGCGACCAGCCGTGGCCGAGCGCCTGCTCGCGCGCGAGGCCGGTGAAGTCGAGCCACGCCGGGCTCGCGTAGTCGCACGACAGGTCCGGCCGGGCGGTCCACAGCATCAGCGGCAGGTCGTCGTCGATGACCATCGCGCTGCTTGCAGCAGGACACATGCCGGGGACACGCTGTAGCGGAAATCCTACGGACAGCGCACGTACTTCTTACAAGCCGTCGCCTGCGTTACACGCGCCGTCCGGCGGATGGCGCCGAGCTCCGGCACGCGGTTTGCTGCCGTCGTGCAGCTTCACCCACCATTTACGAGGAGTTCGTCATGCTGAGTTGGGCGCTTGCGTTCTTCATCATCGCCATCATCGCCGCGGTGTTCGGCTTCACCGGCATCGCGGCAGGGGCGGCGGAGATCGCCAAGATTCTGTTCGTCGTGTTCGTGGTCCTTTTCCTGGTCTCGCTGGTCGCGGGCCTGCTGAGAAGGCCCTGAGGCTCTTCTTCCACTCTTTCTTCCACTCTTACTGGAGACCGACAATGCAGCTGAAGATGATGAGCATCGCCGCCGCCGTCGCGTTCGCCCTCGCGGGCGCCGCGCAGGCCGCGGACAACGCCAAGGTGGACCGCAAGGCCATGAAGGCGGAGAAGGACAAGATCGAGGCGACCTACAAGGCCGACAAGGCGAACTGCAAGGAGATGAAAGGCAACGCCAAGGACGTCTGCGAGGCCGACGCGAAGGGCAAGGAGAACGTCGCCAAGGCCGAGCTCGACCAGAAGTACAGCCCCTCTCCCGCGCACGAGCGCAAGGTCGACGAGGCGAAGGCCGAGCATGAGTACAAGGTCGCGAAGGAGAAGTGCGACGACCAGAAGGGCAAGGAGAAGAGCGCGTGCGAGAAGGAAGCCAAGGCCCAGCACGATCGCGCCAAGGCGGACATCAAGCAGAAGTACGCCAAGGCGGGCGGCACGCGCACCGCGGCGACCGGCTCCGGCGCGAGGAGTGGCGCGACGCAGAAGTGAGCGATGGCGCGGGGCCTGTGGAAGGGCGCGATCAGCTTCGGGCTGGTCAACGTCCCGGTCGAGCTCTACTCGGCGCAGAAGCGCTCGGCGGAGCTCGACCTGACGATGCTCGACCGGCGCGACATGGCGCCGGTCGGGTATAAGCGCGTCAACAAGGCGAGCGGCAAGGAAGTGCCCTGGGAGGACGTGGTCAAGGGCTACGAGTACGAGGACGGGCGCTACGTCGCGCTCTCCGAGGAGGACTTCCGCCGCGCCAACCCGGAGCTCGCCAAGACGGTCGACATCGTCGCGTTCGTCGAGCGCGCCGACATCGCCCCGCAGTTCTTCGAGACCCCGTACTACCTCGGCCCGGGCAGGCGCGGCGAGAAGGCCTACGCGCTGCTCCGCGATGCGCTGCAGAAGGCGGGCAAGGTGGGCATCGCCCGGGTCGTGATCCGCACCAAGCAGTACCTCGCCGCGCTGGTGCCGCAGGGCGAGGTGCTGATGCTCAATACGCTGCGCTACCAGGGGGAGCTGAAGAGCGCCGGCGAGCTCGACATCCCCGAGAAGCTCAGGCACGCCAAGGTGAGCGCCAAGGAGCTCGACATGGCGCTGCGCCTCGTCGACGACATGTCGGACGAGTGGCAGCCGGAGAAGTACCACGACACGTACCACGAGGACCTGCTCAAGCGCATCGAGGAGAAGGTGAAGGCCGGGCAGACCGAGGAAGTCACCGAGCCCGAGAAAGCGCCGAAAGGCGAGCGAGGCGGCGAGGTGATCGACCTCATGGCGCTGCTCAAGAAGAGCGTCGAGAAGCGCGGCGAGAAGGCGGAGAAGCCCCGGCGCCAGGCACGCAAGCGCCGGGCGGCCTGAAATGCCGAAGCGCGTGATCCGCTACGCGGTCGTGGGCTGCGGCCACATCGCCCAGGTCGCGGTGCTGCCCGCATTCGGCAATGCGCGGCGCAACAGCCGGCTCGCGGCGATCGTGTCCGGCGACCCGGTGAAACGCGACGAGCTGTCGCGCAAGTACGGCGTCGAGACGGCCTGCGCCTACGAGCAATACGACGAGCTGCTGAGGAGCGGCGACATCGACGCGGTCTACATCGCCCTGCCGAACAGCCTGCACGCCGAGTATGCCGAACGCGCGGCGCGCGCCGGCGTGCACGTGCTGTGCGAGAAGCCGATGGCGCTGACCGAGGCGCAGTGCGAGCTGATGGCGCGCGCGGCGCGCGACAACCGGGTGAAGCTGATGGTCGCGTACCGGCTGCACTTCGAGCGCGCCAACCTGGAGGCGATCGAGATCGCCCGCTCGGGGCGGATCGGCGAGCCGCGGCTCTTCACCTCGACCTTCGCGATGCACGTCGTGCCGGGCAACATCCGCGCGCAGCGCGCGCTCGGCGGCGGCGTGCTCTACGACATCGGCATCTATTGCATCAACGCCGCCCGGTCGCTGTTCCGCGACGAGCCGCTCGAGGCGCTGGCGGTGGCGTGCGGGGCGCTCGGCGACGTCGAGGAATCGGTGAGCGCGGTGCTGCGCTTTCCCAACGAGCGGCTGGCGTCGTTTACCGCGAGCTTCGGCGCGGCGAAAGTGTCGCAATACCGCCTGGTCGGCACGCGCGGCGAGCTTTCCGTCGACCCGGCGTACGAATACGCGAGGCCGCTCGAGCACCGGCTGTCGCTCGACGGCGAGCTGGCCGGCGAGCGGCGCTTCGCCAAGCGCGACCAGTTCGCGCCGGAGCTGCTCTACTTCTCGGACTGCCTGCTGCAGAACCGCGCCCCCGAGCCCTCGGCGGAGGAAGGCCTGGCCGACGTGCGCGTCATCCGTGCGCTGTACCGCTCGATCGAGCGCGGCGCGCCGGTCGAGCTCGCGCCCTTCGACCGCCGCGAGCGGCCGAGCCTCGAGCAGGAGATCCGTCGCCCGCCGATCGACAAGCCGGCGGTGATCCACGCCGAAGCGCCGGGAGGCGGCCAGTGACGGAGCCGCCCCTCCTCGCCGTCACGCGCACGCGCGACGGAGTGTGGAGCGTGAACGAGCGCGGCGAGAGCCGGGTCGCCGTCGCCTATTTCCCGAGCAAGTGGGGCGCGATGCGCCACGCCGTGCGCACCGCGATGGGGAAGCAGCGCTGCCGCGTCGCCATTCTCGAGCCCGACGGCACGGTCGGCCTGTCGCGCGACTACCCGTGAAGACGGCGACCTTCGCGTTGCTCGCCGGAACCGCCTACCTCGCGCTCGGCGTGCTGGGGCTGGTGCCGGCCTCCCTGACGCCGCCGCCGATCGATGCGCCCACGACCTCGTTCGCGCTGCTGTACGGCTACCTGTTCGGCCTGTGGCCGGTCAACGTGCTGCACAGCGCGCTGCACGTGGCGATCGGCTTCTGGGGGCTGTGCGCGTGGCGGCGCAAATGCAGCGCCGTGAGCTACGCGCGCGCGCTCGCCGTGCTCTTCGCCGCCCTCGGGCTGCTCGGCACGCTGCCCGGGGCGAGCACGCTGTTCGGCGCCATGCCGATCCACGGCCACGACGTGTGGCTGCACGCGCTGACCGCGCTCGCCGCCTTCCACTTCGGCTGGCGCGCGCAGGCGATGCCGCGCGAGCGCCGGCACGGCTCCGACGACCGCCGCCGGCGCGACGTCGCCGTCGGACGCGAGCGGCGTTTCGGGCTTGCCGACCGGCGCGAAGGGCTGGCGATGTAATTTGCCCACACAGCGGGCAAAGTGCTCAAGGCGGCGAAGGCATAGTTCCTGAAGTGCAAGAGTTTGTCGGCCGGCGCGCGCGCTTTTGCAATAGCTTGGCAGCTCGAAAGGGGAAGACTCATGAGCTTTCAAGCCTGGTTGCTGTGGCCCGACAACGTCGCGCTTTCCGTGCTCACGCTCGCCGTGCTCGCGATGGCGGTGCTCTATGCCGCGCGCGTGCCCATGCACGAGCTGCTGCGCTCGCTCGGCCAGGCGCTCAGCGCGCCGCTGCGCCTTGCGGCGCGGGCGCTGGGGCACGCGGCCGACGACCTGCAGTACCGCAACCGCGCGGTGCTGCTTGCGCACGGGCGCCAGGAGGTCGGCCAGCGGCTGGAGCGCGAGTTCGAGCGCCTCGGCGCGGTGCTGACGCGCGACCTGCAGGGCTACCCGACGCTGCAGCGCAAGCTGCTCGACGAGATCACGCGCATCGAGGAGGACTACAAGAAGTGCGGCGAAGTGCCGCCGCCGCCGCCGGACTGGACCGAGGCGGTCGCCGCGGTCGCCAACATCAAGTCGGCGGGCAGCGAGCTGGTGCTCAACGTGCTGGAGGAGATCAAGCGCTCGGTGCAGGGCATCCACGACAAGGCGATCGCCGAGTACCGCAAGGCCTACGAGACGCGCCACCGCATCCTCGAGGGCTTCATGCCGTTCTGGCGCTCGGTCGACCGCAACCTGGGCCAGGTCGAGAAGACCCTGGCGAGCCTGCAGTCGAGCGTCGCCGGCGTCGACCAGCACATGGCGAAGTACGAGGCGATCAACGCCGCCACCGACAAGGCGGAGCACGCCCTCGCCGTGTCGGCGTTCACCCAGTTCGCCATCTCGGTGCTGGTGGTGGCGATCGCCGCGGGCGGCGCGTTCATCAACTTCAAGCTGATCGCGCTGCCGATGTCGGAGATGGTCGGGGCGGGCGACTACATAACGAGCTCGCTGCGCACCTCCGAGGTGGCGGCGCTGGTGATCATCTTCGTCGAGGCGTCGATGGGCCTGTTCCTGCTCGAGGCGATGCGCATCACGCACCTCTTCCCGGGCATCGCCAACCTGAACGACCGGCTGCGCCGGCGCATGCTGTGGATCGCGCTGACGCTGCTGGTGACGCTCGCCGGCGTGGAAGCCGCGCTCGCGCTGATGCGCGACCTGCTGATCGCCGACAAGCAGGCGCTGCTGCAGTCGCTCGCCGCGGTGCAGGCGGCGCCCACCGAGGGCTGGGTGGGGCGCATCCCGACCGCCGGCCAGATGCTGCTCGGCTTCATGCTGCCGTTCGCGCTCGCCTTCATCGCCGTGCCGCTCGAGTCGCTGATCCACTCGGCGCGCACCGTCGGCGGCGTGCTCGCGCTCGCGCTGGTGCGCGCGGTGGCGCTCGCGCTGCGCGTCGCCGGCCAGGCGGCGCGCCAGGCGAGCCGCGTGCTCATCCGGCTCTACGACGTGGCGATCGTCCTGCCGCTCCTCGTCGAGCACCTGGTGCGCGCGCCGCGCAGGCCGCGCCGCGCGCGGCCGGCAGCCGTCGCGCTCGACGAGAGCGACATCGAACGCACGCACGCCTAGGAGAGCCTCCATGGACAGACGCCAATTCGTCTTTTCCGTCCCGGCCCTCTTGCTGGCCGCGGGCTGCGGCGACCCGCGCGCCCATACGCAGGGCGTCTACATGCTGGTCGACACCTCGGGCACCTACGCCGAGGAGGCGGCGAAGGCGCAGCGCATCATCAACTACCTGCTCGGCACGCTGCAGCCGGGCGATTCGCTCGCCGTGGCGCGCGTGCAGAGCCGCAGCTTCAGCGAGAAGGACATCATCGCCAAGGCGACCTTCGATACTCGGCCTTCGCAGGCGAACGCGCAGAAGCGCGCCTTCCGCGACCGCATCGACGCGGCGTTCCGCAACGTCCAGGGCAGCCGCTACACCGACATCACCGGCGGCCTGATCCAGGGCGCGGAGTTCCTGAACGAGGGTGGCGCGGGCACGAAGACGATCATCGTCTTCTCCGACATGCAGGAGGAGCTCGACCGCGCCACGGTGCGCAACTTCCCGATCAGCCTGAAGGACATCCGCATCCTCGCGGTGAACGTGGTGAAGCTGCGCGCCGACAACGTCGATCCGCGCCGCTACCTCGGGCGGCTCGACCAGTGGAAGGCGCGCGTGGAGAAGGCCGGGGCGGCCGAGTGGCGCGTCATCAACGACCTCGACCACCTCGATGCCCTGCTCGCCCGCACCTAGGCGGGCTCAGGCGCCCGGCGGCAGGATGACGCAGTCGCCGGTGGGACCCTCGATGCGCCAGCGCACGACGGTGCGCGTGCCGGGCGTGGTCTCGAAGACCAGCCGGCAGTCGCCTTTGCGCCCGGCCCGGTACTCCTCCTCGCTATTGCCGCTCGGCAGCCGCTTCGAGTCGGCCTGGCGCAGGCGGTAGTACACCGGATAGAAGTCCGGGTCGTCGGCGCGCTTGCCGACCTGCGCATCCATCACCCGGCGAAACGCCTCCTCCGCCGGTCGGTTCGCCGCGCACGCGGCGAGCACCCCGCAGACGAGGAGCGCCTTCTTCACCGCGCGAGCCGCAGCAGGCCCGCCGCGTTGCCGAAATAGAGCCGCCGCCGGTCGCCCGGCTTGAGCTTCAGGCTGTCGATGGCCTTGATCGTCTCGCGGATGAAGAGCGGCCCGCCCTGCGGGTCGAACGGGCAATCGGTGCCGAACAGCACGTGCTTGGCGCCGAAGAAATCCAGGCCGCAGCGGATGCCGCTCGCCCAGCCGTTGATCGAGGTGTCGTTGTAGAACTTCCTGAAGATCTCCACCGGCCGGCGGCCCATCTTCTTCAACAGGCCCTCGTAGTCCTCGTCGGCGGTGCGGCTGCCGAACTGGTCCATGCCGTAGCCGACGCGGTTGGCGAGGAACGGCACCATCGCCCCCAGGTGATGGGTGATGATCTTGAGATCGGGCAGCTTGTCGAACATGCCCGAGAACACCATGCGTCCCATGAAGACGCTCGTCTCGTACGGCCAGCCGAAGAGCCACCACATCTCGTATTTCGACTTCTGCTCGACCGGGTAGTCGGCGAAGCGGGCGGTGCGCACCGGGTGGACCCAGATCGGCAGGTCGTACTTCTTCGCCATCCGCTCGAAGATCGGGAAGAACTCCGGGTCGTCCATCGGGCGGCCGTTCATGTTGGTGAAGATCTGGATGCCCTTCGCGCCGAGCTTGCCGATCGCCCGGTCCATCTCCTCGAGCGACGCCGCGAGGTTGTTGAGCGGCAGCGAAGCGACGAAGCAGGGAAACAGGTCCTTGCGGGCTGCCACGATCTCGGCCATGCCGTCGTTCGCGAGACGGGCGAGCGCCGGGCTGTCGTTTTCGTCGGCGAGGAACTCGATCGCCGGCAGCGACAGGGTCAGCACCTGCTGGTAGCCCGGCCAGCGCCTCATCATCTTCACGCGCTTCTCCAGGTCCCAGAGCACCGGGATGTGCAGCCAGCGCTTGATGCTGGCGGCGAGCGCCGGCTTCTCGGCGGCGATCGACTTCATGCGCTCGAAAAACGCGGGCGGGAAGATGTGCGGGAAGATGTCGAGCTTTCTTTCTGCCGGTTTCATGCCGATCCCCATAGCATGCGGGCGGCCATTCTCGCGCAACTAGCGCGCGAGTTTGAGCGCTGTTTCGGCCCGCGGGCCGCCGCAGGCGTCGCAGGGCAGCTTGTAGAACGTGGCGTTCAGGTACGACGCGACATCCTGGATGTCGCGCGGCGTCCAGCCGGCGTGCGCGACATCCTGCCAGCGCCCGACCTGGGCGACGAGATCGTGCCAGGTCTTCACCAGCCGCTTCTCGCGCCAGTGCGGCTGCGTGGTGTGGCAGGTCTGGCAGGTGTTCTCGTAGAGGAGGCGGCCGCGCTCGAGGTCGGTCGCCGCGCTCGCCGTCGCCGCAGGCCGGGTGCTGCAGGCGGCGAGGCCGGCCAGGGCGGCCGCGAGCAGCGTTTTGCGATACAGGCCCATCCCGGAGCTTGGAGCAGGTTTCATTCCCCTACCATAGCGCCCTTCGTGGCAACTGCCCATAACCCGCTGCGCGCCGTGCTGTGGATGAGCGGCGCGGTGCTCTCGTTCGCGCTCATGGCGATCGCGGTGCGCGAGCTGCTGCGCCACATGGGCATCCTCGAGATCCTGTTCTGGCGCACCGGCGTGGCGCTCGCCATCGCCGGCGCGATCGCCCTGCGCCACGGGGCGGCGACGATCCGCACGCGCCGCCTGCGGCTGCACGCAGTGCGCGCGCTGGTGCACCTCGGCGGCCAGTTCTGCTGGATGTACGCGATCGCCGCGCTGGCGCTGGCGACGGTATTCGCCATCGAGTTCACCATGCCGGTCTGGACGGCGCTCCTCGCCTTCGCGTTCCTCGGCGAGCGCCTCACGCCGAACCGCATCGTCATGCTGGTGCTCGGACTCGCCGGCATCGCGATCATCCTGCGCCCGGGCGTCGGGCCCTTCCACCCCGCGGCGCTGGTGATGCTCTTCGGCGCCCTGCTCTACGCCGGCAACATGATCTTCACCAAGAGCCTCTCGGCGACCGACTCGGCGATCGCGGTCACGTTCTGGATGTCGGTCGTGCAGGCGCCGCTGACCCTCGCCGCCGCCGTGCCGCAGTGGGTGGCGCCGCACGGCGTCGACCTTCCCTGGATCGCCGGCATCGGCGCCGGCTCCTTCGCCGCGCACTACTCGATGACGCGCGCGATGAAGCAGGCCGACGCCACGGTGGTCGTGCCGATCGACTTCAGCCGCCTGCCGCTGATCGCCGTGGTCGGCGCGCTCTTCTACAACGAGCCTTTCGACCCGATGGTGCTGGTCGGCGCCGCGGTGATCTTCGCCGGAACGTACTACTCGCTCAGTCGCGAAACCCGCCGCTAGGCATTGCTCTTGCAGAAGCGGGCCGTGAAGAAGAACGCGCGCCACCGCCCTGCCTGGACCCAGCTAGCTCTGATCGCGCTCGTGCTGTGCGCGCTCGGCGCCGCCTGGCGCTTCACGCCGCTCGCCGACGTGCTCACGGCGCACAACCTGGCGAGCTGGGCGCGCTCGATCGGCGGCAACCGCTGGACGCCGGTCATCCTGGTGCTCGCGTTCACGCCCGGCGCGTTCCTGATGTTCCCGCGGCCGGTGCTGACGCTCGTGACCATCGTCGCGCTCGGCGCGCGTCTCGGCCTCGCCTGCAGCATGGGCGGCATCCTGCTCGCCGCGCTCGCCACGTACTTCACCGGGCGCTTCCTCAAGCGCGACACGGTCCGCCGCCTCGCCGGGGACCGGTTCGACGAGGCGACGCGCGTGCTGCGCGGGCACGGCGTGGTCGCCATGTTCGCGGCCAACATGCTGCCGGTGCCGCCGTTCGGCCTGCAGGGCATCATCGCCGGGGCGATCCGCCTCAAGCTCTGGGAATACATGGTCGGCACGGCGCTCAGCCTGCTGCCCGGGGCGCTGATGATCACCGCCTTCGGCCAGCAGATCCGCGCCGGCTTCGAGGACCCCTCGAAGATCAACTACTGGCTGCCGGCCGTCGCTGCGGTGGGGTTCGGGATCTTCATCTTCTTCGGCCGCCGCTGGGCGGGCAAACGGGCCTAGTCAGAGCAGCCGCCATTCGCCGCGCACGATCGCGTGCGTCTCGTGGCCGTTCACCTGCGTCGGCGCGTCGCCGATGCCCCACAGGCGGAAGCCGCCGCGGAAGGCGGTCAGGTTGTGGCCGAGCCGCACCCCCGGCGGCAGCGGCTCGCGCAGCAGCTTCGCGTTGCCGCCGCCGAGCACCACGTAGTCCGCGAGGAAGGCGCGCTGCAGCGGCGGCACCACCTTCCACACGCGGCGGCGCCACGCTTTCTTGCCGATGCGCTCGAGCGCCCGGCGGCCGAGCCGCCGGCTGAAGCTTTGCCCGTTGCCGTGGCGCAGCTCGCCGAGCTCGAGCGGCACCAGCGTGTTGTCGACGATGAGCACCGAGCCGAGGCCGGTCCCCAGGCCTAGGAACAGCATGCGCCCGCCGTCGTAGCTGCCGAGCGCCTGCATTGCCGCGTCGTTGACGATGCGCACGGGGCGCGCAAACGCTGCCGCGAAGTCGAACCCCACCCAGCCCGCGCCGAGGTTCTCCGGCTCGGCGAGCGGCCCCGAGCCGCCGACCAGGCCGCAGTAGCCGACCGACACCGCGTCGTACTTCCAGTCCCGGGTCATCGCCTTGACCTGCTCGACCATCTTTGCGGGCGAGAGCTGCGGTCCCGACGGCATGCGCCGCGGCTCGGTCTCGCCGCTCGCCAGGAACTTCACCTTGCTGCCGCCCACGTCGATGGCGAGGATGCGTTTCGGTGCGGAATTGCGCGTCGCCACGCGCGGGAAGCGCAAAAGGCGTGCCGCGGTCGGGCGCGTTTGACCTTCGTCAAGCTTCACCGGCCGCACGGGCGGATAGTCCGATAAGGACCATGAACGCTCCCCAAGAAGGCGCCGGTATCGGCGCGCACCTCACGCTGCCCGCCGACCGGATGAAAGACCTCCGCCGCTCGGTCGAGACGGTATTCGACCCGTTCGGCATCGTCGCGCCGATCGTGCATGCGCAATTCGCCTGGTGGGCGCATCCGCTCGAGCTTTCGGAAATGGCGACGCGTTACGCCGCCGACCTGACCGCGCTCGGCCTGCACGCGGCCGCCCGGCTCGCCGGGCAGGACGTGCCCGACGCGGTGCGGCCGCAAGGCGATGACCTGCGCTTCACCGACCCGGTCTGGACGAGCGAGCTTGGCTGGGACCTGCTCAAGCAGGGCTACCTCTTCTACACACGGCACGTGCAGGACGCGCTCTACCAGACGCCCGGGCTTTCGCCCAAGGAGCGCCGGCGGGCGGCATTCTGGTGGCGGCAATGGCTGAACGCGGCCGCGCCGACCAATTTCTTCCTCACCAATCCGGTGGCGCAGCGCAAGGCGCTCGAGTCGGGGGGCGAGAGCCTGCGGCGCGGCTTCGAGGTGCTCCTCAAGGACCTGCAGGCGGGCACGATCCGCATGACCGGCCAGGAGGACTTCGCGGTCGGCGGCAACCTGGCCACGACGCCGGGCGCGGTGGTGTTCCGCAACCGGCTGCTCGAGCTCGTCCACTACGCGCCGACGCGCGCCGAAGTGCGGCCGACGCCGATCGTCATCGTCACTCCCTGCATCAACAAGTTTTACGTGCTCGACCTGCAGGCGAAGAAGAGCCTGGTGAAGTATCTGCTCGACCAGGGCTTCGACGTCTACATCACGAGCTGGAAGAACCCCGGCGCCGACATGCGCGACACCGGCTTCGACGACTACATCGTCGAGGGCGTGGGCGAGGCGGTGCGCGTGGCGCGCGAGCTGTCCGGCGCCGAGAAGGTGCACGCCGTGGGCTATTGCATCGGCGGGACGCTGCTCGCCACCTACATGGCCTGGCAGGCCGGGCGCCTGCCGCGCGAGCAAGCGGCCTCCTCCCATCCCGTGGCGCACTGGACGCTGCTCTGCACGCTGGTCGACTTCCAGTCGCCGGGCGACATCGAGGTGTTCATCGACGAGGGCGCCGTCACCTGGCTCGTCGACTCGATGCGCACGCGCGGCTACCTGGACGGCAAGGACATGGCCACCACCTTCCGCCTGCTGCGCTCCAACAGCCTGATCTGGCACTACCTGGTGCACGGCTGGCTGTACGGCGAGGCGCTGCCGCCGAGCGACGTGCTGTACTGGAACATGGACTGCACGCGCATGGCCTCGCGCATGCACGAGTTCTACCTGCGCGAGCTGTACCTCAAGAACAGCCTGGTCAAGCCCGGCGGCATCGCCATCGCCGGCGTGCCGGTCGACCTCTCGACGGTCCACGTGCCGCTCTACCAGGTGGCCGCCGAGGACGACCACATAACGCCCTGGCGGCAGACCTTCCGCATCAACGGCTACGTGACCGGCGAGAAGCGCTTCGTGCTGACCAGCTCGGGCCACATCCTCGGCATCGTCAATCCGCCGGTCGCGCCGCCCAAGCGGCAGTACCGGGTCGGCCGGGCGCACCGCGGCGAGAGCGCGGAGGCGTGGCTCGGCGCGGCCGAGCCCCAGCCGGGCAGCTGGTGGCAGGACTGGATCGCCTGGCTCGCGCCGCGCTGCGGCGCGCCGCGCGCCGCGCCTGCGCTCGCCTCCGAACGCTATCCGCGGCTCGCCGACGCGCCCGGCACGTACGTCCTGGAGCGCTGAGGTGAAGGGACTGATCGGCTCGCGCGACCTGCCGCACCGGCCGCACGGCAGCGCCGCGCTGATTTTGGTCGTCGACGACGACGAGGACATGCGCGAGCTCCTGCGCCTGCACCTCGAGGGCGCCGGCTACCGCGTCATCGCCGCCGAGGACGCCGTCGCGGCCGGGCATCGCGTCGTCGACTCGCCCCCGGACCTGATCATCGCCGACTACCGCATGCCGTACATGAACGGCGTGGATTTCATCGGCGCGCTGCGCGCCGACTCGACCATCCCGGACATCCCGGTGATCTTCCTCACGGCGATGGAGGACGCCCCCGAGCTGGTCGGCAAGACCTACGGCTTCCCGCTGCTCACCAAGCCCCTGCTCGCCGATGAGCTGCTCTCGACCGTCGCGGCGCAGCTCGAGGCGAGGAAGGCCGCGCACTCGTCTGCCGCGATGGCCGGCGAGCACAAGTAGCCCTGCAGCTCGTCGCAGCCGAGCGCGGCGAGAAACTCGCGCTGCGCCGGCGTCTGCACGCCTTCGGCGATCACCCTCAACCCCAGGCTGTGCGCCATGGCGATCACGGCGCGCGCGATCGACGCGTCGTCGAGATCGTTCGGCAGGCCGGCGACGAACGAGCGGTCGAGCTTGAGCGCGTCGACCGGCAGCCGCTTCAGGTAGGCGAGGCTCGAATAGCCGGTACCGAAGTCGTCGATCGCGATGCCGATGCCGCGCTCCTTGAGCGCACGCAGCACCGGCACGACCTCGTCGGGTCGCTGCATCGCGTCGCTCTCGGTGACCTCGATCGCCAGCCAGGCGGGCGGCACGCCCGCGTCGCGCAGCGCCTCGTCGACCACCGCCGCGAGGTCGTGGTGCAGGAACTGCTTCATCGCCACGTTGACCGCCACCGGCACCACCGGCACGCCCGCGGCGCGCCATTGCGCGAGCTGGCGGCAGGCCGCGTGCACGATCCATTCCCCGACCTGCACGATCAGGCCCGAGTCCTCGAGCAGCGGCACGAACTGCGCCGGCCGCAGCAGGCCGCGCTCCGGGTGGTTCCAGCGCAGCAGCGCCTCGAGGCCGGCGAGCCGGCCGCTGGCAAGGTGCTGCTTCGGCTGGAAGTGGAGGCGGAACTCCGAGCGCTCGAGCGCCCGCCGCAGGTCGGTCTCGAGCAGCAGGTTCTCCATCGCCCGCTGGTTCATCGCCGCGGTATAGAAGCGGTAGGCGTTGCGGCCGGCCTCCTTGGCGATCAGCATCGCCGCGTCGGCGTTGCGCAGCAGCGTATCGCCGTCGCGCCCGTCCTGCGGGAAGGTGGCGATGCCGACGCTCGCGCTGACGAACACCTCGTGGCTTTCCAGGCGCATCGGCGCCGCGACGGCGTCGATCAGCTTCTGCGCCGCGGCGCGCGCGTCCTCGGGCCGCGCCAGCTCGCTGAGGATGATCGCGAACTCGTCGCCGCCGACGCGCGCCACCGTGTCGCCGCCGCGCAGCGACGCGGCGAGCCGGCGCGCCGTCTCGCGCAGCAGCGCGTCGCCGACCGCGTGGCCGAGCGTGTCGTTCACCGTCTTGAAGCGGTCGAGGTCGAGGAACAGCACCGCGACGCAGCGCTCGCCGCGCCGCGCCTGGGCGATCGCCTGGGTCAGGCGGTCGAAGCACACCAGGCGGTTCGGCAGCTCGGTCAGGCTGTCGTACTGCGCCTGGTGCAGCAGCTTCTCCTGCGCGCGGCGCCGCTCGGTCTCGTCGGCGATGATGCCGACCACGCGGAAGATCTCGCCGGTCGCCTCGCGCACCGGGAAGCCGCGCACGCGCACCCAGCGCACCTCGCCGTCGCGCCGCACGATGCGGTGCTCGATGTCGAGCGCGCCGCGCTGCAGGGCGCCGTAGCCCTCCTGGGCGCGCACCCGGTCCTCGGGATGCAGGAGCGCCTGCCAGTCGCGCCACGCCGCTTCGGCCGGGGTCGGCGCGACGCCCGCGATGTCGCGGAAGGCCGGGCTCACGTACCGCATCCGGCCGCCTGCGGTATCGAACACCCAGAACGCTTCCGGGATGTTGCCGGCCAGGTCGCGGAAGCGCTCCTCGCTCGCGCTCTCGCGCAGCCAGAGCGCGAACAGGCCGGCGGCGAACAGCAAGATGAGCACGGTGGCGAGTCCGGCATTGCGGATATAGAGGCGCTCGCGCGCATGGAAGGCGAGCAGCGTGCGCTGCACCGAGGTGGCGACGGCGACCACCGCCGCCCGGTCGGCGAGCATGCGGTAGCTCACATAGCGCGGCACGCCCGACATGCTCACCAGGCTGCCGCCGTTCGCTTCGCGGGCGGCGGCGAGCACCGCGCTCTTGAACGCATCCTCGGG
>Ga0310810_10001261_pt1 | contig 26366 bp, 17 predicted proteins | sample NCmetagenome_FD_207641 | JGI IMG/M metagenome (GOLD analysis project Ga0310810, IMG submission 207641) | Soil microbial communities from experimental microcosm in Duke University, North Carolina, United States - NC | ecosystem: Engineered > Artificial ecosystem > Soil microcosm > Unclassified ...
GTGTTGGACATGCAGCTACCCGGCATGAGCGGCTATGCGCTGGCGCAGCTGCTCGATCGCGAGCGGCCTCCGCTGCCGCCGATCATTTTCATCAGCGCGCACGAAGACTTGCTGGCGTCCATCGAGGGTGATCGCCTCGCGCACGGGACGCTCAGAAAGCCGTTCGAAATGGACGACCTGCTCACACTCGTGAAGCCGCTGGTGTGAACTCGCGACCCGACTCCTCACGCTTTCGGCTTGGGGCGGGTCCACACGGGTTTTTCGGGCAGCTTGTCGCGATCGATGATGCGCCCGTCGCGCATGACGAGCGACAGCCTTCGAATGTTGTGAATGTCGGCGAGCGGATCGGCGTCGAGCACGAGGAGATCCGCGAGCTTCCCGACCTCGAGTGTCCCGAAGTCCTCGAGTCCCTGCGACGCGATGGCGCCGTTCTTCGTCGCCGCGACGATCGCCTGGGACGGCGTCATGCCCAACTCGACGAGTCCTTCGATGGCCGCGAGTGTCGCCGTGCCCGGCATCTGGTGAAGGTCCGTGCGCGGGGCGCGCAGAAACTCCGGCGCGCCGCTCAGATACGTGTCGGTCGACGGCGTCGTCATACAGCCACCCGCGATCAGCTTCTCCGCGTTCGCGCGGCGAAAGGCCATGCCCTGGGCCCGCTTTTCGTTCCGCAGCTCCCACCCCGTCTTCGCGCGCTGCATCACCTTGAGCGTGTCATTCTTGAGCGAGTCGGCCTTGGCCGAGTCGGCACGCTGGCGACTCTTGAGGTAGTCCTTCCACGGCTTGGCCGTGATCGTGTTCGACAGGATGGAGCAGATCACCTTTCGCTCGACGATGAGCTTCACCAGGTCGTCGGGGATCGGCATGTCGTGCACTTCGGGATGCTGAATGAGGTCGATCCCGGCGAGCACGGAGATTCTGAGCGGCTCGGGGTTCGTCGAGTGCGTTTCGGCGATCAACCCTCGCTTGTGCACCTCGTCCACGAGCGCTTCCTGCTGTCGTGGCGAGAAGGTAATGAGGTTGTTCGTGTGGGACGTGCCGCCGTACTTCACGAAGTTGGGGCCCTTGTCGAGGTACGCGCGCATGGCGACGCGCAACTCGTCGGGCGACATGTCGAGCAGCTCTTCGCCGGCGCCCTGCGCGATGAAGTCCATCATCTGCTCATCGAAGAACGTCACGGGCGCGGCATTGGAGAAGAGCGGTGACTTGGGCCCTCCCCACCCGACAATGTTTCCCGCCACCAGCATGCGCGGCCCGATCAGCTTTCCGTGCGCGATCGAATCGCGAATGGTGATGAGCGGGAGGAGCGCGCCGTAGCTGTCGCGGACGGTCGTGATGCCGTACTTCAGCTCCGTCTGCGCCGCCTCGGCGATGAGGTCGAGGAAGCGGTCCTCGTAGCGCACCATCGATTCGCCGTTGTTGTAGAGCGAGAGGTGCACGTTCGTGTCGATGAATCCCGGCGTGATGAACTTTCCAGCGCCGTCGACGACCCGAGCGCCTTTCGGCACCCGGGTGGACGCCCGGGGACCTAACGCGGCGATGCGCGTGCCGCGCACGACGATCGTCGCGTCGGACACCGGCGCGCCGCCGTTGCCGTCGATGATCGTCCCGCCGACGATCGCGACGAGCGTGTCCGGCGCCGCGAGTCTCGACGGTGCGGTCTGCGCCCCGAGCATCGCCCCGGTGAGAAGGAGCAGGAAGGCCGACGATGCGACGAGCCGCGCGAGGAACGGGGTATGGGTCGAAGGGGTCACGGGTCGGTCGTAGAGCGAAGGGGTGTTCGACGGGTGCATGGTGCCGCTGCGAAGGGAGAGCAATACGCTCCAACCGCCGAATGCGCTAGACGTGCCGCATTCCGCGGGCACGAGGAACCCGACCGGCTCGACTCGGGCATCCTCAGGCCCTTGGCACTCCAGCGGCGCGCGCCTAACGCTCGGCTCCGGAATCGCCTGCGGCACCGCCGCCGCGGCCACGTCGGACAGCGCCGGAGCCACGATGAACCTCACCACCATCCCGGGTTCGAGCCGCCGAGCCGCCGAGCCGACGATGGGCCGGCGCGGGACTGTCGATGGTTGGGGGGCGTCCCTGTCTGCAGAGGGGTCCAGTGTAACGAGCCTGTCTCGAGGATGCCTAACGAAAGAATGCCGTGACCGGCGCGTGGCCCGCACGTCGTGGCCGATGGGTGAAATCGAATTCGTATATCAACCACGCAGCACCGAGGATGCGCGCGCTCCTCCTCACCCATCACTTTCGAAGGACTACGATCACATGCGGGTTCACATCACGCAGTTCATCCTGATCGCGGCCGCCGCCACGGCTGCGTGCCGGGGCGATCAACCAGAAATTGCCGCACCGGCCACGCAAGCGGCCGGCCGAGGCGCGAGGGCGTACGAGTCGGACGGCCCACGCGTTCGCATCACATCACCGCTGAACGACGACGCCGTGGCCGGTGGCGAGGGCCAACCGGGCAACGGGTCACTCGCTGGCGGGTCAGCGTTCACGATCATCGTCGAAACCGTCACGAAGAACGCGACCGACGTTTCCGCGAACGAGAGCGCCAACATTCGGAACACCGCGCTGCTGGGCCAGCCCAACCCGAACTTCCCGGGGTTCAGCGTGCGCATCGACGCGGACATGATCGCGCCCGACGGGACCATCATTCCGAAGAACACCAACCTGGCGAATCTCTTCAACACGCTCGGCACCGACGACTCGCCGGGCGACGGCGTGACGATCTGGGCCGGGTGGCACGTGCTGGAGTCGTTTCCCGATGACGTGAAGGACTTCACCATTACGGCGACCGTGCGCGACGCCCAGGGGCGTATCGGGAGCGACGTCGTGAAGGTGAAGGTGGACAAGCACGGGACGAGCGGACAGGCGCTCACACCCGCGCCGACGACGGTGACCGGCGATGGCGCAGATGACGTCGACGGGCCCGACGTGAGGCTCGTCGGTCCCCGTGACCCGTCGAGCGTCGCGTTAGGCACCGACGCGGTGCCGGCGTTCACGTTCTTCCAGGTCGCCGCGTTCGACCGGAGCGGGGCCGGCATCGGCGTCGACGAAAACGGGGACGGCATCACCGCACCCGTGACGCCCGTGGGGCTCATTCGTGATCCTGGCCAGTTCGCAGTGGCAGGCGCCAATCGCAACTTCCCCGGACTGGTGTTCACCTTCGACGTCGATTTTCGCCGAGGGAACGGGGTGATCGTCCCGGCCGGCCAGAACCTGGCGCCGGCGTTCGATATCGCGGGAACCACGCTCGATCACCGCGGAAACGGCCGCGCCACCACGACCGCGTCGTGGGTCGCCGGTGGCAGGTTCGTCATGCCTGCGGGGAAGACGACGGTGACCGTGACGGCTCGCGTCACCGACAACGCAGGGAAGACGGGGAGCGTGTCGCGCACGTTCGGTGTCAGTCCGGTAGCGAACGGACAGCTTCTGACGCCCCAGCCGTAAGGCAGGCGGCAGGCGGCCGGCGACGGCGACGCGAAAGAGCGTAAAATCGCGGGATGTATCTCGCAGCAAGATGAGCGTCCCGAGGGTGTACGCTTCTACCAGTCGCCGGCCGCCGATCGCCTGGCTTTCGCCGAGCGCGAGGAGGATGTAATAGGAAAGCGCTGGGAGCGCGGTGGCGCTCCGTGGCTCGCGAGCCGGCACGGTAGGCTCCGCTGGGTTTACGGTATATCTAGCGCAGCGTCGTGGAATCCACTGATCAAGCCGCAGCGTGGGCGAATCGTTGGTGGGTGCTGGTCGCGGTCGGCGTCGGCACGTTCATGTCGGCGCTCGACGGCAGCGTCGTCAACACGCTCCTGCCGGTGCTCGCGCGGGCGTTCGGTGTGGGCGTGGCCGGCATCGAGTGGGTCACGACCGTGTACCTGCTGGTCATCTCGGGGCTGCTGTTGAGTGTGGGCCGAGCCGGCGATCTCTACGGGCACAAGCGGTTGTATCTCGGCGGGTTCGTGCTGTTCGTGGCGGGGTCCGCGCTGTGCGGGCTTGCCTGGTCGGCGCGCGCTCTGATCGGGTTGCGGGTCATCCAGGCACTCGGCGCCGCGATGCTCATGGCGACGGCGCCGGCGATTCTCACCCGCAGCTTTCCGGCGAGTCAGCGGGGCCGCGCGCTCGGGGCGCAGGGCACGTTCACCTACCTGGGGCTGACGGCCGGGCCGTCGTTAGGCGGCTGGCTGGCGAGCACGGTCGGATGGAGGGCGGTGTTCTACATCAATGTCCCCGTGGGAGCGATCGCGATCGTGCTCGCGTGGCGGGTCATCGCGCGGGATCACGGCGCCCAGGGGCGTGAGCGGTTCGACGTGATCGGGGCGATCCTGTTTACCGCGGGGCTCGTCACCCTGCTCGTCGCGCTCAACCAGGGACACGCGTGGGGATGGACCTCGGCGCCCGTGCTCGTGCTGCTGGCCGCTGCGGCGGGGCTCCTGGCGGCTTTCATGCGGGTGGAACGTCACCGCGCGAGTCCGATGCTCGACCTCTCGCTGTTTGGCGACCGCCAGTTCAGTGGGGCGACCGTGAGTGCGCTGTTGAACTACGCGTGCGTGTTCATGGTGCTCTTCGTCCTTCCGTTTCTGCTGATTCAGGGCCGCGGGCTCGACGCGGCGCACGCCGGGTTGATTCTCACCGCGCAGCCGATCGTCATGGCCGTTGTCGCGCCGATCAGCGGTGCGCTGTCCGACCGCATCGGCTCCCGGGCTCCGGCGGTCACGGGGATGGTGGTCCTCGCCCTGGGGCTCGCGTTCCTCGGAAGGGTCGTCTCGCGCGGGTCGCTCGCCGTGATCGCCGCGGGGCTAGCCGTCATCGGGCTCGGTGTGGGAACATTCGTGTCGCCGAACAACAACGCGCTGATGGGAGCCGCGCCGCGGCATCGCCAGGGCATCGCGGCCGGTGTACTGGCGACCGCCAGGAACGTTGGCATGGTTCTCGGCGTGGGTCTGGCCGGCGCGGTGTTCACCACCGTGGCGGCGCGGTCGTCACCGGGCGCTGACGCGCTGGTCGCGGGGGTGCGCGCCAGTTTGTTCACGGCGGTCGGCGTTGCGGTGCTGGGAACCCTCGCGGCGGCGCTGACCCGGCGCCGCGATACCTAACGACTCGAGGATATGCGGGCAACGACTGCGTTGGGCCTCGCCATCATTGGCGCGACGGGGGCATGCGGCGGCTCGGGACCAAAGCCGGCGCCGGGCCCCGAGCAGCGCACACTGAACGTGGTGCTGCGTCCGGTGCGCGCCGGCGGTGACAACGTCACGGACCTCAGCGTGCGGTGGGAGCTGCGGGGCAGAGCACCGAACGCGCAGCGGTTCAGCATTCGCGCGCCGATCGTCTATGCGTCGGTTGCCGGGATCGCCGACAGCATTCAGGATCTCGCCGTCCGCGACGCGAAGGGTGTCGTCCCGCTCCGACGTGACGATGATCCCGTGAACCCCGGCGGATTCCCATTCTTCCGTCACTGGCGCGCGGAGCGTGACGTCGTGCCGCCGGTAATCGCGACGTATCGGGCACGAACGCGAGCGACGGCCGTGAACGGGCCACAGTTCTCGCTGCAAGCGTACGGCGGAGGCGTGAGCACGGCCGGCTCCGGATTCTTCGCGTTGCCCGAGGACTCCGGGGTCGTGTACAGGACACGGCTCCACTGGGATCTCGCGGAGCTCGGAGAGAACTCGATCGCGGCGTCGACGTTCGGCGATGGCGACTTCGAGCTCGTCGCGCCGCCAGAGCAACTCCTGCAGGGGTACTACATGGCGGGGCGGCTTGGCAGGCTTCCCGTGCGCGGCGCCACGCACGGGTTCACGGCGTACTGGCTCGGAACGCCCCCGTTCGATGCCAAGCGAGAGATGGCGTGGACCGCCCAGATGTTCACCTACCTGCGCACGTTCTTCCGCGACACGACGGACGATCCGTTCAGGGTATTCGTCAGGGTGCTGCCGGGGCAGAACGGCTATCCGGGCACGGCGCTGCTCAACTCCTTCATGCTCGGCACGCCCGAGCGCTCGGGTGACTCGGTGCGATTGGTGCCGCGCGAGACGCTCACGCACGAGATGGTGCATCACTGGGCCGTCGGCATCGATGGGCCGGAAGGGACGGTGACATGGTTTCCGGAGGGGCTGGCAACGCACTACGCTCGCCTGCTGCCGATGAAGGCCGGTCTGGATTCGGTCGGGTCGTTCTTGCGCAGCGTCAACAGCACCGCGCGCGCCTACTACACGAGTCCCGCCCGCAACCTGCCCGCCGACTCGATTGGCCGGGCGGGGTTCAGAGCCCCGAGTGCCCGAAACATTCCGTACGCGAGAGGGAGCCTCTACTTCGCCGACCTCGACGCGCAGCTGCGTGCCGCGTCAGGCGGACGCCGGAAGCTCGAGGACATCCTGTTTCCGATCTTCGACCGGGTGCGACGAGGCGAGCGTGTCACGCAGGGCGACTTCGTGGAGGCACTCGTTAGGGAGCTCGGGCCGTCGGCGCGGGCGCAGTTCGAGGCGATCATGGTGCGCGGCGAGACGCTCGTGCCGACGGCGAATGCATTCGGGCCGTGCTTCGACCGGAAGCCGAGGACCTTCACGGCGGACGGGAAGGCCATCGACGGGTATGAGTGGATGCGCGTGGCGTCGGTGCCGGACGACCGATGCCGTGCGTGGTAGGGATGCGAGCGCCGTTCGGACCCGTTCGAACCATCGGACCAACCGCGAGCGTCGGGAAGTCTCGGCCAGGAGTTACGACGAGCAGGCCAACTTCTCGCGTTGAACGTGATGCAGACATCGCGACGCGAGCCAAGACCGCACGGGAAGCGATAGCCCACTACACGAAGCAATTTGCCGACTCCGCGCGCTCCAGTCTGGCCAGCGGTGACGATTTTCGGCACTCTGATGCCTTCCATAAGAAAACGTCTCCGTCTGGCGATGCCCTGGTCGATCACTCAGCGCAAGGAATGGCAGTTCTTCACCGTCCTGCCCAAGGCTGACCGCACCCTCGCGGCAGCCTGGTGGGCGGCGCTCATCCTGCGCGGCATCCTGCCAGCGATATTCGCGATCGCGATGGGTGCGCTCATCGCGGCGGTTCAGAAGGGCGGCGGGCTCACCGCTCCGCTCTCCGCAATGGCCGTCACGTTCGTGCTGCTCCAGGTGCTACCGCCGATTCACACGGCGATCGGCGGAAACCTCGGCGACCGCACCGCGGCGTGGCTGTACGATCGACTCGCCGAGGCGTGCGTCCGTCCTCCCGGCGTCGCTCATCTCGAGGATCCCGAGCTCACGGGCGATCTGACCGCGGCGCGCGACTTCGACCTCGGCATGATGGGGCCGCCTCTCAGCATTTCCATGGACTTCATTGCCAGTGGAATGACGGAGATGATCGGCGGCGTCGCATCTGCGATCATCCTCTTCGGCTTCGCGTGGTGGGTGCCGATCGTGCTCGCGGGGGCGTGGCTCGCGACGCATTGGCTGTTGCGTGAGAGCGCGGTCTGGTGGGATCGCAACACGCCAGAGGTGCGCGCGGCACAGCGCGATGCCGACTATGCGTTCCGCCTCGCCGTCGATCCGCCCGCGAGCAAGGAGCTGCGGTTGTTCGGGCTCGCGGGCTGGACGCTCGAGCGGTTCATCGCGCGTCGGACGACGCTGCATCGGCTGCAGTACGAGGCCACGCGGCTCCGCGAGCGTCCGGTGATCTGGAGCTTGGCTCTCGTTGTCGCTGCGAACGTGGCGGTCTTCTGGGCTCTTGCTTCCGCGGCATGGACTGGGGCGGTCTCGACGGGCGCGCTTGTGGTCTACGCGCAATGCGCGGTCGGAGTGTCGCTCATTGCGTTCGGCGGGTTCAGCTGGGCGCTCGATGGAGCGGCAGCACCTGTGTCAGCAGTGCTGCGTCTCCAGGCGGCGATGGCCCCCAAGGGGGCGCTGACGTTAGGCACGCGAAACCCGAGGGGGCTTCCGGCGCGCGAGATCCGGTTCCGCGACGTGCGGTTCGCGTATCCGGGTCCAGGTGACGCCACTCCTGTGCTCGACGGGTTCGACCTGACCATTCCTGCGGGCTCGTCGCTCGCGATCGTCGGGCAGAACGGGGCCGGCAAGACGACGCTCGCCAAGCTCCTCTGTCGTCTCTACGACCCGCAGGCGGGCACGATCGAAGCCGACGGCGTGGACCTCCGCGAGCTCGAGCTCACCGCGTGGCGACACCGCATCTCGGCGGTGTTTCAGGACTTCATTCGATTCGAGCTGCCGCTGCGCGACAACGTCGCGCCGGGAGGAGCGCCTGACTCGACGATCCGCGAAGCACTCGCGTCTGCCGGAGCGTCGTCGCTCGCCGACCTGGACACGGTGCTCTCCCGCGGCTACGCCGGCGGCACCGATCTGTCGGGCGGGCAGTGGCAGCGCGTCGCGCTCGCCCGCGCGCTCTGTGGCGTGAAGCTCGGCGCCGGCGTCGTGTTGCTCGACGAGCCGACGGCGCAGCTCGACGTGCGCGGCGAAGCCGAGATCTTCGAGCGAATTCTGCGTGAGACCTCGCATTGTACCACGATTTTGATCTCGCATCGGTTCTCGACCGTGCGTCTCGCCGACCGAATCTGCGTGCTGGAGCATGGCAAAGTCATCGAGCTCGGCACCCACGATGAGCTCATGGCGCGGGGCGGCCGGTATCGCACGATGTTCGACCTGCAGGCACAGCGCTTCGGCGAGGCAACGGACGAGGAGGGCGTGACGCATGACCTCCTCGCCTAGGACGGACGACCTCCCGGCATCACTGCCCTCGATGTGGCGGCTCTGCCGGCTGGGATTGCGGTACGAGCCGACGCTCATGACCTGGGCGTTCGGGCTCTCGTTGATCGCTGCCGTGCCGGACGCTCTGCTCGCACTCTGGTTCAAGCTGATGGCGGAGGCTCTAGCCGCCGGCAATTCAAGGCGACTTCTCCTGACTGCCATCGCCCTCGGCATCTCGGCCGCGGGCACGTGGTTCCTGCGAACAGTCGGCACACGCGTCCAGCGCAAGTTCCGCGACAAGGTCACGATCGCGCTCGAGTCACACGTCGCGAGACTCCAGGCGACCATCGCGACGATCGCGCATCAGGAGGTTCCCGAATACCTGGACCGGGTTGGCATGCTCCGCGATCAGGTATTCGTGCTGGACCACATGTACATGGCGGTGTTTTCCATGGCGGGCTGGATCCTGCGCCTCGCCGTCACGATCGCGCTCCTCATCTCGGTGCATCCGGCGCTCGTCGGCCTGACACTCTTCGCACTGCCGACGGTGTTCACCTCGACGTGGCGTCCGGGAGTCGAGCGCGTAGCCCAAGAGCGCGCCGCGCCCTTCAACCGACTCGCCCGGCATCTCTTTGCCACGGCAACCACGGCACCGCCCGCCAAGGAAGTGCGCCTAACGGGAATCGGTGATCGCCTGATTCGCGACCGGCGCACCGCCTGGGCGTCTGGTCATGGCCCCATCGCCGCCGCGCGGTGGGGATCGATGACGTGGCACACCCTGGCGTGGGCGATCTTCGCCGGGGGGTACGTCGCGTCGGTCGTGTTCGTCGCGGTGCGGCTGCACGCGTCGGCCGGAGCGGTGCTGCTCGTGCTCGCGGCGGGCGCGCGGCTCTCGTCGTACGTCGGCGCCACGGTCGGCGAGCTCGCATTTCTCCGTGGGTTCTGGGTGTATGGCGCGCGAAGGTTGGCGTGGCTCGAGGACTATGCCGCATCACTCGCACCGGCGGCGGAGCTCCCGCCACCCGATCGGCTGGAGCGAGGGATTCGATTCGAGCACGTGTCGTTCGCGTACCCCGGCACCGACAAGCTCGCGCTCGAGGACGTGACGCTCGACCTGCCCGCCGGCGCGGTCGTCGCGGTGGTGGGCGAAAACGGCGCGGGCAAGAGCACGCTCGTGAAGCTCCTCGCGAAGATGTACGAGCCCACTTCGGGTCGAATCCTGATCGATGATGTGCCCCTCGATCGCATTACCGCGGAATCGTGGCGCACGAAGATGGCTGGTGCGTTTCAGGATTTCTTTCGCTTCGAGCTCCGGGCGCGGCACAGCATCGGCGTGGGCGATGTGCCTCGCCTGGACGACGAACCAGCAGTGACGGCGGCAGTCGCGAGAGCCGGCGCGACCGAGGTGATCTCGCAGCTCAGCGCGGGGCTCGATACCCAGCTCGGGCCAACGTGGCCGAGTGGTGTGGAGGTGAGCTTCGGCCAGTGGCAGCGGGTTGCGCTCGCGCGCGGGTTCATGCGCGACCACCCGATCGTCCTCGTGCTCGACGAGCCGACGGCCGCGCTCGACGCGGAGACGGAACACGCACTGTTCGAGCGGTACGCGGACGCCGCGGCCACGACGGCGGGACGCCTAACGATTCTCGTGTCTCACCGCTTTTCCACGGTTCGCATGGCGAGCCTGATCGTCGTGCTGCAGGGGGCACGGGTGACGGAAGTTGGATCCCACAACGAGCTGATGGCGCACGGACGCCAATACGCGGAGCTGTACGGGATTCAGGCCGCCGCGTATCGCTGAGGCGACTCACGAGTCGCTGCGCAGCGGTTGTCGGGACGCCGCGCCTGGCTGCCGCCAAGTGTGTCGACTGCGACCACGAGCCGGCTCGCCGTCGCCTCGACGGTCATGACCACGTATCCCGCGCGTGAACTCGCCGGTAGCTGGGCTGGCCACTCGTTAGGGAGCGGCCGCCCAGGATATCCGACGGAACACTATCGGTTTGGCCTGATCTCCACGCGCCCGGTCGGTCGATCGGCGCCGAACGTGCGCCCGCCGAGCCGCGTCAACTCGGAGCGCACGCGCGTCGCGGACGTGTCGTCGGCATCAACGGCGACGAGCACACCACCGCGCTCGACCGTCGATCCGAAATACTCCGCCTCTTCCTTCGAGTACCCGGCTTTCGCGAAGGCGCCGGCGAGTGCACCCGAGGTCCCACCGACGATTGCGCCGGCCGCGATTGCGCCACCGGTTGCGCCGAGGGCCGAGGCGAGAACACCCGCTGTGATGAACGGTCCCACGCCCGGAATGGCGAGCGCGGCCAGCCCGAAGAGGGTTCCCACACCTGCGCCCGCCAGGGCGCCTTTCCCGATCCGCTCGCCCGCATTGTCATCGACCTTGTCGCCCGTGACTTCGACGTCATCGGGACGGCGCGCGACGATCGACATCTCCTTCTCGGGAATTCCGCTCTGTCGAAGTTCCGCTATTGCCCGCTCGGCCTGCGTACGATCGTCGAAGACTGCAGTGACACGTGCCATGGGTACATCCTCCACCAGCGTTGGGTACAGCTCGCGTCATGATTGGGGCTTGGAGTGAGCTGATGGGGTCGTGTCCGTGTCGATTGAGACGGACGCGACCGCAACCAGCGCGACCTCCCGACGCGCCAACAGCTGGTACACGAATCGTGCCCGATCCCGACTCTTTCCGCGGTCAGAGCCATATCGTTAGGCTTCGCAGCCTCGAGTCCGGTTGCGCCGATGGGTGGGGTGTTGGAGGAGGCGAGCGCCGCGGCGAGGCAGACGTGGATCCCGACCTAACGAGACGTGCGGATCGAATGCCGGTCGCTGAGAAACCGGCCAGGCTCGGGGAACACGTTCGGGTCCCGGTTCGCGGCAGGAATGATCCAGCGTGCCGCGGATGTCGCAACCTTGCCCATGGTGGCGGCGCGGCATACCATAGCCGCCCCTGACAGCCGAGGGCGCCATGCATCAGCGGTCGCTCACCCGTCTCCATCGGCACGACTGCGGTGGGCGACGCCTACCGCCGTGCGGGAGTCTCCGACGGCATGGGGCCGACGACGGCGACGCTCGCGAGCGGATCTTCGGCCCGCTCAAGATGAGCGACACGGATGAAGGGAAACAGGATTGTTGAACGTTCAACTCGCCTCGAACCTAACGCTCGACAGTAACGAGCGTGCGCACGTGCGCGCACTGGCGGCCATTTCGCTCGTGTATGCGACGCCGGCCTGCAGCGACAGCACTGCCGTGATGCCGCCACGCGGCTCACTCGAGGTGACCATCGCCGGATTCCCAGCGGGTCAACCGGCGGCCGTTACCGTTACCGGTCCCGGCAATACCTCAGAGCAGCTCACCGCAACGGCGACGATGAGCGATCTTAGGCGACTCCTCACCTGGAGCGACCCACGCGCTGAAGAGCGCGTCGAAGAGCATCAGCTCATCGTCGTGAGCTTTGTGCGCCCTGTTCCGTGGAACTGGCCGCTCATGCGTAGACGCCCGCGATGAGCGCTGCATAGGCTCTCCCCACCGCGCGCACGCCACGCGTGAGGTCACAGAGACCGATCGGGTCGATGTCGTTCCGCTCGACGCGCAGGGCGTAGCGCCAGTCGATCACGTCGGTCAGCGGATACCACGTGAATCCCTTCACCGGCACGCCCGCCTGCTCCAGGAGCTCTTTCTCTCGCCACTGCTCCTCGAGCCATTCCACGGCGAGCGCATCGACACGGTTGGTCTCCGACACGAAGAGGGGGATCCCGTAACGGCGATGGTAGTCCAGCGCCAGCGCGGCCATCCCGGTGCGCCGTGGCGACGGCGCGCGGCTGCCATCGCCGTAGACGACTTGCTCGCACGTCACGTAGTAGTCGACGCCGAGCCAGCGCTGCTCCGGCACGCGCCGCTGGCGGAAGAACGCGAGGTCGCTGTCGCTCGTCGCGCCCTGACGCAGGAGATCGAGGGAAGCCGGTGATGGCGGCCGTCCAAGCGTCAGGTCGAGCGCCGTGTACCGCGCCTCATTCCAGAACGCGGCCTGGCGTGCAGCGTCTCCGCTGTCGTCCGCCGGCTCGTAGTGCTCGATCGTCTCGGCCTGCACGAAGATCGCGTCCGGGCGCTCGGCGAGAATGGCGAGTACGGCGAGCTCGTGGGCGAGGCAAAGGTTCCGCAGCGCGGTGGCGAAGGCCCGCTCGGTGGTGAGGCCTTCGTTCCACCATCCGAACCAGGCCGAAAAGGTGGCGGCCACGTAGATCTCGTTGATTGGCGTGTAGTAGCGCACCCATGGATAGCGTCGCGAGAACTCGCGAGCGTACGCGGCGAACTGCGTGGGAAACGCGACATCCTGAAAGCCTGCCAGCCACGAGGGGACCCCGAAATGACAGAGGTCGGCGATCACCGTGATGCCCGCGGCGCGCAGCCATGCCAGCTGATCGTCCACGCTCGACCAGTCGTAGCGGCCCGGCGCAGGATTGGTTCGGTAGTAGGCAGGCCCATAGCGGAGCGCGCCGAGGCCGAGCTCTCGCGCCAGCCCGAAGTCCTCGCGCCACCGACGGTAGTGGTCGCACTTCTCCATCTCGTCGATGCGGCGCCCGTTCGGGAGCAGCGGATAGCTGTTCTCGATGCCGCTGGCGAAGATGAAGCGCCGCGCTTCGCCTCCCGGGCGTTCTCCTCCTGGCGCGAGCGGAAGATCGCGCTCGCACGCCCAGAGCGCGACGCTCGAGAGGGCGAGGGCGCCGGTCTTGAGGAAGGCACGCCGATCCAGCCGCGGCTCGAGCGCGCGCGTCCGTCCATCGTTAGGTCGCTCGCGAGACTCCGGCAGGCGCACACCTTACGCTAACACGCCGTCGCAGCCGCCGCGACCACCAGGATTTGTCGGTTCGAGCTTGCCGTGTGGACGGCGCGCTCAGCTGGCTGGCTGCGTCGCCGCTCAGTCCCACCAGCAGTAGAGATACTGGCTCTCTCGCAGCTCGATCTCGAGGTTCCGGACCGACCGCGTCCCCTGCCTCACGATGTCGGGACAGAAGTCGTTGAAGCGCCGCGCGAGCGTGCGGGGGTCTTTCAACGCCGAGAGGAACCGTCCACCGACGTGGTCGCGCCCTATGTCGGTGATGGTGAACGGCTGCTCGCGCTCGAGCGTGCGGAACCAGCTCACGATCTCCTTCGAGCTCGGCGACGGGTTGCCGGTGGTCGCGACGAGCTCGATGGAGGCGTACCAGTCGGGCGTCGGCATCGCGACGACGTACGACGCGCCGATCCCGGCGCCGCTCGCGTACGCGAAGGTGTGAAAGCCCTTCGGTAGAACGAGACGCGTCAACGTGTCGGCGAGCGCCTCCGCGAGCGTGTCGGACCGCGTCTGAAACGCGAAGCCGGCGGTCGGCACCGGAGCTCCCCAGTCGCGCTCGCCCACGAAGGGAACGGGCGCACTGCCCGTCAATCGCTCCAGCGCGGCGAGAAGCTCCGGAAAGCTGTCGGGAACGACAAAGTCGTTCGGGATGGCCGCGGCACGCTCACGCGCGTGCTGCGCGTTCTCGGCGTGAATGGCGTCAACGTCCTCGGTCCTTTCCGAGCATCCGTCGCGCATGAAGGTCCAGATCGCGAGGAAGGCGGCGATGGACAGCGCGGACTCGAGCCTTCGTCCCATACATCACGGACGATGGCGTGCCTGACGCGGTCACTGCGCCCGCCGCGCGCAACCCGCCACGGCGTCAGGTCGTCCTCGTTCGTGGAAGCATCACGACATCGGGATCAAGGGCTCTGACCCCTTGATCCGCGCGATCCAGTGCATGACGAGAGGTAGCGATGGCCATGACGCGCGCAGCGCCAACGGAAGGGCCCGAGTTCGACGACATGGAGGTCGATGGGTTCGACCGGATACTGATCCCGCTCATGATGCCATATGTCTGGCTTCACGGGCTCGTGACTGCTCCCTTCCAGCATCGCCGGCTCCTCAAGCTCAATCGAAAATTCAACTGGCAGCCGCTCACCAGCGAGCATGCCGCCGGCCTTTCGCAACCAGTAGAAGAGTTCCTCGACGGCATGGAGGCCGCAACCGGACGCATTGGGTTCCACGACCCGGTGCGCCACGCGAACGCTTCTCGACCGAACGAGCGCGAGGCAGCGACCGTGATCACGATCGCTCTGAGCGCAAGCGGCGAGGAGTTCTGTATGGCCGCGATCAGTCACGCGCCGCGACGGTTTTCCATGACGGGGTTGACCTATCATACCCGAATGACAGACGGCCTCGTGATCGTGACCGGCAACGAGCGACGCATTGCGCCCGGCCGGCAGGGCAAGCACGATGTCGTGGCGTTTCAGAAGGTCGCCGACGCGGCAAGGCTGTACGACATTCACCGGCGACGCACGGCGCGTGCGGCGCGCGGCGGTCGCGCCCCGGTGAAGGTGGGGTGGCGTGGGCCAACCATGCATCCGGTCGAGGCGTACCAGCGCATGTTCGAGGAGGCCATCGACGACGGGGTGCGACGCGGTTACGCCGAAGCGTCGGCGACGGACGAGGTGCGGCTGACGTTCAAGGGCGCCGTTGTCTCCGCGTGGAGCAGCAAGTGGCCGCTGGACCAGATCCTCGATTGGCGCGAGGCGCGCCGGGCAGCGCGCGTGCTGCGCGAGCTGGAGGCGTAGCCGGGTCGACGCGTCTCAGAACGCGTGGCCCAGCGCGAAGTGCAGTGTCACTCGCCGCAGACCCCGCCGTCCGTTCGCGTCGTCCACCGAGGTCCACTGCCGTTCCGTCGTTAGGCGATACAACTGCGACGAGCTCCCCTCGACGATGACGGGCAGCCGCTCGCTCTTGTCCGGTTGCCAGCCCGCGTCCAAGCGCAGCTCGCCGAACGGCGACTCGTAGCGCAGTCCGACGCCGGGTGCCACCGTACCCACGCGCTCCGGGGACAATGTCCCTGCTCCCGGCCCGACCACCGCGCCATCCGCGAACAGCACGCCGCCCAGCGCCCACGCCAAGTGCTTGCGCAGCTCGACGCTGCCCTCGAGGACCGCGGTCGCCCCGACAGGCTGCGGGGTGAATACGCTCCGCGGCACCGCGTTAGGGTCGCACGACCCGTCGGCGATGCTCGCGTCGCTGCACCCGTGAGCGACGAGGTCCGCGCCGCGCACCCGGAGCACGCGCGGGCCGAGCTGGTTCTCGCGGTAGCCGCGCACCGACCGGGAGCCGCCAGCGTAGAACAGCATTCGCGGATGGAGGACATCACCCGAGGCGTGTGCCCATCCGGCGCGTACGTGCGTGGCGAGCACCCAGGAGCCTAACGGGCGGTACGCGGCAGCATCGCCGCCGGCGCGGAAGTAATCGTACTCGGAGCCCGTCAAAGGCGACGCGTATTCGAGATCGACCCGCAGCGTCTGCCCGCGCGATGGCGCGATGGGGTTGTTCGTCTGGCTCAGCGAGCCGCCGAGCGACACCGATGACAGGCGCCGGAAATCGCGGAACGCGCTCAGGGCCGTGGCGTCGCAGAGGCCGAAGCTCTCGCAGAAATACACGTCGCCCGCCTCCACGGCCGCGCGCTCCAGCCGATAGCCGATCGACACTCCGGCGTGGGTCGAGACCTCGCGCGTGAACAGCGTGCTGAGACCGAGCGCGCGGTCGACGAACACGTTCGGCTCACTGAGCCGCTGACCGAAGGCGCCGAGCGTGAGCCGGTTGCGCGGTGAGCCGGCCCATAACCGCGCGGCCTCCACCTGCGCCTGCCAGGTGGGCCGAAGGAATGCTCGATCGATGCTGTCGTCCGGCGCGACTTCCGTGAACGGGCCAGCTCCTTCGAGGCCGGACGCGAGCAGGTTGCCCGTCGCGCCCCGCACGATGAGCTGCCAGCGCCCGCCGTCGATGGCGAACAGGCCGACTCGGCCGGCGACCTGAAGGAAGTCGCTGGTGTTGAGCGCCGCGTCCACTCCGAACTGGAGGGGATTTCGCTCCTGCACGCGCACCACGACGGGCGTCAGGCTGTCGCTCGCGTTCGGCGGGACGGCGATGAAGGCCGACGCCACCACGCGGGATTCGTACAGATGCCGCAGGCTCTCGGTCACATCCGCGCGTCGGTAGAGCCCACCGGGCCGCAGCGTGAGGGCGCTCCGGAGCGCCTCGCGCGACATCAGCCGGTTTCCCTCGATCTCGATCGACGCGACGCGCGTTCGCCAGCGAGGGTTCACGTCGATGCGAACCTTCGCACGGTGCGTCTGGGCGTCGGCGACGACGTTAGGCGTGAGGATGGCGTCGGCGTAGCCGTCGTCCCAGAGCGCGGTGCGCAGCGCGGCGAGCGTCGAGTCGAGCGCCGAGAGATCGAGCGGGTCACCGGGCCGGAGGCGCAGGGCGCGCTGGACCGTGGCCGTGTCGAGCGCGGGAGTCGCCTGCCGGATGTCGATGGAATCGACCACGGTGAGCGGACCCTCGCGCACGTCGAACGTGACGGCCACGCCGCCGCCCGATGGGCTGACGGTCGTATCGACCGCGACTTCGCGGAACCCGCGACGCCAGTACAAGTCGTGGAGCGTGGCGACATCGCGCTCGAGCTGTCTCGGGTCCAGATGGTGCTTCCGGATGAGGGAGCTCGCCCTGGTCGCCACGACGCGCCGCACCTCCTCAATGGGGACGGATCGCACGCCGCGAAAATCCACGCGCTCGATCTCGGGCCCGGTCATCCGCGCGGCGGTCTGTGCAGTGAGCCGGCTCCCGGTCACGTTGGCGGTTGCCGTGACTACGACGAGTGCGAGAGTAGCGTCGATGAGCCGTATCACATTCCACCGTACCCGCGTGTCGGTTCGGTTGTGCCACGCGAGTGGCTAGTTTGTCCCCATGGAGCTCGTCACGAAGTTCGTCAGTCAATGACGGCGATTTCATGGTCACGCCGCGAGGCCGTCTGGTTCGTGCTCGCCGCCCTCGGGTTCATCGTCCTGCAGATCGCGGTGATGGGCGCATGGGCGATGATCACCAAACCCTTCTGGCTCGATGAAGTAGCGACTTGGCTGGTCGCGGGTACGCAGTCGTTGCCCGAAAGCATCCGAAACCTCGCCGCGGGAGTGGACTCCAACCCGCCCACAGCTCACTTCCTCTATCGGTTGGCAGCGTTGGTCGCCGGGGGGCTGTCCCCGATCACGGCGCGCGTCGTCACAGCGGCGTGTGTGATCGGTGCGCTGACGAGTGTCTATCTCCTGCTGCGTGACCAATTCTCGCGGTGGCCAGCGGCAATCGGAGCGATGGCGGTCTGGGCGCAGCAGGTCGTCATGCACGCGGCATTCGACGCGCGCTTCTACGGACCGTTGCTGTTCGCGTCGGGCTGCATGTTGCTCGTGCTGCTCCGCACGGTTCGGCGTGCGCCGACGCTCCTCTCCGCGGTTTCGCTCGCGCTCGCATCGGCCGTTCTGTGCACGACCCATTACTTCGGGATCCTCACGTGGGGGATCGCGATCGGCACCGTCGTTCTCTTTGCGCCGGGCTACCGGACGGCGACCATCCGACGACTGTTGCCAGCGATCGTCGGGCCGCTCGCCCTGGCCGCGTGCGCGCCATTCTATTTCGGACAGCGGGCATCGACCACGATACCGACCTGGATGCCAGATTTGACGGCGTTAGGCGCGGCGCGGCTGCTCGCGATCTTCGTCCTCACGCTCCCGGTCGCGATTGCCCTGGGCTGCTGGATGCTCATCGTCGTGCGGGCCAGGCTGACCGGAGGTCTTGCCCAGCGCGCCGTGGGTCGGCCGTCAGTGCGGCCATTCGCGCTCGGACCAGTCCTGCTGATGACGCAAGCCGCCGTGCCCGTTGTGTTCGTGGCGTTCTCCATCCTCGTGCAGCCCGCCACGGAGCTCCGGTACTGGATTGCTGGCACGGTCGCGGCCGCGCCGGTCGTTGCGTTCGTGGTATCACGAGCCGATACACTGGTCCGCTGGGTCGCGACGGTAGCCATGGTCGCGGCGAGCCTGAAGACGATGTGGGGTGAAGCGCATCGCGCCGATGCATTCGCGCGCCGCGTTCGCGAAGACATTCGTGACGCCACGCAGTTATCCCGCTCCGGTACACTCATTGTCACACGCCTGCGCGATACGCTGTACCCGGTGCTGCAACAGCGCCCGGAGCTCAACTCGCACATGGCGGCGCTGGACGCCACGCCCTTCGACAGCACCAATCGGTTCTTCGTGTTCGAGCGTGACCTCGGGCGCATCACGCATCGACTGTACGGTTTCGGCAACCTCGTCACACCGGCGGAGCTCAGCCGCCTTCCATCGTTCTACTTCATTGAGCGCCAGGGCGGGGGCGCACCCACACGCGAAGAGTTCCCGCGACACACAATAGACCACGTCAGAGGTCGGCTGTTTTATCTCGTGCTTCGGCCATCACCCGACCCGTATTGAGACGCGATCCCGTTACCAGATCCGCCCGTGCCCCAGCCAGCCGGAATCGTTCAACTCCTCGAGTCGACCGCCGACGCCGCCTTCGCGGTCGACGCGCGCGGTCTCGTGCGCATCTGGAACACCGCGGCGGCGACGCTCTTCGGGTGGCGTGACGCCGACATTGTCGGAATGGACTGGACGAAGGTGCTGAACGGCCGCGGCGCGCTCGGGACATCGATCGGCCGCGAGGTGTGCGACATGGCGCTCGCGGGACACACGCTTCCCGCGTTCGACGCCGAGCTGCGGTCGCGGGATGGACGACGCCGATGGGTCAGCATCTCGACGCTCGTGCACGCGCCGCCGCGGTCGCACACGCGACTCGTCGTCTTCATCGCGCAGGACGTTCACGTCCGCCGAACGCGCGACCATCTCGTCGAGCGAATGCTGGCCGCCGTCGATCGCCTGCGTGCGCTCGGCTCGGATGGCGGGCGCCCCGCACCGGTCTCACCGCTGACGGCGCAGGAGAAGCGCATCCTGCGACTCTTCGCCCAGGGAACCGCGTCGACGGACGTCGCGCGCACGCTCGGCATCTCGCCGCATACGCTGCGCAACCACATGCACCACATCAACAGAAAGCTTCGCACGCACAGCCGTCTCGAAGCCGTGACACACGCGATCAAACGAAATCTGATCTGACCGTGGTCTCCCTCATATGAGCGGTCCGTCCCGCCCCGCGGGATGAACCGCTCATTGCTCGTGCCGAGCTCGCGAGCCATGCTCGGATCATGGCCTCGAGACACGACGACCGCCTCAGCGACTTCACGACCAACTCCCGCCTCCTGATGCTCGCGGCGATGGCGGTCATCGTCGGCGTCATCAGCTCGCTCGTGGCGTATGCGCTCGTCTGGCTCATTGGCATAACGACGAACCTCGTCTGGTACCATCGATACTCGAGCGTCCTCACGTCGCCGGCCAGGAGCGCGCTCGGCATCGCCGGCGTGTTCATTCCGATTGTCGGTGGACTCATCGTCGGACTCATGGCCCGCTACGGATCGGACAAGATCCGCGGACACGGGATTCCCGAAGCGCTCGAGGCGATACTCATCGGCCGGAGCCGCATGTCGGCGAAGGTCGCCGTGCTGAAACCGCTGTCCTCGGCGATCGCGATCGGTACGGGTGGTCCGTTCGGCGCCGAAGGGCCGATCATCATGACCGGCGGCGCGTTCGGCTCGCTGTTCGCGCAGGGCTTTCACCTCTCGGCGTCGGAGCGGAAGACGCTGCTCGTTGCGGGTGCGGCCGCGGGCATGACGGCGATCTTCGCGACGCCGATCGCTGCCGTGCTGCTCGCGGTCGAGCTGCTGCTGTTCGAGTGGAAGCCGCGCAGCCTCATCCCTGTGGCGATCGCCGCGATCGTCGCGGGCGCGTGTCGCGTGCCGCTGCTTGGCCACGGGCCGCTCTTTCCCGTGACACCTCACGCGGCACCGTCGTGGCAGGAGTTGAGCGCGTCATTCGTGGTCGGGCTGTGTGCCGGCGGTGCCTCGGCGATGGCGACGTGGCTCGTCTATGCGTGCGAGGATGGCTTTGCCAAGCTGCCGCTCGATCCGATGTGGTGGCCCGCGATCGGCGGGCTGGCGGTGGGCATCGGCGGCTTGCTCGAGCCTCGGGCGCTCGGGGTCGGCTACGACACGATCAGCGCGCTGCTCGCGGGCCAGCTCGCGGGACCTGCTGTCACTCGACTCATGGTCGTGAAGTCGCTGATCTGGGCGATCGCGCTGGGCTCCGGGACCTCGGGCGGCGTTCTCGCGCCGCTGCTGATCATGGGCGGCTCGTTAGGCGCCATCGGCGCCGGGCTGATTCCGTTCGGCGACCCGAGTCTCTGGGCAGCCATTGGCATGGCGGCGATGCTCGGGGGCACCATGCGGTCTCCGCTCACCGCCGCCGTATTCCTGCTCGAGCTCACGCACGACCTGTCGATCGTTCCGGCGCTGTTTCTGGCGTGCGTGACGGCGCACGGCTTCACGGTGCTCGTGATGCGACGCTCGATCCTGACCGAGAAGGTCGCACGCCGAGGTTATCACATCGCCCGCGAATACACCGTGAGCCCGCTCGCGCGATTTCGTGTGGAGGACGTGATGGAGCGGGATGTCCCGACGATTCCGGCGGCCATGCCTGCGGACGCGCTGCTCCGGCGGCTGGCGAACGACGACCCTGTGCTCGCGCCGTGCCAGGCCTGGCCGATCGTCGACGGGGCCGGCGCGCTCGTGGGGATCATCACGCGCCGCGACCTGATCGCGTCGGTCGACCGCGAGGATGCGGACACGCTGAGTGTACTCGGCGCGGGCAGCGCGCCTCCCGTCACGACCTATTCCGACACGCTGCTCGAGGAAGCCGTCGGCGTGATGCTGGCGAGGAGAGTCAGTCGGCTTCCGGTTGTCGATCGGGCCGACCCGACGCGGTTGATTGGCCTGCTCGAGTGGAGAGGCTTGGCGCGCGCGTGGCAGCGCGCGAGCGAGGATGAGCATTTCCGCGAGTCGACCACGCGGCTGGGCGCCCGCCTGCGGCTCGCCCGGCGTGCCCGCCGCCGCACAGCGCGGCGCGCGGCGCTCGACGGCGCGTCGGAACCCCGGGGGGGACAGGTCGGGTCGTCCGACCCCGGGGTCTGACCCCGATTCGGCAGTGACTCCGATCGCCTACCCGGCGTCTATCCCCATATGCCGGCATCTCTTGCGCCCTGACCGATGCGCCCGCTCCGCCGACTCTGTCTCGTTGGCCTTCCGGCCTCCGTGCTCTGGGGCGGTGACGGGCCATCGACCAAACCTGCGTCGCCGAATCACCATCGCGACGCGACGGCGAGCATCGAAGGCCAGGTCGTAGTCTCGCGCGCGCTCACCGTGCGCCGCCCTCGCTTCCGGATCTATGCGGAGCCCGGTCCCGGCGCCGTGCCGCCCGTACCCGACTCCGCGGACGTCGACGAGCGGCAAAACATCATCGTCTACATCGAGCAGGCGCCGTCGGGCACGTCGGAGATCACGAAGGGGGCGACGCTGCGCCAGCACGACGAGCGCTTCCTGCCACACGTGCTGCCCGTCGTACGGGGCACGACCGTCGCGTTCCCTAACGATGACCCGCTGTTCCACAACGTCTTCTCGCTCTCGCGCGCGAAGTCGTTCGACCTCGGACGATATCCGCGGGGCTCGGCGCGCTCCGTGACGTTCGACCGCGCCGGCATCGTGCAGGTGTTCTGTCACATCCATTCGGACATGAGTGCCGTCGCCCTGGTGCTCGACAACCCGTACTTCGCCGTGCCGGATGCCGGGGGACGTTACACGATCCCCCGTCTGCCGCCCGGCGACTACACGGTGGTCGCGTGGCACGAGCGGATCCGGCCGATCACGCATCGCCTGCATCTCGAGCCCGACCAGGTCGCGCGCCTCGACTTCACCATTCCGCTTCCGCCTTCGGAAGCCGCACGCGCGCAGTGAGTCCCGGCGGCGACCGCCAGCGCTCCCTCCGTCGGTTCAGGAGGCGCGGCGCGCGCCTTGGCGTTCGGCTCGCCGCGCTCAGCGCCATGGTGACCGCCGTGGCCATCGCGGCGACGTTCGCGGTGCTCAGCTCGAGGACGCGCGCGTCGACCCGTGCCCTCATCACCGACGACGTCGGCCACGGACAGAATGCGATGCTGACGCTCCAGCGTCGGCAGGATCGTCAGTTTGTCGTGTCGGCCGCGTTGCTGGCAGCGAACCCCAGCCTGCGCTCCGCCATGGCGACCGCGCGGGTGGAGGGAAGGCCCGGGGACCCGGCGACCGGATCCACCAACGATCATCCCGATGTCGTTCGCACCGTTAGGCGCGAGCTGGAGCGGGTCGCGCCCGACCTCGGTTCCGATCTCGTCGCGACGACGGACGAGCAGGGGCACGTCGTTGCCGCGTTCGTGGTGCCGGACAGTGACGGAGCGAGCCGCGACGCGCCGGCGACCGGTGCCGACTTGTCGCGGCTGGCGGCATTGCGTCACGCGCTCGATCCGTCCTTCGACGGAGGACCGAGCGAGCTTTATCTCTCGGTACTTCGCGTCGGCGGCAGTCACTTCCACATTGCGGCCGCGCCGATCGTCGTCGACGGGTTCACGATCGGTACGGTGATCCTCGGTGATCGGCTGGACGACGCGCACCTGCGGTCGCTCGTGCAGAGCTTTGGCGGCGACCTCGTGATCACGTTCGGTGGACGGGTCATCGCGTCGACGCTCGTGCCGCGTCCTCGGCGGCTCGAGGGCGTGGTCTCGCCCGTGGACGCGCGGCCGCGTCTCGTCCGCCTCGGTGACGTGGAGTACGTGGCCGCCTCCCTCGTCATGGGAGCCGCCGAGCAGGACGCGCCGGCACGCCTAACGCTGCTGCAGCCCGTCACGCCAACCCTGCGCCGCACGACGCGGGCGCTGGCGCTGGACTTCGTCGTCCTCGGGCTGGTGGCCGTCGCGCTCGCGGGGGCAGGCGCGGCGCTCGCGTCCCGCGCGATGCTTGGCCCGCTCGAGGCGTTCGTGCGGCGACTGCGCACCGCCGTGGGCGCGGTTGGGACGCTGGAGCGCATCGGCCGGCTGGATGACCGGGCGTCGGCGGCGGTCGAGATCCGATGGCTGCACTTGTCGTTCGCGAGACTGATCGCGTCGCTGGCGCGCAAGCGCGTACAGCTCGAGCAGCGTGGGGCGGACCTCGCCGCGGCGAACGCGGTGCTGACGGCGGAAATCCGCGAACGGGCGGTGGCGGAGCAGGCGCTGCGCGAGAGTCAGGCACAGCTGTCGCATCAGGCATTTCATGATCCGCTCACGGGGCTCGCGAACCGTACGCGATTTCGCGCGGAGGTCGATAGCGCGCTCGATCGCGGCGCCTCCGCTCCGGATTCCATCGCGGTGCTGTTTCTGGACCTCGACAACTTCAAGAACGTCAACGACTCGCTCGGCCACGCCGTGGGTGACCGGCTGCTGGTCGAGGTCTCGACCCGGCTGCTGAACGCCACGCGTGGATGCGACACCGTCGCTCGGCTTGGCGGCGATGAGTTCGCCGTGCTCGTGGATCGCGTCCGGACGGATTCCGACCTGCTCACGGTAGTCGAGCGCATTCAGCGAGTGATGCGCTCGCCGATCGCGCTCGAGTCGACCGAGGTCCTGGTCGGCGTCAGCATTGGTGTCGCGCGAGCGACACGGGACGATGGCACCGAGGAGCTCCTGCGCAACGCCGACGTGGCGATGTATCGGGCGAAACAGCATGGCAAAGGGCGGTACGAGCTGTTCGCGCCCGCAATGCACGCCGCGGTCGTCGAGCGGATGGAGCTCGAGGGCGACCTGCGGCGGGCGCTCGCCGAGCCTAACGGCGCGCTTCGGCTCGTGTACCAACCGATCGTCGCGCTGGACACCGAGCATATCTCGGGGCTCGAGGCGCTCGTGCGCTGGCACCATCCGACGCGCGGGCTCATGAGCCCCGACCGGTTCATCCCGCTCGCCGAGTCGACGGGGCTCGTGGTCCCGCTGGGCCGGTGGGTGCTGCACGCCGCCTGCCGGCACGCGGCACTGTGGTCGCTCGAACACGGGAGCGCGGATGCCGGGGCGCCCTTGCCGTACGTGTCGGTCAACATCTCCGGGCGTCAGCTCGAGCACGCCGCGCTCGTGGACGATGTGTCCGCGGCGGTGACGCAGGCGGGGATCGATCCGAGCCTGCTGCTGCTCGAGATCACGGAGAGCGTCCTCATGCACCGCGCCGACGCGGCGCTTCGGACGCTGCACGAGCTCAAGGCGCTGGGCGTGCGCCTGGCGATCGACGACTTCGGTACCGGCTACTCGTCGCTCGCGTATCTCCATCGGTTCCCGGTCGACGTCCTCAAGATCGACAAGGTCTTCATCGATCGCTTCACGCACGGCGGGTCGGACGCGGCGCTGGGCCGCGGGATCGTCGGGCTCGCGAACTCACTCGGTCTGCAGTGCGTGGCCGAGGGCATCGAGCACGCGCAGCAGGTGGCGCAGCTTCGCGCGGCGGGGTGCGGCTTCGGCCAGGGCTTCTACTTCGCCAAGCCGCTCGGCGCGGACGAAGCCGTCGCGGTGGTGGAATCGCAGGCGTCGGGCGCCGTACCGCGCGCCGCGGTTGCGGGGGCACGCTGAAGCCGACGCGGACTCACCCAGGCCGACATCCATGTTCGCCAAGCCTTTTCGGGGAACACGATGAAACGGATGTGACGGAAGTAGCCGGATACTGCCTAACGTGCTCCGACCTCCTCGCGCAACGAGCCGGGATCTTGAAAGGAACGACGTCGGGACGCACGAGCCTCCCGAGGCCGTTTCATTGTCACACCTGGCTCGTTGCGTGAGCCGGTGTGGATGTAAAGTCGGATCCGGCCTTTTCCGCACAATCAGCCTTCATAGTTGTTCCCCGAAAAGGCTTGCCGCCGCGCCGGAGTCGTACTTGGTGCCGCAAGCAACCCGCCCGATCGTTGTACGCCTAACGAACGACGTCGAACGACTGCGACAGCTGGAGCGCCAGCGCGGTGCCGTTGCCGAGGAAGCTGCGCATCTCCGGCGGTACGTCCCAGCGGTCGCGGCGCACCGACGCCTTGAGCAGCGTCCGCGGCGTCAGGCGGTAGCCGACACCCGCCTCGCCGTCGTACATGTTCGTGGGATTGGCGATCCAGGCGACGTCCGACACCGGCTGAATGTACGGGTAGTCGTTGCGCTCGAAGCGGCCGGCGGCGAACAGCCGCGGTGTCAGCGTGTACTTCGCCTCGGTGTAGTAAGTCAGCCCGCGCACCGTCCTGACCCCGGCTGTACCCTCGGGCACTTCGTAGCTCGACTTGGCGATCTCTCCGTGAAGCTCGAGGTAGCCTCGGCTCAGCTGCGCATCGGCCGCGTAGATCTCCTCATCGTACGCCCGCCACGAGCGGCCCGCGAGCAGCGTGGGCGCGAGATCGCGGTCGAGATACGGACCCCACGTCGCCGACACGCCAAGGCGAGCGCCGACGGTCGGGGTGAACCCCGCGCCCAGTGCGGGGCGCGGTGCCGGCGTCGGCGCAGGCGTGTACCCCTCGTGGTAGGTGGGAAGCGAAACGACAGCGGCTCGGTAGTCGAACGGGCCGCGCGCTCCGGATGCCTGCACGCCGAGCGGATACAGCAGCGGGTAGCCATCGGGCATCCCGATGAGCGGATTCCGCGTGGAGTACCGTCGCGCCGCGAACGTTCCGACGACGGGCTGGATCTTGCCCGCGTCGATCACGAGCACTTCGGACTGCGTGTACCGCACTCCGGCCAGCTCGGTGTACCACTCGGTGCCCGACTCCGTACGCGCGTTGCCGGTTTCCAGGGTGCCG
>Ga0310810_10001262_pt1 | contig 26357 bp, 25 predicted proteins | sample NCmetagenome_FD_207641 | JGI IMG/M metagenome (GOLD analysis project Ga0310810, IMG submission 207641) | Soil microbial communities from experimental microcosm in Duke University, North Carolina, United States - NC | ecosystem: Engineered > Artificial ecosystem > Soil microcosm > Unclassified ...
ATTTACGCCATCGGCTACACGATCACCTACAACAGCCGGCGGGTTGCGCCCAAAGATGTGCCGAAACGCTATGAAGATCTGCTTCAGCCGCGCTGGAAAAATAGTCTGATTATCGACGCCGAGGATCATGATCTGCTCGCCGGGCTGATCGATCTTTGGGGCGAGGCCAAAGCGACTTCGTTCCTTAGTCAGATCACGCAAGAACAAAAAGTGACTTTGTCGCGGCAGTCCCACACGTTCATGACCCAATTAGTCGCCACCGGCGAGCATGACGCGATCGTCGACGGCTACGTTCATAACGCCGTCGCGCTGAAGGGCAAAGGCGCACCCATCGATCATGTGATGACCAACCCGACGATCATTCGACCACCTACGGCCATCGCGATCACGGCGCGAGCGCCCCATCCGTATGCCGCCGCGCTGTTGCTGGACTATCATTTGTCCAAAGAAGCGAGCGAGATCATGGTCAAGAGCCAGGGGCGCTGGGCGCCGCGCAAAGACGTGCCGTGGGCGGTGGAGCCGCCGGGCGACCTGCGCGCGATCAACATGCTCGAGTGGGCGAGAAAGTATCGCCAACTGGTCGCGTTGTTCAACAAATCTACCGGTCAATGATGGACCTGGGATAGCGTCTCTGTACGATTGGCAGCGACCGTCAAATTCGATATATCAAAACCGCGGAAGTGATTCTGTTCGGGAGGCTCGGATGCAGGTTGCACAATGGAGATCGACGATCGGCGAAATGGTGCGCGAGCACATGCGCTCGCCGGAACTGGAGCATTATTTTTCGGTCAAGATGAACAAGACGCGGGCGCAGCTCATGATCAGCCAGCTGGGACTCTACATTCGCCACCGGCGTGATTGCTGGGCGCTGGTTTCGGCCAATTGCCCGGTGATGGCGATCAAGCAGGCGATTTTGCAGCACGAGTTCGGCGAGGTGATCAAGGATCAGTTTTCCGACTATGGACATCTGCATTTGATCATTCGCCAGGCGCAAAAACTGGGAATGACGCCGCAGGAAGTCATCGATACGAAGCCGATCGTCAGCACCACGGCGACGCTCTACGCCTGGGCGTGGTTGACCCACGCCAAGAGCTGGATCGAGGGATTGTCCGCGCTGACCGTTACGGAATGGACCAACGACGATCGCTTGCTGAAAGATATCGGCGGTGGCCATTCGACGCGCATGGGCAAACGCTGGACGGAAGACATGGGTATTCCATGGCGCGACATGCCGAATTTCGTCGCGCACTCGCAGGCGGACGAGGAGCACAGTGATATGTTTCTGCCATTTTTAGAAGAGTACGCGACGGGCGAAAAGGAGCAGATGGCGCTGGATGCTGTCAAAGAGTCGCTCGATCTGTTTGCGCTCTATCGCGGAGGTGTGGCACGGGCAATGGAGAAGATATCGCTGAATTAGAGCGTCGTCGAGGATTGAAGATCGAGGATAGAAGATCGAAAGAAAACTGTCAGTACACTTATAAATCCTAATTGGAGGCACATATGGAAAAACCAAGAATCCGACATATCGCGATCAACGTCGAAGATCTCGACAAGACCGCGGAGTACTACAAAAAAGTCTTCGGCATGGAAGAAAAACATCGCCGGCCCGGCGGGACGATTTACTTATCCGATGGCCATCTCGATCTCGCGCTCATCCATAGTGAAAAATATCCGTGGGGCATTCACCATTTTGGTTTCAAGGTCGATAGCGTCGAATCCATCGAGAAAATTGCCGACCAGAAGGCCGAGGCTAATACCTACGGAGCCATCGCGGAGAGCTGGATCAAAGACGTCGAAGGCAACCGGGTCGACGTCTCCGAGCACGGCTGGCCGGTTTAAAGAAGAGCCTTTGTGAAAGATGTCTTCGGAGTCCTTCGACGGGCTCAGAGCCTGCCCTGAGTCTATCGAAGGGACGAACGGATAAATCTCGCGAGAGGCTTCCGTTCAGGCTGACTCCTCGACAGGCTCGGGACTAAAGGCTGTCGAGGGAGCCTGCCGGGTCGAAGCATTCCTGGCTTTTCGAAACTTCACTTTGATGATTCTGATACGCATGTCGCGCTTGCCTTCACTCGCTACGCTGCTGCTTCTGTTTGCGGCGCTTGTGACGCCAGAGGTCACGAGCGCGCAAAATCCGCCGAGAGTGACCATTGCCTATTCTGCGATCAGTCCGATCTTCGCCGGTGTCTGGATGGCGAAGGAGATCGGCGCGTTCGAAAAGCACGGGCTCAAGTCCGAGCTGGTGTACATCAGCTCGGGCAGCATCACGGTGCAGGCGATGGTGGGCGGCAATCTGGACGCGAGCATCGCCGCAAGCAATGCGGTGGTCAGCTCGATCTTGCGCGGCGCGCCGCTGGTAGCGGTGGGCAGTATTACCAACCGCCCGGCGATGAGCCTCTTTGTGCAGCCGGAAATCGCCAAGCCCGAACAGCTTCAGGGCAAGACTTTGGCGATCACACGGCACGGCTCGTCGACTCATTTTTTGACTCTGTTCGCGCTCGAAAAACTCGGTCTGCACGACAAGGTCAAGATTCAACCGATGGGCGGCACGCGCGAAGTCGACGCGGCGATCCGCACCGGCATGGTGGCGGGCGCGGTGCGCAGCATGAAGCCTGGCCCGAAGACGCGCATGCTTGTCGACCTGCCGGATCTGGGCATTCCTTTCTCGATGGATTTGATCGCCGTGAAGCGCGACTTCTACAAGAACTCGCCGCGCACGGTGGAGGCGATGCTCAAGGCTTACATCGAAGGCGTGGCCGCACTCAGAACGAGAAAAGACTTCGCGTACAAAGTGTTGGGAAAGTACATGCTCGGCGCTACTGACTCGCTGGACGAGGCTTACGAATACGCGGTCAAGTATCTCGACCGCCAGGCGAGAATCGATCCCGCGGTGATTCAGACGGTGCTCAACTGGGAAAACAAAGGCGAGGGTTCAGTCAATGAGTTTTTCGACAATTCGGCCGTCGATCGGATTATCAAGGAAGGATTCGTCGAGCGGTTGTACAAGTAGCCCGCGGAGAAATTCATGAAGCGAGCAGAGTGGAGAAAAGAGCTCGGTGAGCTGGTGCGTGATGCGATGCGCTCGCCGGAACTGGATTACTATTTCAAAGTTAAGATCACCAAACCTGGCGCGCAGGTATTGATTACCCAGCTCGGTCTGTTCATTCACCACCGGCGCGACTGTTGGTCGCATGTGTCGGGCAATTGTCCGCACATGTCGGTGAAACAAAAAATCCTTCAGCACGAGTACGGTGAGGTCATCAAAGACAATTACGCCGAGCACGGACACATGGAGCTGATTGTTCGTCAAGGCAAGGCTTTGGGATTGACTCCCGAGCAGGTCATGAACGTCGAGCCTTTGCCGTCGACCATGGCGACACTTTATGCGTGGGCGTGGATGACGCGGGAAAAGAGCTGGCTCGAAGGATTGGCATCGCTGACGATCACCGAGTGGGCCAACGACGACCGTTTGCTGAAAGATGTCGGCGGCGGACTGTCGAGCCGCATGGCGAAGCGCTGGATGGACGATCTCGGCTTCGGTTGGGAGCAGATGCCGAATTTCAAGGTTCACAGCGAGGCGGATGAAGAGCACAGCGATATGTTTTTGGAGGACTTGGAGAAATTTGCCACGGGCGAGAAGGAAGCGCAGGTTTATCAAGCGGCGAAAGAGTCGATGGATCTGCTGAAGATCTTCCGCGGTGGGATTGCCCAGGAAATGGCGAAATTAGGTTAAGCAGTACGAAATTTTTCGGAGGATAGTCACGATGGATGCAAACGGTTGGTGCGAGGCCTTCGGCGAATTGGCGCGGCAAACGATGTCCTCGCCGGAGCTCGAGCGCTATTTTTCGATTCCGATCACGAAAGCACGCGCCCAACTTATCTTACAGCAGCTTTCGCTCTACGTGCGCCACCGGCGCGACTGCTGGGCTTATGTTTCGGGCAATTCGCCGGTGCTTTCGGTGAAGCAGAAGATCCTCGCGCACGAATATGAAGAAGTGATCCGCGATCAACACTCGGAACACGGCCATTTGGATTTGATCATTCGCCAGGGCAAATGCATCGGGCTCGGCGCCGATGACATTCTAAATACGAAGCCGATCGCGAGCACGACGGCCACGCTCTACTCCTGGGGCTGGATGTGCAAGAAAAAAAACTGGCTCGAAGGTTTGGCAGCGATGACCATGACCGAATGGAATCAGGACGACCGGTTGCTGGACGACCTCGGCGGCGGCCATGCTTACCGCATGGGTCAACGCTGGGTCGAGCATTTAGGAATTACGTGGGACGATCTGCCGAACTGGAAAGCGCACCGCGAGGCCGACAAGGGCCACGTCGATATGTTTCTTCCGGTCTGGGAGGAATTCGGCAAGGGTGAAAATGAAAAAATGATTTTGCAGGCGGCAAAAGAATCGGAAGAGCTTTATCGGGTTTATCAGGCCGGCTTGGCGGATGCCATGGAACGGCTCGTTTGATTTACTGGCATAGAGGTTTTGAATGCGCTTTTTTCGATTCAGTGCTCTGCTTTTTTTGGTCTTCGTCGCTGCTCCTCGAATCAGCCGCTCCGCTGAGACTCCCAGAGAAAGAATCTCCTTCGCTTACGCCGCCATTAGCCCGAGCATGTCGGCCGTCTGGATGGCCAAGGAGATCGGCGCCTTCGAGCGCAACGGTCTAAATGCCGAGATCGTTTACATTGCCTCGGGCGCGACCACGATTCAGGCGCTGGTGAGCGGCGGTGTGCAAGCCGCGCTGGGCGCGAGCAACGCCGTGATCGGCGCGACAGTGAAAGGCGCGCCAATTATCGCCGTCGCAGGCAACAGCAGCCGCCCTGGCATGCAGCTTTGGGTGCAGCCGGAGATCCAGCGCGCAGAACAGTTGCAGGGAAAGATTCTGGCGATCACCCGTTTCGGCTCGACCAGCGATTTTGTCACCCGCTTGATTCTCAGAAAGCTCAATCTCGAAGGAAAAACCGAGCTGCGTCAGTTCGGTGGCGTGGTCGAGGCGGACATGGGGTTTCGCTCGCGCCAGGCCGAAGGGCGCGTCTCTTCGCAGGCGCCGGGGCCGAAGGCGAAGATGCTGGTCGACGCAGCGGATCTCGGCATTCCTTTTTCCATGAATCTCTTGGCTGTGAGCGACGACTACTTAGCGAAATCGCCCAAGTCCGTGGAAGCGATCGTGCGCGCCTACATCGAAGGCATCGCTGCGCTCAAGACAAGAAAAGCGCAAGCTTTGAAGGTATTGGAAAAATATATGGGGCAGCGCGGCGGCGGCGCCGAGATGCATTATCAATTTGTCATGAGGTATCTGGATTCCGTGCCGCGCATCGAACCAGCGGCAGTGGATACGGTGCTCGAAATGGTCGGCGCCAAGGGCGCGCCGAAGACTAAGCTCTATGACAATGCCATCGTCGATCGTCTGGTGCACGAAGGTTTCACCGACAAGCTTTACAAAGGAGCCAAGTCATGACCGAAAAACAGTGGCGTGAATGCCTCGGCGAGCTGGTGCGCGATTACATCCGATCGCCCGAGCTCGAATATTATTTCTCCATCAAGATGACCAAGCCGCGTGCCGCGGTCATGGTCAAGCAGCAGAGTCTGTTCGTGCGTCATCGGCGCGAGTGCTGGTCGCACGTGTCGGCGAATTGCCCGATCATGGGCGTCAAACAACGCATCCTGGAACACGAATACGAAGAAATCATCCGCGATGATTTTTCCGACTACGGTCATTTGCATCTGATCATTCGCCAGGGAAAATCCGTTGGCATTGAGGCCGATGAAATCATCCATGCCGAGCCGCTACCGGAAACTACGGCTTCGCTCTACGCTTGGTCGTGGATGACCAGTGAAATGCCGTGGACGGAGTCGCTGGCGGGCATGACCATCACCGAATGGTGCAACGACGATCGGCTGCTTGGAGATTTGGGCGGCGGACAGTCGACGCGCATGGCGAAAAAGTGGATGGAAGACATGGGGTTCAGCTGGAAGCAAATTCCAAATCTCCAAGCGCATAGCCAGGCGGACGAGAAACACAGCGACATGTTCCTGCCGTTTCTCGCCGAGCATGCGACCGGCCAGAAAGAAACGCTGGCGATTCAAGCGGCGAAGGATTCCTTGGCGTTCAATGCGATGTATCGCAAGGGCATTGCTCTGGCACAGGAAAAGATTCCGCTGTGAAGTCTGTAAAAAAATACTGTTTGCGAACGGCCACCGCGCTGGCGTTTCTATGGGCGCTCGCGTTGCCGCTGCGCAGCGCCTTTGCCGCGGACGCGAAAATCGTCGAGGCGGCGAAGAAGGAAGGCGAGCTTGCCTGGTGGAGCACGATTGCCCAGGACCAGTCGCAGAAGATCGTCGACGAGTTCATGAAGCTCTATCCGTTCATCAAGGCGAGCTACTGGCGCAGCGGCAGCGTCGGCTTGCACAACAAGATTCTCATCGAGGGACGCGCCGGCCGGTCGAGCTGGGACGTGGTATCGCAGACGACGCCGGAATTCATCTTCGATCTCCAGCAGAAAAAACTGATCGCGCCCTATCTTTCGCCCGAGCGAAAAGCCTTCAGCCTCGATCTGAAAGATGCCAACGGCTACTGGACCGGCACGTATGCGTTGCCCACGGGGCTTGGCTACAACACCCAGCAAGTCAAAAAAGATGACGCGCCTAAAAGCTACAAAGAACTGCTCGATCCCAAGTGGAAGAGCAACAAAATTTCTCTCGACGACGAAAACTACGAGCTGCTGGTTGGATTGGAACAGGCGTGGGGAAAAAAACCTGCGCTGGAATATCTGAAGGCTTTGGCCGCGCAATCGCCCGCCGTCGGCCGGGGCGCCACCCAGCGCACGCAGATGCTCGCGGCCGGCGAGTTTCCCTTGGCGATTTCCTACACGCACACCGTCGAGTGGTCGAAATCCCAGGGTAACTCCGTCGATTGGGTGAACCTGGAGCCCGTCGTGATCAAGTTCGACGGCATCATGCTCGGCGCCAAGGCGGTGCATCCCAACGCAGCGAAGCTGTTCATCGATTTCGTTCTGTCCGAACAAGGACAAAAACTGCTGCAAAGTTTTAGCCGCGTCACCCTGCGCGAAGGAGTCGAGCCGAATCCTCCTCGGCTGATCAAGGGATTCAAACGGATCGTGCTTCACCCCGAGAAGGCGCAGAACGCGCAGGAGAGCTTGAAGCTCTATCGGGAGGCATTGGGCCTGCCATGAAACTTTTATCGCGCTGCCTGCTGGCGATGGTGATCTGCTTCGCGTTCATGACTGATCTCGTGCGCGCCGAGAAAATCATTTTCGCTTACCCGAGTCCTTCCACCAGCTTTTTGCCGCTGGTGGTGGCGCAAAAGAAAGGTTTCTTCGAACCGGAGAACCTTCAGCCGGAGCTGGTGCAGATTCGCCCCGCGGTAGCCGTGCCCGGCCTAACCATCGGCAGCGTCGACTTCACCACGGTTCTCGGCAGCACGATCGCGGCCCGCATGCGCGGCGTGCCGTTGGTCATTACCGGCGTGTTTGCCGACAAACCGATGGATTTTCTGGTTGGGTCGAAAGGAATCGTTTCAGCGAAGGAGCTGAAGAACAAAGTGGTCGGCATCAGCGCCTTCGGCACCGCTACGCACTTTCTGACGGCGCGTGTGCTCAAGGCGATCGGCCTTGACCCGGACAAGGATGTAACCTTGCGCGCGGTCGGTGATGAAGGACTGCGTCTCCAGGCGCTGGGCACCGGGCTGGTGCAAGCTTCGCTTTTGGGTTCCCAGGGAGTGATCGAAGGAGATAAAGCCGGGCTGAAAGTGATTGTCGCAGCGGCCGACGTCATCGACAGTTTGCCTTTCGCCGGTGTTACCACGACACTTGCCAAGCTTAAGAGCAATCCGCAGCAGATCAAGCGAGTTCTGCGCGCCGGTCTGCGTGGGCTTCGCTACACGTTGGATAACAAAGCCGGTACCGTGGAAGTGATCCAAAACTGGTATCGGGTCGACCGGGAAGTTGCCGCCGCGACTTACGATCTAGCGCGAAAGTCGTACAGCAGAAACGGTGAAGTGAGTGAGAAGGGGATTATGCTCAGTATGGAGTTTGCCCGGAGCAGCGGGAAGTTGGAGAAGGAGCCTGCGCCCGCGGAGATCATCGATTTCAATCTTTTGCACGAGGCAAAGAAGGAGCTGGGATGGCCGTGAGGGGGGACTCTTTGCAGACGCACAAGTATCGGCGTATGTTTGTAAGGTTTTTAGCTTTCTAATGAGCACTACAGCGGAGGTAGAGAAAATGAGTCTTTGGCCAAAAGTACGCGAAGAGTTGAACACGATGGTGAACCGTCATTTCGAAACGGCGGAGTATCTGCAGTTGTTCGGGGTGAAGCTGACGCCGGCGCGAAAAGTTATCTGGGATACGCACTATCCTCACTATATCAAGAGCCGGCGCGATTGCTGGGGCGCTGCGGCGGTGCATGCGCCGCTCGACGTGAAGCGCGCGATCTGGGAACACGAAAAAGATGAATTGATCTTCGACAAGCGCATGGGCTCGGCGCATCTCACCGACGAACAGATGGCGGCCGCGGCGGCGGAAGCGAGTTTGCTACCGGGCGTGCGCGCTGCGCTGATGGCCTGGATGTTTCTCTCCACGACGCGGCCGTGGATCGAAGCATTGACGGTCAATCATATCACCGAGCGCAAGAACAATCCGGCCATCGTCAAAGGCGGCGGGTTCACCGCGCGCTTCGCGCACAAGCAGGTTGCCGATCAGGGCGGCACGATCGAAGGCCTCGACATCAACACCAAAGTCCATATGGTGGCTGACGAGGATCATTCCGATATGTTCGAGCCGATTTACGATCGCCACATCACCGACGAGCGAGTCGCGCAAGCGGTTATTCGGGCGGCGAAGGACAGCTTGGACGTCGACCGCGCCTATCGCAGTGCGTTGGCTACGGCTATGGCGCAGATCGAGTCAGCGGCGGCATAACGCGCAGTTCAGTTTTTCGCTGCACTCCTCAGTAATGCGCCAAAGCTCGGGATCTTCGGGCTTTGGCGCATTTGCGTTGTTTATGGGTTGGGCTTGCACCCGAGGCAAATATGAAAATCAAATTTGGTCTAATTAGTTCAGATTCTCACGGCCAACTTGGCAAGGACGCCTACACGGCGCGCATGTCGGCGCAAAAATGGGGCGACAGAATCCCCCATGTCATTGAAGTCAACGAGGAAAAATTTTCTCACCCAGTCGAACGCTGGGTGGTCAACGGCGAGATTCAAGGCGGCAACGTGTGCAATTGCCCGACGGCGATGAAAGAGCGCGGCTACTATCCGCAGCGCTGGGAAGAAGTGCCCCGGGAAGTTTACGACCCGGCGCAGCGGCTGATCGCCTTGGATCGTGATCGCGTCGACGCCGAAGTGCTGTTTCCCAACGGTCCCGGCGGAACTTTCTTTTACGATGATCCGGCCTTCGAGCTCGATTGCGTCAGAGCCTACAACGACGCAATGGCAGAATACCGCCGCGTGAGCGATCGTTTCATTCCGCTCGCTGCGATTCCCTACATGAGCCCGATCGAAACCATTGTCGCGGAAGTCGAGCGCGCCGTGAAGGCCGGCCATCTGGGCATCAACATGCTGGCGGACCCAAGCGTCGCTGTGAAAGGGCTGAAAAATATCGGCGATCCTTTCTGGCATCAGTTGTGGAGCACTTGCCAGGAACTCGGCGTCGGTGTGCATCTGCACGCGTCCGCCGGGCTCGCCGGAAAACTATCGCTGCCGCAATGGAAAGGCTATTCCCGGCGGCAGTCTCACTGCGTTTCCACCTTGCGGAATTTTTGCACGGCGACCCAAATCGTTCCTTATTTGGTTTTTTCGGGCATGCTCGAAAAGTTTCCCAAGCTCAATTGGGTTTTCGCCGAAACCGGTTTGGGCTGGGTGAGTTCGGTGCTCGAAGCTTGCGAACACGAGTGGGAGAAAAATCGTCTGTGGACTGAAGGCATCAAAGCACGGCCGAGCGAATTGTTCCGGCGACAGATCTATGTCGATTTCTGGTTCGAGACCGTGGGCATCGAGATGCGCGATTTTATCGGCATCGATCGGATTCTCTGGGAATCCGATTTTCCACATATCACTTCGACTTATCCCAACTCTTGGGACGCCGTCGAGCATTCACTGCAAGGCGTTTCGCCGGCGGATCGAGAGAAGGTCTTATTCCGCAACGCAGCGCGGCTTTACCGGCTCGATTTGAACTAGGAGAAGCCGGTCACCGGCGAGAATCATGGAAATTAGATACGGAGTTATCAGCGCGGATGATCACGTCTGCGAGCATTCGGAAGTTTGGACGAAGAGGTTATCCAAGCAGAAATGGGGCGATCGCGTGCCGCACGTCGAAGCGCAAGCGGGCGGCGCGCAAATCTGGAAGATTGACGGCAAACCCGTGAGTGAACCGGACACCGGTTTCGTCGACACGACGCCGGCGGTCTACAACGCTGGCGAGCGTTTGAAGGCGATGGATAAGGACGGGATCGACTATTCCGTGCTCTATCCGACCATTAGCGGAATGTCGGGAGAATGGTTTGGACGCCTCGATGATATCGACTTCGAAACGGCGTGCGTGCAAGCCTACAACGACTGGTTGATCGAGGAATGGGCCAAAGTCAGCCCGCGCTTTGTGCCGCAATGCATCGTGCCGCTCTGGCCGATGGATCGCACGGTGGCAGAAATCCGCCGCGCGGTGAAAACGGGGCACAAAGGAGTCATTTATCCGGCGTCGCCGATGGAGCTGAAGAGCGTCCCGCATATCAATGAACCCGACTACGATCCGCTTTGGTCGGTGTGCCAGGAGCTGAACGTGCCGCTGTGTTTTCATTCGGGCGCATCGCCGAAAATTCAAATGCGCCCGGACGAGAATTTTTCCCCTGCGACGGCGCGGGCGTTCAGCGGCATTGTCCGCTCGGTGAGCTCGATTGCCGTGCTCGCAAATTTTCTATTCTCGAAGGTGCTTTATCGTTTCCCTAACTTGAAAGTGGTCTTCGCCGAAAGCTCCCTCGGCTGGGCAGCCTACGAGATGGAATATGCCGATTATCAATCCGCGGCGGATGGTTTGGGTCAGGAAGGCTACTCGCTGAAGCCTTCCGAATTATTCCAGCGCCAGTGTTATTTTACCTGCTGGTACGACTGCGAAAGCCTGCGGGTGCGTCGTTATGTCGGCAGCGGCAATATTCTCTGGTCGACTAATTTTCCGCTCGAAACATCGACATGGCCGGAGACACGCAAGCACCTCGAGCGCGCGCTTGCCGGCATGCCGGAGAACGAGCGGCGGCAAATCCAGTGGGAGAATGCGGCTAAACTCTATTCGCTTTAGATCATTAGCAATCAGTAAGGGGGCATTATGCGACCGAAAGTTCGCCACGTGGCGGTGATGACCAAGAACCGAGAGAAAATGGTCGAGTTCTATCAAAAGATTTTCGGGCTGGAGCCCAAACGCGGATTCGGCGGCGCGATCTATATGTCCGACGGCGACGTCAACATCGCGCTCATCGAGGTCAAGCGCGAAGACCAAAAGGAAGGGATCAACCATTTTGGCTTCGAGGTCGACGATCTTGACGATATCAAGCGCCGGTTGCAGGAAGCGGGATTCAACTCGGAGATCGATACCAAGTCTGACAAAGACTCGGACCACCGAATCCAAGATCCCGACGGTCACTGGGTCGATATGGCGGTCAAACTCCGCTGGCCGAAGTAGCGCGGCAAATGCTTTTCGCGACGGCGCTGATGAAAGACGTGAACAATGCTCTGGGGGCAACCTCCTGTGGCTGCCCGTCCGATACAGGGCACGCACAGGGGCCTGCCCCTAGAAAAACGAAAACGCGCAATAAATTGAAGAAGATTTTCTGGTCGCAAATTTTTCTTATCGTGTATGTCCTAGGTCTTTCGAGTTCCCCGACCCACGCTCAACTGAGTCCGGACCCGAAGCTCATCGACGCCGCGCGCAAGGAAAGCGAGATCGTTTGGTACACGACCATGAGCGCCGATCAGAGCACCGGCTTCATGGCGCGTTTCCAGCAGAAATATCCGTTTTTGAAGCCTTCCATTATCCGCCTGGGCGGCAATGCGCTGCTCAGTCGGATCCTCACCGAAGCCAAAGCGGGCAAAACTTTTTTTGACGTTGTTCATGGCACGGGTGAGATTGTCTTGCCGCTTATGGATATGAATTTGCTCGCGCCCTACGTTTCGCCCGAGCGGAAGATGATCGCCGACGATCTCAAAGACAAGCAGGGCTACTGGACGTCGGTGTATGTGAACTCGATCGTGCTCGGCTACAACACCCAACTGACCAAGAGCCAGCCGCTGCCGCGCACCTATGAAGATCTGTTGCAGCCTCGCTGGAAAGGACGAAAGATTTCCATCGACAGCACCTACGTGACGTTTCTTCAGGGATTGATTTCCGCCTGGGGCAAGGAGAAAGCGCTCGACTACCTCAAGAAACTCGCGGATCAGGAGCCGGTAGTGATGCGCGGCAGCACGGTGCGCGCGCAACTGGCTGCGGCGGGTGAATTTCCGCTTGTGATTGCGTACGCGAACATCATTCAGAACATCACCGAAAAAGGAGCACCCATCGATTGGTTGCCGTTGGAGCCTGCCGTGATTTCGGTCAATACAGTCATGGCGGGCGCCAAGGCCGCTCATCCCAATGCGGCGAAGTTGTTTATCGATTTCACCCTGTCGAAAGATGGCCAGGAGAAACTGTGGGACTTCCAGCGCATTCCTTCGCGCAGCGATGTCGAGCCTAAACCGGCGCGGCTGTTCCGCGGTTACAAACGCTATGTCGTTCATCCCGAGGAGATGCGCAATCTCGATGAAACGGCGAAAGTATACTCGCAGATTCTCAAGACCCGCTGATTACTCAATCGTTCGTACTCATAACTTCGGCTAAAGTTATGGCAAAAGAATTTTCCACGATAGCTAAAAATGGCATGGTCGCGTCGAGCCAGCCATTGGCGACGCTCGCCGGCGTGCAGATCCTCATGAACGGCGGCAATGCCATCGATGCGGCAATTGCGACCGCAGCAGTGCTCGGTGTGGTCGAACCGAGTTCCATCGGCATCGGCGGCGACGCCTTTTGCCTTTTCTATTCCGCCAGAGAAAAGAAAATCAATGCCCTCGATGCCAGCGGTCGATCGCCGGCGGCGGCGAGTTTGGAGTTCTGCCGCAAGAGCGGTTTCAAGGAAATGCCGCAGCGCGGCATTCATTCGGTCACCGTTCCCGGTGCCGTTCATGGCTGGACGACGCTGCTGAATTCCTACGGAACGAAGAAACTAGGTGACGTATTGCAAGCGGCCATTCGCCACGCGGAGGAGGGTTTTCCGGTGGCCGAATTGACGGCGGCACAGTGGGAGGAGGCGGAAGCAAGGCTCAAAGCAGACGAAGGCGCAGCAGTGAATTATCTCGTCAACGGACGCACACCGAAGGCCGGCGAGATTTTTAGAAATTCGCGCATGGCGGCGACGCTGAAGCGCATCGCGGCGGAAGGCGCCGATTATTATTACAAAGGCGAGATCGCGAAAAGAATCGTGCGCTGTTCAGAGAAGCTCGGCGGACTTTTCACAGGCAAAGACTTTGCCGAGCATCGCTCGGACTGGGTAGAGCCGATTATTGCGAGCTATCGAGGCCACGATATCTACGAGATGCCGCCGACCACGCAGGGCTTCGTGGCGTTGGAGATGCTCAAGATCCTCGAAGGCTTCGATCTGAAAGGCGCGGGAGCGCAGAGCGCGGATGCGTTGCATTGGATGATCGAGGCAAAGAAGCTGGCGTTCACCGACCGCGACCGGCATTTGGCTGACCGAGACTTCATGAAGGTCGCGGTGAAGGATCTTCTGTCAGCCGAGAGCGTAGAAAGAATGCGCGGGCAAATTCAACCCGCTCAGGCCGCGCGTGAGTACGAAAATGCGCCGGCCGGAACGGACACGGAGTACGTCGCCGCGGCCGACGCCGAAGGCAATGTGGTCTCATTCATTCAAAGCAACTTCATGGGTTTTGGCTCCGGTGTGGTCGAGCCCGAGACTGGAATCATCCTGCAGAACCGCGGCCATCTTTTTTCTCTCGACGAAAATCATCCAAACTGCATAGGGCCGCGCAAACGCTGCGTGCACACGCTGATGCCGGGGTTGGTTTTCAAAGACGGCAAACCGTACGGCGCGCTCGGTTTGAAGGGCGGGCACGTGCAGCCGCAGGTGCAAGTGCAGATTCTAATCAATTTGGTCGACTTCGGTATGACACCGCAGGAAGCGATCTCCGCGCCGCGCTTCAACCACATCGAAGGAACAAAAGTCGGATTGGAGCCGGGGATTGCCCAGACGGTCAAAGACGATTTAGCTCGCCGCGGTCATCAAATCGCCGGAGGCAATCCGGAAAGTTTCGGTGGCGCACACGCAATTTTCGTCAATCAAGAATCCGGCGCTTTCGTCGGCGGCTCCGACCCGCGCAAGGGCGGCTGCGCGCTGGGCTTCTAAAGCCTTCGGGTTCCAGTCGTTCCAATCGTTCAAATCATGTAGCCCGGAAGGAGTGCAACGAAATCCGAGTTTCGGACCCGGATTGCACTTCGTTCCATCCGGGCTACGTGTTCTGCGGTCAAAGCGATTCCATCCCACTTTGCGTTCTCATAGCCTGGATGGAGTGAAACGGAATCCAGGTCTCTTCGATTGGACAACCATGCGCCTTCTGTCGTACATACCTCCTCATGGTTTTCTACCGCCGCAATTTTTACCCGGTGGAACTTATTTCTTTACAGTCACGCAGGCTGATCGCAAGCGCGACTGGCTTGTGAAACACGTCGATTTGCTCCGCGCGGCCTTTCGGCAGGCGCGGCGTGAACGACCGTTTGCGATCGAGGCAGTCGTTGTATTGCCAGACCATTTGCATTGCATCTGGACGCTGCCGCCGGGCGACGCGGATTATTCGTATCGTTGCGTTTGATCAAATCGCGCTTTTCACGGGCGCTATCAGCGACGGGCGCGCCGGTCCAAAAGAACGCCAAGGGTGAATACAACGTGTGGCAGCGGCGGTTTTGGGAACATACGGTGCGTGATGAACGAGATTTACAGGCTCATGTCGACTACATTCACTACAATCCGGTAAAGCACGGTCTTGTCACATGTGTCAGCGACTGGCCCTATTCTTCGTTTCATCGATTTTGTCCGGTTGGGTTGCTTGGACGCCGACTGGGCGGGCGATCCAAATTTGCCTGACTTGCGGGCTGGCGAGTGAGCGGCAGAATCCTGGATTGCGCTGCGCTCCATCCGGGCTACGGATGTGTCATTCAATCAGTCTGCTAGCTGGGTAGCCAGATGAAGTTGAACGGAATCCGGGATTTCTAGGACCCGGATTGCACTTCGTTTCATCCGGCTACAGGTATTGCCTGGTATTCGTCCGAGAAATCGAATATCACCATTACGACCAATTTTGGCCGGGAGATTCGCCCATGGGTTACTTCAAGGATTTGCGAGAGCATATCGCGGCGCTTGATCAAGCTGGGTTACTCGTCAAGATCGACGAGCAGATCAACAAAGATACCGAGCTCATGCCGTTGGTGCGTTGGCAGTTTCGCGGCCTGCCGGAAGAAGAGCGTCGCGCGTTCATGTTTACCAACGTCGTCGATGCGAAGGGGCGCAAGTACGATATCCCCGTCGTCGTTGGCACCTTGGCGGCGTCGCGGCAGATTTATGGCTTCGGTTTGCAATGCAAACCTGAGGAGATCGTCGATCGCTGGAACAAGGCGCAAAGTAATCCAATTGTACCGAGGATTGTCGAGAATGCGCCGGTACATGAAGTCGTCTACACCGGTGCATCGCTGGTGGAAAAGGGCGGCCTGGGCGAATTTCCTATTCCGATTTCGACTCCCGGCTACGATTGCGCGCCGTTTACGACTGCGTCTCATTGGTTCACGAAAGATCCGGAGACCGGCATCATCAACATCGGCAACTATCGTGGCCATGTCAAAAGCCCGACTCGAACCGGTGTGTTTTTGAGCTCGAGCAATCACGGCGGCTATCACTGGCGCAAATGTCAGGAGCGCGGCGTCCCGCTGAAAGCCGCGCTGGTCATCGGCGCGCCGCCCTGCGTCGCTTACACCGCGCCGTCGCGCATTCCATTTAGTGTGAGCGAGCTCGACGTCGCCGGTGGTTTGGCTGGAGCGCCTATCGAAGTGGTGAAGTGCAAGACCAACGACGTGCTTGTGCCCGCCAATGCGGAGATCGTAATCGAAGGTGAAATCTCCACGGAGTTTCTGGAACCCGAAGCGCCCTTCGGTGAATCCACGGGTTATATCGCCGAGCGTCTACTCAATCCGTTCTTCGAGGTGAAGTGCATTACGCACAGAAAAAACCCGATTTTCGCGACAATCATCAGTCAGATGCCGCCGAGCGAGTCCAGTGTCATGCGTCAGGTGGCGGCGGAAGGAAATTATCTGCGTTTTTTGCGCGATCAGTGCAACATTCCGGGCATCATCGAGGTCGCCTTTCACAGCATCGCCGTGCGGCAGATCTGCGTGATCAAGATGAAAAAGATCAACCAGGCGCACGTCTGGCAGGCGCTGCACAGTATGGTTGGCTATAACCCCGCCACCGGCAAAATGGTGATTGCTGTCGATGATGATATCAACCCGCGCAATCTCGATTCCCTCTTCTGGGCAATGGCGTTTCGAATGCAGCCGCATCGCGACGTGCTGATTATTCGCAATCGCACGCCGCAGATGGATCCGTCGGTCTTTCCGCCGGGACGAGAAGGCGGCCATTCGCTGGACGAGATTGCGGGCGCTTCCGCCATGCTCATCGACGCGACGCGTAAGTGGGATTATCCGCCGGTGTCCTTGCCGAAAAAAGAATATATGGAGCGCGCGCAACAACTGTGGGAGCGGCTGGAATTGCCCAAGCTCAAACCGCAGGACCCTTGGTTTGGCTACAATCTAGGGTTGTGGTCGGAGGAAGACGAAGCGGAAGCTGAGCTGGCGGTTAAGGGCGAACACTATCAAACGGGTGAGAAGAGATTGCAGCAAAGGGTGCCGGTGAAGAAAAATTTGACCGCATAGACGCTGCGTAGAGACTTAGGATAACTCTCCGAGAAGACGCAAAGGCGCAACTGTAAAAATCCAAGGTCATAGCCCTCACCCTTCCCTCTCCCGCAAGCGGGCGAGGTAAGAAAGAGAAAACGTCAGGACAGCAGACCCCATTCCGATGGAGAGGGTTAGGGTGAGGGCGGTTGCGTGAGTTTACTTGGCGCTCATTTCTTTGAGTGCTTCTTCCACCAGGGACTGTTCGACGACCATCTGCGGCGTGACTGTGTTCGGGATCAGCTTCTGGTCTTTTTCGATCTGCAACAAAATATCCACGCCGTCTAAAGGCACGCGACCGTCGCGGCTGAAGGCTTCGACGACGACATCGTAGGATTCTCTCGCGAGTTTCTCGTCCATGTTGAACCGCTTACGGATCACTTCAGTCGTTCCGGCGGCGTTTCCCTGGATAAATCTTAGCGCTTCGATCTCCGCCTTGAGCACCCGTTTTATCTGGGCGCGGTTACTCTTGATCCGTTCGAGGGTCGTGCCGAGGCCGGAAAATGGGATGGTCACGTATTGCGCCGTGTTGGCAAGGATCGGGAAGCCTTCGCGTTTGAGCTGCACAGAAAACGGCGGCGCCAGCACGACTGCGTCGGCGCGACCGACCTTGAAAGCGTCGTACATCACTTTTTCGTCGCCGATGGCGAGGAGTTTTACGTCCTTTTCCGGATCGATGCCGAACTGACGCAGGGTGATGCGCGTGCTCACGTGATTGGTCCCGCCGATCGAAGTGATGCCGATGACCGCACCCTTGAGATCTTTGACGCTCTTGTATTTGTTTTGCGCGACAATACTGAAGAACGGCGACTTGATACCGGTGGAGATCGCGCGCATTGGCATGCCGCGCGCGGCGGACCGGATCGCGGAACCGATGAGCTCGATGTACTCGATCTCGCCGCTCAGCAAAGCGGCCACGGAGATGTTGGGCCGCATTTGAATCAGCTCGACCTCGGAACCGTACTTCGTATACAGGCCGCGGTCCTTGGCGACGAAGGGGACGAGAAACGCCATGGAGCTCGTGGCAATAGCGATGCGGACTTTCTCAGTCGTCGGCTTTTCTTGCGCCCACAGATTGCCTGACAGGAAGACGCTCGCGATCAATGCCGCAATCACAATTCCCGCGCGCCGAGTCATTTTCATGAAATTCCCTCGTTGTTCGCCGATGCTGTTTCTCTTGTGGACCGCGATTCTAATTGTTAGAGGAATTTAGTCAAGGACGAAGCGCGCATGAAATTCGACGCAAGTTTGCTCGTGCACCAGCTTGAACAGATGCCCGCGTTGGCGCGCTTTGCCGACGACGCCGGCTTCGACGGCATCTGGACGTTCGAGACGTCGCACGAACCGTTTTTGCCGCTGGTGCTTGCCGCCGAGCACAGCTCGCGCTTGAGCCTCGGTACGAGCATCGCCGTGGCGTTTCCGCGCAGCCCAACGATCCTCGCACAGATCGCGTGGGATCTGGCGCGGTTCTCCAAGGGACGCTTCATTCTCGGGCTCGGCACGCAGGTGAAAGGGCATAATGAACGACGCTTCGGTGTCAAATGGGAGAAGCCGGTGGAGAAGATGCGCGAGGTGATTTTCGCCGTGCGAGCGATCTGGGATTGCTGGCAAAATCACACGCGGCTCAATTTTCAAGGCGAGTTTTTCAAGCTGAATTTGATGACGCCCTTTTTCAGTCCCGAGCCGCACGAGTATCATCGCATTCCAATCTTCGTGGCCGGAGTAAATCCGCGCATGTGCCAGCTTGCGGGCGAGTTGTGCGAAGGCTTCCACGCGCATCCGCTGCACAGTGCGCGTTATCTAAAAGAGCGCGTGCTGCCGAACATCAAAGCGGGCCTGGCGAAAAGCGGACGCGATCGCGGGACTATCGAAGTGTCGAGCAGCATCTTCGTCATTCCCACCGACGATCGAGCCGCGGCAAAATATGAAGCCGAGGTTCGCGAGCAGATTTCTTTTTACGCAAGTACACCGCCTTATCGGCCGGTGTTTGAGCTCGAAGGTTGGGGCGCCGTCGCAGACGAGCTGAAAACGCTGGCGGCCCGCGGAGAGTGGAACGACATGCCGGCTCTGATTACTCAAGAGATGCTCGACCGATTTGCGCTTCGCGGTACCTGGGCCGAGCTGCCGGAGAAAGTGCAGCGCAAGTACGACGGTCTTCTCGATCGGGTCAGCTATTACTTTCCGGTGGTGCCGGGACAGAACGAAGCGGCGTGGCGCCTGACGGCCGCGGGGTTTAAACGCTGATTCTTTCGGAGTCCTTCGACAGGCTCAGGACGAACGCACCCACGATCGCAAGTGATCTTTGTCGATGCAGAGTTCTTCGAAGCAATCGCTGCCCTAAGAATTCTCATCTCTCGTTCTTCGGCGGGCGGCCGTAGAGCTTGTCGATAAAGCCGGATTTTCTGATTTCTTCGAGGAGGCTCGTGTCTATCACTGCTGCTGGTTTGATGTTGCGCGCGTTGGGATGACCGAGAGAATCGATCGCGCTTTGGATGCCCGCAGCTTCGGGGATCGGGTATTCGCGCATGCTGAAGCTCAGACGTCCGTAAATTTCTTTGGCGATAGCCGGATCCTTGATCCCTTCTTCCTCGAGCACCGAATAGACCAGCCTGGGTTTGGTCTTGAACGCGTAAATGCCTTCGACGTACGCCATTACGATCCGACGCGCGACGTCGCGCTGATTGCGAATCAACGCAGCGGGCACCGTCACGCCAAAGCGCGCAAAATCGAGCGGCAGCTCGGACAAATCTGCCAGAGCTCGACAACAACCGCTGGCTAGGACTTTGTGCAGGCTCTCGGGACTCACCAGCGCGCCGTCGACGTGGCCGGCGATCAGCGCGGTCATGCGCGTCGGCGTATTCCCTGACTGCAACAACGCCACGTCTTTTTCAGGATCCATCTTCCACGAGCGCAAGACCATTCGTGTGGTCAGGTCCGACGCCGAGCCGAAGCGGCTGACGGCAATGCGCTTGCCCTTGAGCTCCTCGGGCTTGGTGACGTTTTTGCGCGTGACGAAAATATGTTCGAGGCGGTTGATGTTGACGGTAATGACTTTGGTCTCGAAGGCGCCGGAAACCGGCAGGACAAGCATCTCAGGCACGCCGGAATCCGACAGCGCGATGTTGCCGCCGATCATCCCTTGGGTGAGCACGCTGCCGCTGTTGAAATAAACCGACTTAACTGTGAGCCCGTGCTTCTCCCAGATCTTTTCCAGGTCCATTACACGGCGCAGATCCGTGCTGATGCCCGAGCCGCTGTAGCCAAGAACGAGTGAAGTCGTTTGCGCTTTGGCAGCGCCGGCGAGAATCAGCAGCAACAGGGTCGATATGAAGATTTTCAAAGGCGCCATCGAAAAAATTTTCCCCGACTCGATCATTCCGCTAACTCCACTGCGGCACGGTGCATGACGCCGTAAAGATCCACCGCCGCGGTAGCACAGTATTCCAGATTGTAGCCTTCGCGGCAGTCGGCGTAACCGTCTTCTAAAACACGCTGCATGACCAGTTTATTAAAGCTGCCGTGACCCATGACGCCCCCTTCATGTTCTTTCAAATCGGCTTCTTCGTGGGTCGAAAAATAGACGGCTTGCTGCGGCGTGAAGCCGTATTTCTGTATAAGAGTTTTGAACCACAGGGCGGACCAATGACCGATCGGCTCTTCAGTCAGCATGGAAAACCACCATTCGGCGACGGTTCCTTCCCACATGAGTTGTCGCTTGAAATCGAGAATCGCGCGGCACTCCGGTAGCATTGGCTCGCGCAGTACCTGGTCTTTGGTGAGTCCAAACGCTTCGGCGGTTTGCAGCATCACGAGCACATGGCCCGGCGGTTTCGGATGGATGAACTCGTCGGCGATCTTCGTTCCGAGCGGCGCCATGAGATCGGGATGGCGCTTAAAAAAGCCGATGTGCTTGTGGTAGGAGACCGACACCAAAGTGTTGATCTCTACCGTAAAGTTGCCCCAGTTTTTGAAGAAGAGCTTGATCGCCGACATTGGCAGAGTTCCGGCGATGAACTTGCTCATGAAGAGCCCTTCGGTCACGCGCTCTCGCCACCGCCGAATGACTCTCTGGTTGAGAGTTTCGATGTAGGCCTTGGCGTCCGCGGAGCTCATCTTGACGCCGAGCTTGGGTGCAATATTGCTCATCGCTCTTCTGAGAGGGATAAGGCCCTTCGACAGGCTCAGAGCGAACGGAAATCAGGCACTAAATTCCATTGCCGCTGAGCTTGTCGAAGCACGAACGTTTAGGTTCGATAAAGGTTATCGATGAAGCCGCTGTCATCGATGCGCCTGAGATAGTGAAAGTCCCACAGCGCCATCGGATCGGTTTTCTCGGCGGCCTTGTCCTGCTCGATGGAAATCTCATAGACGTTGCTGATCGCCGGGATCGTCGTGTACGGTTTCGCCTGCAAGATCGCTTTCAGATCCTCGTAAAGGTGAGTCGCCGTCTCTTCATCGAGATCGCCTTCGGCTTTGTACTTTTCTTTGATTATTTTGATTGATTCGGCGCGGTGCGTTTTGAAATAAGCGATGCCCTCGCAGATACCTCGGAGCATCTTGTCGATGATGTCGGGATGTTTCTCGACAAAAGGCAGGCCGCTGGATACCGTGGTAAACCACACCATGGGCAGATACGGCACCTTGATCACTTTGAGCCCTGCGCGTTTGGATAAAATATCCGCCGGCGGTGTGACAAAGGCTGCGTCGGCTTCGCCGTCGCGCACCGCTTCCCAATGAAACTTGCCGCCCTTGGCTTTCTCGACCTGGCAGTCACTCAGCAAACCCGCCTGCTTGATGAAAAGCCAGGTGTTCAGCCCCGGGTGTTTGCCTTTGGTTGCCACTTTTTTGCCCCTGAGGTCGGAAACTTTGTTGATGCCGGAATCCGCGCGCACGATCAAGCGGTGGTTTAACAAGCTTACCGTCTGACCTAAGTAAACCCATTTGTCGCCCGCGGGCCGGCGAATGTAAGGGGAGAGATGATTGCCGCCGACGAATTCTACCGTGCCGTTGGCGACATTCTTGTGCGAGTCCTCGGAAGTGATTTCGTAGTCGTAATTCACATCCAAGCCGTGCTTTTCCCAGGAGCCTGAGTCGTGCACGACATGCAGAAACGGTAAATGGCTGTCCGAACGGTAAGGGAAGTTTACTTTGTCCATGGTGAGGTGCCTCCTTACGCTTTGTCCTAGTCGATGCGCTTTAATACGTCAACCGGATTCGTGGATATGATGCCGAGAAGAATTACCGCCGAGACGCGGAGCTCGCAGAGTTTCTAAAAGATATTTTCTGCGTTCTCTGCGTCTCTGTGGTTAATGAATGTCGCCGCTACTTAAGGCCGAGCTTTGGCGCCCACTTCTCCCAAATCTCGTCGCGCTTCTGGGCGCTGAACTTGTTCGCGAGCGCAAACTTCTCGCGCCAGTGAAACGGTTTGCAGGCATCGATCAGCATGCGGCTCATGGTGAAATCGCCGCGTTCGCGTTTCTCCGGTGGCAGACGCGGGTCGAGATCGCTGGTCCAGGATTTCATAACCTGCACCGACTCCGCCGGGTCGACGCGGGTGCACATCGCCCAGATTACCTGCTTCAGATCCACCGGATCGATGTCGTCGTCGACGGCGATGTAATAACGGTACATGCTCGCGCCGGTCTGCATGCCGGCCACGGCCGTGAGCGCTTGCAAAGATTGGCCGACATGGCGTTGCTTCAAAGAGATGACAACCATCAGCGTGTGACAATGGCACCAAACGCCCTGAACGTCGGTAATGCCGGACTGCTCCAAGTGATCCCAGATCCGTGCGGCGTAGAGTGGTATTCCGTAGCGCTCGGTGATTGGCAGAAGCGGCGGGTTACCGAACAGGATCGGGTCGTTGCGATAGAGAATCCGCTTGACCCGCACAACACATTCGTCGCCACTGTGGGTGTAATATCCCGGCCACTCGCCAAACGGCCCTTCGGCGTGCGACTCTTCCTCGGGCGAGGGCATCTCGCCTTCGATGACGATTTCGGCCGTCGCCGGTATCGGCAGTCCCGTGAACGGCGCGCGTATCACTTCCAGCGGCGCGCCGCGCAGGGCGCCGGCGTATTCGTATTCACTCACACCTGCTTTTGCCGCTGATGGCGCCGCCATCCAGGTCGCCGGCTCGCAGCCAAGCACGATGGCGACGGGACAGGCGCGTCCAGCTTGCCAGTATTTGCGCGCGATCTGTTTGCCGTGTTTCTGCTCGATGATCCAGAGCGTCACGCGATCTTTGCCGACGACGCAGGAGCGATAGGTGCCGACGTTGATCCAACCGCTGTCGGGATCTTTGATAACCACCATATCGCCGGTGCCGATGTAGCGGCCGCCGTCGTGCTCGTGCCATTTCGGCGTGGGGAAGATGCCTAAATCGATCCGATCGCCGTCGAGAACGTTTTCCGTGATTGGACCCGACGAAACTTCGATGGGCGCGAACGGTTTAAGATCGCGTGTTTTATGTCGCCAGGTCTTGAGGATTTCAAGTCTCGCCACGTCGGTCGGCAGGCCAAGGGCGAGAGCGAATCGGCGTGCGCTGGCGAGCACGTTGGTCGCGATGCGAAACCCTTTCGGATAGCCGGCGATATTATCGAACAGCAGCAGCGGGCCGTCCTGTTCGGCCATCAGTTCGGTCAGACAGCCGATTTCCAGATCCCAGTGCGCGTCGTCGATGATTTTCAGCTCGCCGATGCGCGCGGCACCGTCGATGAAGCTTCTTAGGTCAGCAAACGGCATAGGCGTCTAGGGTCTAGAGTTTAGAGTCTAGGGTTTGGAGAGCGGAACGCGAGACGCAAAACCCTAGACTCTGGACTATTCTTTTGCCTCTTCCCGAAAGAATCCCAGTGCTTCGATAGCCGGCCGGTCGTTGATCGAAAATAAAATTGCCGGTTCATTTGAGTTGTTTTCGTGCGAGTGCCAATTCCACAGCGGCACAACGAACGAGTCGCCTTGCTGCCAATCGAACTTTTGCTCGCCGACCCAGGTTGTGCCGTTGCCGCGAAAGGCGTGATAGACGACGGTGTAAGTGTGTCGGTGCGAGCGACTTTCCTCGCCGGGGCGAAACATTTGTACTTCGCAATTCATCGTCGGCAAGGTCGATCCGCCGCTGAGTGGATCCGAGTAGCGGAGCAAAATGCCGTCCCACGGATCGCCGGGAGCTTCGATCGTTGCGGCGAATTGTTTTTCCGTGTCTTGCCATGCGTAGCGATAGGGTGGGCGATAATTATTTGATTGCGGTGTCGATGCCGAGCTAGGACGCAAGACGGTGTACGTCTTTTGCGACCAACCGATCGGCTTGGTGACCGTTTGCTGGCGCTCATGAAACGGATTCGCGAAGCCCGCCTGATAAAAATGCAACATTGGCCCGTCGGCGCCGTCGAGCCAGATGATAGGCGTGTCACAGCTGTTGATGTGGTCGTGCCAGCTCCAGCTCGGCGTCGTAATCAAATCCCCCGGCTCCATCGGCAAAGGTTCGCCTTCGACGACTGTAGCGGCGCCGCGGCCCTCTACGACGAAGCGAATGGCGCCCATGGTGTGACGGTGTGCCGGCGCGAATTCGCCAGGCCGGACCATCTGGGCGCCCATGAGCAGAGTGTGCGCCGTGCCAAGTTTCAATTCCGGATGCTGGTAGCCGATGAACCGGCGAAAAGCATCCTGGGGCCGAATGAATTCGGCGGCTTGATCGAGGGCCTTGCGGATCTCATCCCACTTCCACAAGAACGGTCGATAGCTCGCCTCTGGCTCGCGAAATCCGGTGCTGGTGTTGGGAATCGTCCAGTAGCCGATCAGATTTCGCGCTTTGAGTTTTTGATTTAGCTCGTCCAGCGACATGCTTGCCCGCTTTGTGCCTAATGGGTTGCGTTGTAGCAGCCGTCCATGAACATCTTATTTAAGTCCGCGGGTGTGACCGCGCAGTATTCCGCCGAGTAGCCAGGCCGCTCGATGATTCCTTGTTGCAGCAACCGAACTAACACAGTTTGCGTTACTGCGCCGTGAGATTTGCGGTCCAGGTGATCCATGGTGTCGGCTTCATGGTGCTTGGAAAAATAGCTGGCGTCGGCGGTGCTAATGCCGTAGTGCATCGTCAGCGCTTTAAAAAAATCCAGACAGGACTCGCCGAACGGATGTTCCCAAAGGACCGAGAACCAGTATTCCTGAATTTGGCCGTCGTTGATCAAAGTGCGATGAAAATCCGGCAGCGCGCGGCACTCCGGCAACATGGGCGACAGCAACACTTCTTCCTTGCTCAATCCCAACGCTTTGCCGGTGCTCATCAAGATCTGAATGTGCCCCGGCGGGCAGGGATGGCCGAATTCATCGAGAACTTTTTGCGTGTAGACTTCCATCAAGTCGACGTTCTTCACGAAAAACCAAAGGTGCTTATAAAAAGCCGACGTGTAAACCGAGTTGATCACCGGCACGAACGATCCCCAATTCTTATAAAAAAGTTGCAACGTCTCCTTTTTCAGCTTGCCTTCGCGGAGCTCGTTCATGAAGCGAGTTTTGTCGACGGTCTCCTTCCAGCGCCGGTCGCATTTGGCCGCCAGCTCGGCGACATATTCGACCGCCTGCGGCTCGCTCAGCTTCAGCATGCGCACACCTCCATGTGCCTTCGTGATTTTTTACCGAGCCATACGGTAGCACGGCCGAACTGTCAAGCTTGGCGGCGCGGCTTGCTCCGAGCAAGAGAGCTGGGCTAGAATCGATCAATTAATTCGGGAGGACGCGATGGACGTAAAAAATCTCGATGAAATGGCAGCAACGAAACAACGCAACATCCGGCTTTTCGGCACCGGCAATTTCCGCTCGTGGATGCTTTACTTCGTTCCGGGCGACGGCACGGACATGCACTACCACGCCAACCCGGAGACCTTTTTGGTGCTCGCGGGGAGCGGGGTCGTGAAAGGGCTCAAAGGCGAGGAGCGTCCGATCCGCAAGAACGAAGTGCTCTTTCTGGAGGCCAAGGATTATTACCAGATTACGAATAATGGCACGGAGCCGTTGGTACTGTTCGGCAACCGCTCGGAGGGGTTTGGCGGGGTGCATATTAAAGAAGATGGGTCTGACCGCAACGTGCGGACCTGAGAGATGGGGGCTGGCTTCAATTGACAACCGAGTAACACGTGATTAAGCTAGTGTTTAAACAGCTCAATTGAGGATTTTCCATGCCCATCTATGAGTATCAGTGCCAGAAATGCGGGACCTTCGAAGTCACCCAAAGAATTACCGAAAAGGCACTGGGCAAGTGCCCCACGTGCAAAGGCAAAGTCAAAAAATTAATTTCGAACACTTCATT
>Ga0310810_10001263_pt1 | contig 26352 bp, 25 predicted proteins | sample NCmetagenome_FD_207641 | JGI IMG/M metagenome (GOLD analysis project Ga0310810, IMG submission 207641) | Soil microbial communities from experimental microcosm in Duke University, North Carolina, United States - NC | ecosystem: Engineered > Artificial ecosystem > Soil microcosm > Unclassified ...
CTACGCCAAACAGCGCGAACTGCTGGGAAAGGTTGTTGCCGAAAACGATGCAGTCATCACGACGGCGGTCGTTCCGGGCAAGAAGGCTCCAATACTTGTAACTGCGGACATGGTGAAAGGCATGGCGCCGGGGTCGGTCATTCTCGATCTTGCCGCGGAGCGTGGGGGAAACTGCGAATTGACCCACCCAGAGGAAACCTATGTTGCGCATGGGGTGACGATCATCGGGCAGATCAATCTAGCCGGCGGCGTGCCGTATCACGCCAGCCAAATGTACGCGCGGAATTTGACGGCGTTTCTGCAGAATCTGGTGAAAGACGGCAAAGTGCGCCCGGCAGAAAGCGACGACATCATTCGCGACACCCTGATCGCGCAGGGCGGGGAAGTGGTGAACGCGAGGGTGAGAGAGGCGCTGGGATTGCCGGCATTGGTGGCGCAGTAGAGCCGTTGCATGCAACGTCCCTCGGCGCTAAGCAGGACGCAAGACGTAGCAAGCTACGTCTCTACAGGTGAAAGAACACATGGGTACAGCTCTAATCGACGGTCTGTTCGTCTTCATGCTGGCCGGCTTCATCGGCTTCGAGGTCATCAAGCGCATTTCGCCGCTGCTGCACACGCCGCTGATGTCCATCACCAACGCGCTCGACGCGATCGCTGTGGTCGGCGCGATCGTGCTGGTCGGGCGGCATGAGAGTCCGCTGGCGCGCATCCTGGGAATTCTGGCAGTAATTGCCGCGACCAGCAATATCGTTGGCGGGTTTTTGATCACCGACCGCATGCTCAGGATGTTCAAGTCCAGCCGGCCCACAAAGTCATGACGACTATCGCAGGCAGTCAGGCATTTATCGGGTTCATTTATCTGGTCGCCAGCGGCCTGTTCATCCTTGCGCTGAAGTGGATGAACTCCCCGCCCACCGCGCGTCGCGGAATTCTGGCGGGCGAAATCGGCATGGTTCTCGCCATCGGGGGAACCATTCTTCAGCTTGGCATCGAGGGCAAGCTCGAAGGGATCACAATCGATTACGTGTGGGTCTTTGCCGCGCTAGGCATCGGCACGGCGATTGGTATTCCTCTCGGCTTGGTGCAGATGACGGCCGTCCCCCAGCGGACAGCTCTCAGCCACGCTTTCGGCGCATTCTGCGTGACCCTGGTGGGCACAGCTGAATACTATCTCGGCGTGAACGGTTCCGGCATACCCGCGTTCAAGATGTCGGTGCTGTGTTGCGAAGTGATTCTCGGCGGACTCACCGTGACCGGCAGCCTGATGGCAGCCGGCAAACTTCAGGAAGTTCTTCCGCAACGGCCAATTACTTATAAAGGGCAAAACTTCGTCAACCTTTCACTGTTTGCAATCGCCATCATCATCGCGGTCTATCTTGTATTGCATCCGGGCGCACCGCATCTTTATCCGATCATGGTAGGGATCGCGCTGGTGTTTGGCGTGATGCTGGTTATCCCGATCGGCGGCGCGGATATGCCGACCGTGATCTCGCTGTTGAATTCCTACGCGGGATTGTCTGCCGCGGCAATGGGATTCGTGCTGAATAACAAGCTGCTGATTATCGCTGGCGCACTCGACGGATCTTCCGGTTTCATCCTCTCCGTAATTATGTCGAAGGCGATGAACCGTTCGTTCACGAACGTGTTGTTCGGAGCCTTCGGCCAGGTCGCGGCGTCGGCTGCTGCAGCGCAAGAGGCGCGGCCAGTGAAGAGTGCTTCGCCGGAAGAGGCTGCAGGAATTCTCGCCGCTGCCAGCCGAGTTGTTGTGGTCCCCGGTTACGGAATGGCGGTGGCCCAGGCGCAGCACAAGGTCCGCGAACTGTATGATCAATTGACCAAGAAAGGCGTTGACGTGCGCTTTGCCATCCATCCGGTTGCCGGGCGAATGCCGGGGCACATGAACGTGCTGCTGGCTGAGGCCGATGTTCCGTATGACCGGCTGATGGAGATGGACGACATCAACGGCGACTTCCCACAGACCGACGTTTCGCTGATCATTGGCGCGAACGATGTAACCAACCCCGCCGCCAAAACCGATCAATCCAGCCCGATCTATGGGATGCCGGTCTTGGACGTAGAGAAGTCTCACACTGTCATGGTGATCAAGCGCAGCATGAATCCCGGGTTCGCGGGCATTGATAATCCTCTCTACTACATGGACCAGACGCTCATGCTGTTCGGGGATGCGAAGGCATTCGTCAGCAACATCGTAAAAGAGCTTTCAGGTGGGCACGGCTAACTTAAGAGAACTTACCCAGACAGTAATTCCATAAATCAGGAGAGCAATCATGGCCGCTACTGGAGAACTCATCCGCCTTATCAACTACGTGGACGATATCAACACTACTCTGCGGCGCATTCAGGCGTCACTGTATGGGCTTGATGGCGAAGAGCGCAAGCGCCTTTCCGAGAGCCTGCAAGGCGCCGACACGCGCATTCACGAGTTGCAGCAGGAAGTCGAGAAAGGGAAGTAGTGTCCGAGGTAAGGACCATTGCTGTGATCGGCGCCGGAATCATGGGGCGCGGGATTGCTCATGTTGCGGCGCTCGGTGGCTACCGGACTGTTCTGGAAGATGTATTGCCGGCGGCGCTTCGCAAGGCTGAAGACGAGATTCGCGTCAATCTTGACAAAGCGGTTGAGCTGAAAAAGGTCACCGCAACGGATGCAGCAGCGGCGGTCAATCGGCTCGAATACGCCGCTAGCGTGGAAGAGGCCGCGCGCGAAGCCGATCTCGTAATCGAAGCCGTGCCGGAGGAGATGGAATCGAAGGTCGAAATCTTCACCCTCCTCGACAAAATCTGCCGGCCCGGCACGATTCTGGCCTCTAATACTTCCTCTTTGAGCGTTACCGAAATCGCCAGCGTTACCTATCGTGCGAAGAAGTGTGTTGGCATGCACTTCTTTAATCCCGTCCACAAGATGAAGTTGCTCGAAATTGTTCGTGCGCTCGAAACCGATGATGACACCATTGCTGCTTCGGTCGCAGTTGGCAAGAGGATGGGGAAAGAGGTCGTTGTAATCAAAGAATCGCCTGGTTTCATTACCAGCCGCATCAACGCGATGATCGGCAACGAAGCCTTCTACATGCTGCAGGAGGGGATTGCGTCGGCTGTCGACATCGATAAGGCACTCAAGCTTGGCCTAAATCATCCGATGGGACCATTCGAACTGGTCGATCTGGTCGGGCTCGACACTCGCCTGCACATTCTCGAATACCTTCACAAGTCCCTCGGCGAAAAGTACCGCCCCGCGCCGCTTCTGGTTCAGTATGTGAAAGCCGGCAGACTGGGCAGGAAGAATGGGCGCGGGGTTTACGACTATCCAACGCAACCCAATCAGCCAGCCCAAAGTTAAGCCTCGCAAATCAGGTTGTGGTCTAATTATCCAAGTCGTTCCCGCCGCTGTGGAACCAGCCGAGGCCGCCCTACGTATCAGAGAGTGATGCCGGGAGGAAGACGAGACCTCTCCACCGGAATCGACCCCCTGTTGTCTCCCCGGCGGCAGGGGGATTCATATGCAGATGCAACTCTTCCTCGATATCGTTCGCCAGTCGCTGGCCACGCTGTGGGCGCATAAGTTGCGCTCGTTTCTGACCATGTTCGGAATTGCCTGGGGAGTTGGCTCACTGCTGCTTTTGGTTGGACTCGGGGAGGGCTTCCGCAGCGGCCAGGAAAAAAACCTGAAGGAACTTGGTTCCGACATTATTTTCTCTTTTCCAGGACGAATTCCTGCGGTCGAGGGCAGTCAACGATCGGGCCGCACGTGGAATTTCACCTACGGCGATTATCTGGCAGTGCGGAATGATGCCAAGCACATTCGCAATATCTCGCCGGTACTGAATCGCGAGGACATCCGCGCGGTCAGCGATTACGGTTCAACCGGCGGTCAGGTTTTTGGCGTGGCCCCTTCCTACAACCAGATTCGAACTGTGCCAGTCGGCACCGGACGGTGGTTCAATGATGAAGACAACAATGAACATCGTCGAGTAGCGGTCGTGGGATGGGAATTGCTGAAGAACATGTTCCCCGGGCGGCCCGCGGTCGGTTCCAGCATTCTGCTGAATGGAATGGATTTCGCTGTGATTGGGGTCGTTGAAAAAGTGGGCCGGGAAGAGAACAACGGAACCAATGCGAGGATTTTCATTCCAATTGGAACCATGCGCACATTGTTTCGGCTGAAGGGAAACAGTCAGGAAGACGCGCTGTCGTTTATTAACTATCAACCGCTGACTAAAGATGAACACGAAGCAGCGACGGCTGAAGTTCACGAAATTATTGCCCGTCGCCATAACTTCGATCCCAAGCTCGAAGACGCTTTCGAAGACTGGGACACAATTGATAATTCGCGGAAAGTAGCGAAGATCTTTGACGCGATGGACTGGTTCCTCGGCGTGGTGGGAGTTGTAACCCTCGGCCTGGGCGCAATTGGGATCATCAACATCATGCTGGTTTCGGTAACCGAGCGCACGAAAGAAATCGGCTTGCGAAAAGCCCTGGGCGCGACCTATCGCAGTATCCTCACACAATTTTTCATCGAAGGCGCGTTCCTCACGCTGCTGAGTGGTGGATTCGGGCTGGCGGTAGTCACCAGCTTAGTGGTGGCGTTGGCCCAGTTGCCTGCGCCCGAGGGATTTGACACTCCGCGCATTGTGCCATCGTCAGCAGCAACTGCCATTCTGTGTCTCGCGATCGCCGGAGTAGCCGCCGGTCTTTATCCCGCACGCAAAGCCGCGCTGCTCGAGCCGGTCGAGGCCTTACGGCAAGAGTAATCCCATGTTGAACGATATCGGCAAACAAGCCTACGGCGCGATGAAGTACAATCGCCGCCGCAGCATGCTTACCATGCTTGGCATGGCCTGGGGCATCGCCACGGTGGTGTTGCTTTTAGCCTACGGAACCGGCTTCGAGCGCGGGTTGATGGCCGCATTCACTACGTTCGGCGGTAATTTGATCGCGGTCTTCCCTGGACGGACCGAACTGCAGGCGGGCGGTACCAAGGCCGGCACGCAGGTGCGCCTCACCATCAAAGACCTCGAAAATCTGCGTGCCGAAGTTCCGTTTCTGAAGCGCTCTTCGCCGGAATCGAACAAGCAGGGGTTGGTCGCCTACGGGCTGCGCAGTTCAACCTACACCATCCGCGGAACCTACGCGAGCTATCAGCAATGCCGTCACGTAGACGTTTCTGAAGGTTCATTTTTTGATGACCAGCAGGATTTCGCTCACATGCGTGTCGCCGTGATTGGTAACGATGTGAAGAAAAAGTTGTTTTCCGGCCAGAATGCGATTGGCGAGAGCATTCGAATTGACGGGATTTCCTATCAGGTGATCGGGATCATCCGAAAAATGTTGTCGAACGGCGAAGACAACATGAACGCGATGGTTTATATCCCGTACAGCACTATGTCGGACTTGAAGAACACATATTATCTGGACGCCATCGTTCTGGGATACGAGGGCGAGCACGCGAAGGTGACCAAAGCCGTTCGCGACTCAATGGCGTTTCACCATAGCTTTGATCCGAAAGACAAGCGGGCGGTGTTTGTATTTGACACAGTTGAAGGGTTTCAGGAGTTGACCATCATCACCATCGGAATCAAGGTTCTCCTCGGTTTTATCGGCCTACTGACGCTCGGAATCGGCGGTGTTGGTCTCATGAACATCATGCTGGTTTCGGTCACACAGCGCACACGAGAAATCGGAATAGAGAAGGCGCTGGGCGCGCGCCGCTGGCATATCCTGCTGCAGTTCCTGGCCGAGGCTTTAACGATTACAGCCGTCGGCGGGCTGTTCGGCGTATGTTTGGCTTATGTCGTCTCGTGGTCAGTCGGTGCTTTGCCATTGTGGAGCGCATTCCTCGATGATGCGAGTGAAGGCGATATTCACTTAAAGATCAATTCGGCGATCCTGATCTGGTCAACGGTAATTTTGAGCTTTGTAGGGATCGTGAGCGGGATGCTGCCGGCGATTAAAGCAGCGAGGCTGGACCCGATTGAGGCGCTTAGGTACGAGTAGCCTGCGCAAAGGACGTAAAGTTCGGACTGAAAGACGAGGTGCTAGCGGGTCTTAACTTCCTCGCGTTTCTTGGCCGAATCGAGAGGTCGCACCGGTTCCGTCATTCTCCCCGGGTCAAGAATTTCGTTAATTTCTTTTTCACTCAGCAACTTCTTCTCGCGGGCGATTTCGATGATTGATCGGCCGGTTGCGACTGCCTCTTTAGCGATCTCTGCGGCTTTCGCATACCCGATGTACGGATTCAACGCTGTTGCCAGCGACACCGTTGCCTGCACATAGAAATGGCAGCGGTTTTCATTGGCAGTAATTCCCGCTACACACTTATCCGTGAGCTGGCGCAGCATGTTGGTCAAAATCGTGATGGATTGCAGAACGTTATACGCCATGGTCGGCATCATGACGTTAAGTTCCAGTTGGCCCGCCTGAACCGCCATCGCCACCGCAACGTCGTTTCCGACTACCTGGAACGAAACCATGGCCGCCAGTTCAGGAATGACGGGATTGATTTTGCCTGGCATGATCGAAGAACCGGGTTGCAGCGCGGGAAGGTTGATTTCGGCAAAGCCGGTGTTAGGTCCCGACGAAAGCAGCCGCAGATCGTTCGAAATGCGGATCACTTCCAGAGCAAGGTTGCGCATGGCGGACGAAACCGAAGCCATGGCGAGGTTGGATTGCATTGCGTAGCGCATGTCGTCCGCAGGCACAAGCTTCTGGCCGGAAATGCGCGCCAGGTTCTTGATTGCTTGCTCTCGATAATCAGGATGGGTGTTGATTCCAGTACCGACCGCGGACCCTCCGAGGCCTAACTCGCGCAACATCTCGGAATCAGACCGTATGGCACCTTGAGCCCGGCGTATCGCGCCCGCATAGGCCATAAACTCCTGTCCCAGTCGCATGGGAACTGCGTCCTGCATGTGTGTGCGTCCGGACTTCAGAACGCCGTGGAACTCCTTGCCTTTCTTTTCCAGAGTAGAAATCAGTGAATCTAGGACTGGATACAGATTCTCGAGCTCCAGCAACGTAGCCAGCCTCATCCCAGTAGGGAAGACGTCGTTGGTGCTTTGTCCGTAATTAACGTGATCGTTGGGATGTACCTTGGAGTAATCGCCTAGCTCACCGCCAAGAATTTCGATTGCGCGGTTCGCGATCACCTCATTTGTGTTCATGTGAAAGCTGACGCCCGCACCGGCCTGAAACACGTCAACCACAAACTCGCCGTCCCACTTTCCTTGCTGAACCTCTTGCGCGGCTTGAATGATGGCGTTCGCAACCTTGGAATCAATCAGCGCCAGCTCGCGATTTGCTTCGGCGGCCGCCTCTTTCACCATCCCGAAGGCGCGAATCAAGGTTGCATGCGCGCGCATTCCAGAGATGGGATAGTTCTCGATTGCGCGGTTGGTCTGAATGCCGTAATACCGGTCTCCGGCAATCTCGCGTGTGCCGAGAGAATCTTTTTCTGTGCGGGTAGCTTTTGGCATGATTGGCTCGATCGGAGCGGAAAGGGCGCTTGGAAACAGAAAATTATAACAAGGCAGGTCTGACTTGCGCCGACATGGGAATGCCCTCGCCCATGTGTATGGGCTTGCGTGCATTCACAATCAGTTGGTTGGTGAAGTTATCTTGCAGCCGTGAAAATTCGACGTCTTCGAAGCCGGCGTAGATGAGAGCCAGCGTCATTCCACGGTGCGTCTGGAAAGATTCATAGCGCCCTCCAAGCCCAACCGGTCGTCCCGTGAAGTGCAGAATAAGCCCATTCGCTAATACCCATAACCGAAACGCCATCGCCTTGGGGCGCGGAAACGAGAGTTTCAGCTCGTGCAGGGTGAAACGAAGGTGATGCAGGCTGAAATGGACGGTCCCACCCGGTTCGAGCACTCGATCAATCTCCGCGAGCGCGACCGGAATGTTCATGTAGGGCATTGCGACCTGGCAAACGATACAGCGAAATGACTCGTCTCCAAAGGGCAGCTTCAGCGCGTCGGCCTGAATAAATCTCCTGGAAGTATGCCTCCTGGCCGCAGCCTGGAGGCGGTCAAAGGCGATGTCCATGCCGATGATTTCATCGCTGCTCGCCACTTTCGTGGTGATGACGATGTTTCTTCCGCGACCGCAGCCGAGGTCCAGTACCCGCATCGAGCCATTATGCTACATCGGACCAGCCGCATTTCTGCGTGCTATGATCGAAACTCCCCGGCAGTTCACATCCACTTGCGGACGAGCTACTTGCCCACGAAGCAGATTCCGGATACTTTGCCGAAGCCACAGCTCGAATCGTCGCCCGACATGCGGGCAGACGCGATTATCATCGGTGCCGGGCCGACTGGGCTGGCCTGCGCCATCGAGGCGCAAAAGGCCGGAGTGAAGGTTATCGTTCTGGATAAAGGCTGTTTGGTTAATTCCATCTTCCACTATCCGGCCAATATGATCTTTTTCACCACCCCAGAGCTGCTGGAGATCGGCGACATCCCCTTCACCACGGCAAACCCCAAGCCGAATCGGCCGGAAGCGCTTGAGTATTACCGGAAAGTTGCGGAGCACTACAAACTCGACGTGAGGCAATATCAACGGGTTGAAACCGTCACCGGAAGCGATAACGGTTTTCACATCACCACCTGCGACCGATTAGGGCGCGTTTACGACTACACCTGCAAAAAAGTGATTGTCGCCACCGGGTACTACGACCGGGCGAACCTCCTGCGCGTGCCCGGGGAGGACCTTTTGAAAGTCTTCCACTACTATCGCGAGCCGCATCCGTATTTCGATAACGATGTCGTGGTGATTGGCGGCAAAAACTCGGCAGCCATCTCGGCGCTGGATTTATGGCGTCATGGAGCGCGCGTCACCCTTGTGCACCGGGGCCCGGGGATGCACTCGCACGTGAAGTACTGGATCCGTCCTGACATCGAGAATCGAATCAAGAATGGCGAAATCACCGCATACTTCAATACTTCGGTCCAGGAGATCGGGGCGGATTACGTACTTCTGGAGACCCCCGACGGCGAGGTACGAATCCAGAACGACTTCGTGTTCGCCCTGACCGGCTATCACCCAGACTATGAGTTCTTGCGTTCCATGGGCATCGAGCTTTCGAGCGAGCAATGCCGCCCGGTCTGTGACCCGGTTACCCTAGAGAGCAACGTTCCCGGCGTCTATGTGGCTGGCGTAATCGTCGCCGGCTCCCGCACCAATGAAATCTTCATCGAGAATGGCCGGTTCCACGGCCAGCAAATCGCGACGGACCTAAGGCAAAAGCTGCGATAGCGCTCAGCATTCAGCAAAACCTGAGCAGACAAGAATTCTCAGCACGATGGCGGACCCGTGCGACCGTGTCAAAACTGTCAGAAATCCCTTTTTGGCTGTCTGCTGAAGGCTGGCTTAAAAATCAAAGCCCCAGGCTGTTTGGCCCGGGGCTTTGCAGAAGGGGAAGGGGCTAAGTCGCGGTTAGCTCAGCATCCGGCGACGTACCAAGCCAGCGATGCCGACCAGACCAGTTCCGAGAAGACCGAGCGTGCCCGGTTCAGGAACTGCGGGCGGTACGTTTACAGGTGTTCCTGACTGCGAGAAGTTCGTAACGAAATTGCCGTTACGGCCTTTTACGCAGCCCAGGTTACCCTGGTTGTTTAGCGCCGTTGCTGATGTGCTGCAGACATCAAACTGGACGCTATACGGGCCGCCTCCAGGTGTGCCGGTGTAGTTCAGAGTTAGGGTCAGGCCGTTCCCAGTCTGAGCAACGCTCGTAACTGCGCAGCCCCAGTTGCCGGTTCCGCCGCACTGAACAGAGTTTTGACCATTCTGGAACGTCCAGGTACCGCTGGAAGCAGAACCGCCAGTAACCGTGATCGTGTTACCCCCGACATTGAACGCAATCGCATTCACGAAAAACCCGGAGGTCGGACCGCTAAGAGTGATGGTGGCAGAAGTCGCTCCTACGTTCAAAACGGCTGTGTAGGGACCCTGGGTCAAAGTTGTGATGGTATTCGCAGAAGCCATGGGTGCCATGGCTAAGGTAGCCACGAGAACCAGGGCCAGAATTGACAGCTTGATGCTCAGTTTACTCACGACGAAGTCCCCCCCTGGGGTTCTAAAGATAGTACTACAGTAACGCATTACCATTGGCACGAAGGATGCCAATCCTACTGTGGAGAACTTGAAAAGTCAAGATATTGATTCCCTTGGGTTTGCGGGTTCAGGGATTCGCTATTTGCCTGGATCCGATTCCCCAAACTGCAAAGACGTGCACATTAATGTCTGAATACCTTCGGGCACAAAGGCCTTTGGATATAATTACATACAAAGTTGTAGGAGGTTTTCACGTGGGGATCTGGTCGATTTTGGCTGCCATGATGAAGTCACTCTCCGTGAGCCCATCGACCTTGTGGGTCCAGAGCGTAATCGCGGCTTTTCCCCACGCGAGCAGGATATCGGGGTGATGGCCCTGCTCCTCCGCCAGTTCACCGACCCGATTTACGAACGCCAATGCCCCTTTGAAGTCGGCAAATTTGAATTCTCGAACTAAGTGGTGCTCATTGACCACTTGCCAATCAGGAACCTGTTGGTGAAGGGATGTGATCTCCTGACCGCGAAGCGGTGGTACGCCTCCGCGGCACGGGACGCAGGTTTTTGCGGCAAGCGAAGACATAGGAAGTCGGCTCAGTCGATGCCTAAAACGGCATCGGTCGTCGGCCATCGCCGATGACCGACGACGTTCCTAAAACGGGATATCTTCGTCGCTTATAGGAGACGAAGAAGCACCGGCTGCAACCGGCTCAGGCTCTGGTGTGCGCTGATCGAAGTTGTTCGATCCGTTGCCGCGAGAGGAATCGCCGCCCTCGCCGCGCCCGCCGAGCAGCACCAGATCGTTTGCAACCACTTCCGTCATGTAGCGCTTCTGGTTGGTTTGCTTGTCGTCCCAGGAACGGGTCTGCAGGCGGCCTTCGATATACACCTTGCCGCCTTTTTTCAGATATTCGCCGGCAATTTCGGCAAGCCGCTGCCAAAGGACCACGTTGTGCCACTCGGTCCGGTCCTGCCACTGTCCGTCTTTGTCTTTGTAGCGCTCGTTGGTTGCGAGCGTGAGTTTTGCAACCGGCGTTCCGCTGGGCGTGTACTTCACCTCGGGATCCTTGCCCAGATTGCCGATAAGAATGACTTTGTTGACGCTTTTTCCTGCCATAAGAAGACTCCTTGATCAATGGCCAGTGGGCTGGGTCCGTGGTCAGATGGGGACAATATAGCAGCTTTGAATTCAGGCTGCGCGAGGAAATCTAGGCGAGTTTCGGAATGGGAAAAGCATCCGTCGTTGGTCATCGGTCGTTAGTCGTCGGCCAATCACTACAGCTGTATGCGAGTAGCTTCCTGCGAACCAACAAGTGAGTCGGACCGCTCATCGCGGCAAGTTTGGCGATTCCAGCCAACGACCTACGACGAACGACCAACGACGGCCTTCCTCCAGTTGCGCTAACTCCTTCCCTGCTTCCATACTGTTCCTTCACATGAAAATCACACTTTCTCTCTCCGCTCCCGCTCAAGTGGAAACCGAATGCCTGGTCGCAGTCGTCCTCGATCGTGGCGAAAAAGACAAGCCGGATGTGTTTGTCTCTGCATCGGACAGAGCCGTCATCCAGACTGCGAGTGCGGTGCTCTCTGCCGGCGACGTAACCGCGAAAAATTTTGAGACGACATGGCTGCATACCTCCTCGGGGATAAAAGCGAAGCGGTTGCTCCTCGTCGGCGGAGGAAAATCGAAGTCATTTTCCGCCTTTGAGCTCCGCAAGATTGCAGGTACGGCAGTTCGGGCCTTGAAGCCCCGGAATCTGCGCAGCCTGGCTTTCGTGCTGCCGGAAGGAATCGCTGCGACCGAGGGCGTTAAAGCTGTCGTCGAAGGCGCGATCGTCGGCAACTTCGACGCCGACACCTACAAGAGTGATCGCAAAGACCAGAGCGTGCAGTCACTGACCGTGGTTGCGAGTGGAGATCAAACCGCGCTGCAGCAGGCGTTGGATCAGGCGCGGACGGTGGCCGAATCGCAGAACTTCACGCGCGAATTAGTGAATGAGCCTTCGAACCGGATGACGCCAACCATCCTTGCCGACCGTGCGCGAGACATGGCGAAAGAGACCGGCCTTAAGTTCGAGGTCTATGGCGCGGACAAAATTAAAGAACTGAAGATGGGCGCATTCTGGGGGGTCGCGCAAGGATCGGATGAGCCTCCGGCCCTGATCGTCATGCGCTACGAACCTGCCGGCGCGCCGGAAAACCCGGTGCTAGGTTTGGTCGGTAAAGGAATTACGTTCGATACCGGCGGCATCTCGATCAAGCCCGCCGACGGCATGGAAAAAATGAAATACGACATGGCCGGCGGCGCGACCATGATCGGCGTGATGCGAGCGATCGCGCTGCTTAAGCCGAAGGTCAAAGTGATTGGAATAGTTTGCGCGACGGAAAACATGCCATCCGGCAAAGCACAAAAACCCGGCGACATTCAGACGGCGATGTCCGGCAAGACCATCGAAATCATTAACACCGACGCCGAAGGGCGACTGGTGCTGGCGGATGGGCTTTGCTATGCACGCCAGCTCGGTTGCACGCATCTGATTGACGCAGCGACTTTGACTGGTGCGGTTGTGGTCGCGCTCGGATACGCGAATGCAGGCGTGTTCGCCAGCGACGACGATTTCTACGACCGCTTCAAGGCTGCAGTTGATAAGTCTGGCGAGAAAATGTGGCGGCTGCCGCTTGGCGATGAATATCTGGATGCGATGCGTTCCCAGATTGCAGACTTGCAAAACACCGGCGGGCGCTGGGGAGGCGCCTCCACTGCAGCGGCGTTCCTCAACGAGTTCGCGGAAGACACGCCGTGGATCCATCTCGACATCGCCGGCACTGCCTGGATGGAAGATAACAAGCCCTGGATTGCGAAGGGGCCGTCAGGGATTGCGGTGCGGAGTTTGGTAGAGTTTGCGCGCGAGTTTGGGGACTCAGTAGCTATTGATTCGTTACCAGGCAGCCTAAAGGGACCCTCACTCGGATCTATACGTGAAGGAATGCATCGTGACGACAAGCGCTGAGTACAGCTGCGTGTGAATAACCGGGAGGAACTTATGAAAGCCTTGCTTGCAATTGGCCTTGTGATTGTCATTCTTGGAATTCTGTCGTTCTTCATCCCCGTACCTCACACTGAGCATCATGGTGTCGATGCCGGTGACATTCATGTCGGCGTCAACACCCACCATGACGAAATGCTGCCGCCGTATGTGGGCGTGGGACTTATTGTGGTGGGGGCGGGGTTGATGATAGTGGGAAGAAGGAGCAGTTGATGTTGAAGTCGGCTCGCAGTTTTGTTACTACGGGCATCTACGTTACAGGGGACGTAACGATAAAGTTCCTAAGTGCTCGCATTCGCCATAACAAATGCGGACAAACTCCGAGTACTCGGACTTATTCTTTTAGGGCTACTCGGGATTGGGCAATGGCTCAGGAACAGCTTGCGAAGCCGCGGCACTGCACCAACAATCGCGTTGCTCGTAAGAATGTTGATCTCAGGATTTTGTGGTGTCTCCGTTTCCTTGCTAGCTCTCCTTTTGGCTGAATCCTGCACGAATCCATGGTGTTCACTTCCCCTGATGCCCGGGTTTCTTATTGGTGCTATGACACCTATCGTCGGAGGAGTTCACAGAGATGACAATCTCTTGTGGTATCTGACCGCAGGGCTTAACGCCACGATCTACGGGTTCATTGCATTCGCCATGTACCCGCTATTAAAAGGGAAAGAAAACAACGTAGGTTGCTGTAGGGCGCGCTACATCACCGGCGGAGCTTCGATCCCCATCACCCCAAGCGCACAAATCAGTTCTCGGCGGACGACCGCTGCCGTGACCAGCAGGAATTGCTTTCGCGCCGCATCTTCCTCGCTCAGAACCGGATAGCGGTGATAGAAGGTGTTGAACATCTGCGCGAGTTGGAAGACGTGTTTGGCCAGGTAAGCCGGCTCGGTTGTGGCAATGCATTGGTCAATGACGTAGGCGGTCTTTGAAGCCGCCAGCCAAAGTTCCCAGAGTTGATTGTCGTTGAGAAATTGCGTTAATTCAGCGGTTCCCAGGTCTCGCAAAAGCGGCGAGACCTGGGGCACCCCAGGGTCGAGGAAACTTTCGGGGTCGAGCCCGCCCTTGCGAAAAATATTCGTGGCGCGCACGACTGCGTACTGGGCATAGGGGCCGGTTTCTCCTTCGAAGCTGAGCGCGTCTTTGAAGTCGAATGCGATGACGGAATTCTTGGTGAACTTCAGCATGAAGTAACGCAGAGCACCGATGGCTATTTGCTGGGAAATCTTTTCTCGCTCGGGGTCGCTCAGTTCGGGATGCCGAGAATCAACTTCTTGCTTCGCGGCCGCGATCAGCGCATCGAGCAGATCGTCGGCTTTTACGCCAAAGCCTTTGCGTCCTGAGACCTCGATGTATGCACGGCCTTTGTCATCTTCGGAAAGCTCATACCCGAGTTCGGCCGCGCAGCGCGGCGTGAGCGCGACCATCTCATAGGAAAAATGCGTGTAGTGATCGGCGGCTTCGTTGTGCCCGAGCCCGCGCAGGGCCTCGATCACCGTGTTTTGCGCTTCCGACTGCCGCGCGTCAATCACGTTGTAGATTTCCGCCACGTCGCCGAAGTGGGGATGGTCCGGATCGCCGTGCTCAGCAGAAACCCAACATTGATGCCCGTTCGGATATTCGAAGAATTTTTCATAACCGAAGTCCTTGCCAAGCAGGCCGAACTTCCACATGTGATAGGCGATGTCCTTACCCACATAGCCGACAGTGCCGTTCGAGCGGACAATCACTTTCTGGTCTTCCTCCGTGATTTCCTCTGTGGTCTCTTTGCCCTCTGTGGTTAAAGTCTTCGCAGTCCCCGCCCGTCGCATCACATAGCAGCCTTTATTCTTGCCTTCACTCTCGAAATACAGGACGCCCGCAGCCTTCAGCTTCTCGAACGCCGCATCCCAGAAATGCAAATGGAGAATCTCGCTCTCGCGCGGCAGGAAGTCGTATTCGATATCGAGCCGGTCCATGGTTTCGAGATGGCGACGCAGGATCGCGGTTGAGATCAACTCGGCGATCGCAGCCGTCTCGTTCCCACCCGCTTCGATTTCGTGCAGTGTCTGCAAACGGGCTTTCTTGTTCTCGGCGCTCTGCTCGTACCACTGCGAAACCCGCGCATACAGATCCCAGCAGTAATAGTCGAAGCGTGGCTGGCGGGTGAGTTGTTCGACGCCGGCGCGCGATTTCTTCTGGAGATGCAGGAACCCAACCACGACATCCGCCACTTGCACGCCGGTGTTATCGATGTAGTTCTGGACGTCAACCGTGCGCCCTGCAAATTGCAGCAATCGGACGAACGTGTCACCGAGGATCGCGTTGCGCAGGTGGCCAATGTGCGCCGCCTTGTTGGGATTGATGCTGGTGTGCTCGACCAGAATCTTGCCAGCTGGAATTTCGGTCTCAGGCTTCTCGTCCTGGGCGATGGCGGTGGCTAGCGCAGCACGATCCACTCGGGCGTTGAGATACCCCGCGCCGGCGACCTCGAGCTTTTCGAACCCATCGATCGCCCCGATTCCCGAGACAATTTCTTCCGCAATTTTTCGCGGCGCTTTCCGAAGTTTTTTGGCCAGCTCGAACGCGAGCGGCAGAGCATATTCGCCCAGTTCGACCTTCGGCGGCTGCTCGATGACGATTCGTTCGAGCTCCACGCCGTACTGGCTCCGCAAGAATTCGACTATGCGCTGAGACAGCCGTCGTTCGAGATGGCGATACAAAAAAACTCTCCTAAGTGGTTGAGGGAATAGTGAGTTTAGCAGAACGGCTCTTGGCTGTTGGCTCTTGGCTATCGGCACAAGCTCATCTGCAGGGCGCTTAGGTAAGACATCCGACGTATGGACGGCTTAGAATCGAAGTTCGATAAGTTCGCGTTTTCGAGCCAACAGCCAAGAGCCGCCCTATGCGCATTGCCTATCTCGATTGCTTCTCCGGAATCAGCGGCGACATGTTTCTCGGCGCGCTGATCGACGCAGGCGTGCCGGCGAAATTGTTTGAAAATGCGGTCGAGGCATTGAACGTCGGCGCCCGGCTGGAAATTTCGAAGGTCAATCGCAGCGGGATCAGCGCGAAAAAAGTGGATGTGCTTGTGAACGGTGAGAAGGCCGCGCCCAGGATAGCGGAAGCACCCGACCCACACCCGCATTCTCACTCTCACGTACATAGACACTCTCACCACCACGAACCTGGGGTGCCCCACTTCTCGCCGATGTTGCGAGAAGTGGGAGCCAGTCACGGTCCCGAACATCAGCACAGTCGCGGACTGACGGAAATTCGCGAGATCATTGAACACGCCGCGCTCAGCGAATCCGCAAAGAAGTCGGCGATCACAATTTTTGAAAAACTCGGCGAGGCTGAGGCCAAGATCCACAACGTTCCCGTCGAGAAGATTCATTTTCATGAAGTCGGTGCTGTGGACGCGCTGGTTGACATTGTTTGTGCGGCCGTCGGCGCTGAAGCGCTGGGAGTGGATGAAATCGTCTGCTCGCCGCTGAATGTTGGCGGCGGAATGGTTGAATGCGCGCACGGAAATTTTCCGGTTCCGGCTCCGGCTACTGTGGAGTTGCTGAAAGGAGCAGCGGTGTACTCGTCTGGCATTCAGGCGGAGTTGGTTACACCGACAGGAGCGGCAATCGTTGCCGTGCTCGCGAAGCGGTTTACACCATTTCCGAAGATGAAGATCGAGAAAGCTGGTTACGGGGCGGGGAGCAGAGATTTTCCAGGGCATGCAAATGTGGTGAGGATCACCGTCGGCGAAATCGCTGCCGATATCAGCTCGGACAGGAATGTCCGAGCCACACGGCCGGAGGAAGATACGGTCTGCCTGCTCGAAGCTAACCTCGACGATCTCAGCCCACAGGTGTTCGGTTACGTAATGGAACGTTTGCTCGAAGCCGGAGCGCTTGACGTGTTTGCGACCCCAATCCAGATGAAGAAGAACCGGCCCGGGTCACTCTTAACAGTGCTCGCGCAACCTCAAGACGCAGAGAAGCTGACGAATATTATCTTTGCTGAAACCACCACGCTTGGCATCCGCCGGCGCGAGGAAAAACGCCAAGTCCTCGCGCGGCGATGGGAAGCGGTGCAAACGCAATGGGGAACGGTGCGGATGAAGATCGCAAATATGAATGGGACGGTGAGCAACTACGCGCCGGAGTTTGAGGATTGCAGGCGCATCGCGAGCGAACACCGTGTACCATTGAAGCAAGTGATGCAGGAAGCCGTCAAGCTTTATCTGCAAACTCAAAAGCACTAACCACAAAGGACACGAAGGCACACGAAGGTCAATCCTTGTTTGATTTTCTTCGTGTTCCTAAGTGCCCTTCGTGGTTAATGGCTCGCTAAAAGCGAACGACGACCGACGACATGGCCAACAAGTTCTACATCACGACTCCTATCTATTACGTGAACGCGAGGCCGCATATCGGTCACACGTACACGACCATTGCCTGTGACGCAATTGCTCGGCGCAAGCGCATGCTGGGATTTGATACGTGGTTCTTAACCGGAACCGACGAGCATGGACAGAAAATTCAGCGGGCCTCGCAGGCTGCGGGAAAGACTCCGCAGCAATTCACAGATGAAGTGTCGAATGAATTCCGCGCGCTGTGGGACCGGATGGGAATCACCTACAACGACTACATCCGCACCACGTCTGACCGTCACAAGCACGGCTTCCAGGAACTTTGGCGTCGCATTCGCGACAACGGTTACATCTACAAAGGCAGCTATACCGGCCAATATTGCGTCTTCGACGAAATGTATGTAGAGGTTGGACCAGGCGAGCCCTGCCCCGAGTGCAGTCGGCCCACGGAGACGATCAAGGAAGAGAATTATTTCTTCAAGCTGTCGGCGTTTGCCGAGCCGCTTCTGGAGCTTTACACCAGGCATCCGGATTTCATCCGCCCTGAAACGCGGCGCAATGAAGTGATCGCCTTTGTGCGATCTGGTCTGCGCGATCTTTCGGTCAGCCGCTCTACTTTCTCCTGGGGCATTCCGGTGCCGGACGATCCCAAGCACGTCGTGTATGTGTGGTTCGACGCGCTGGCGAACTACATTACCGCGCTCGGCTACGGATCTTCAGATACTAGCAAGTTTGAAAAATACTGGCCCGCCGACGTGCACATGGTGGGAAAAGAAATTGTGCGATTCCACTCCGTGTACTGGCCCGCGTTTCTGATGGCGGCGAAGCTGCCGTTGCCGATGGGTGTTGTTGCGCACGGATGGTTGTTGTTTGAAGAGAGCAAGATGTCGAAGTCGCGCGGGAACATCGTGCGCAGCGAGACGATTCTGGATGTGCTCGGCGCGGATGCGCTGCGCTATTTCCTGCTGCGCGAAGTGGTTTTTGGCAACGATGGATCGTTTTCGTTTGACGCACTGGTGCAGCGATATAACTCCGACCTCGCGAATGGCTTGGGCAACCTTGCCAGCCGTACGCTGGCGATGATCACGCGATATTTCAAAGGCGAGGTGCCATATCCCTCGCACAAGGCCGCGCACACCAAAGAGGAAGACTTGGTCGCGGCGCTGGCGAAACACACGATCTCGGAATTTCACGAGTTGTTTGAACAATATCAGTTCTCGCGAGCTCTGGAGATGGCATGGGCGCTGGTTGCAGCGGTGGATAAGTACATTGTCGAGAACGAACCCTGGGCGCTGGCAGAAAAGCAGGACGAAAGCAGCCGGGCGCGGCTCGCAACCGTGCTTTATACATCGGCGGAAGCACTGAGGATTGTGACGGCGCTGGCGCATCCTGTCATGCCGGATGCGACGGCGCGAATTTGGGCGCAGCTTGGACTCGGCGACATCAAGAAGAAAGTTAACCTTGCAGATTTGCATTGGGGACAGCTGCCGCTCGGAACCAAGCTGGGCAAAGTTGAACCAGTTTTTCCCCGAGCCGACAAGAGCGTCATTGAGAGGATGCAGAAGATGGAGGACCAGCAAAGACCTGCGGCGCTTGAAACGCCCGCGACGGAGGCCCAGGTTGGGTCGGCGGCGGCCGGACCTTCAGTTGGCGCAACGCAAGGCTCGGTGCCTCTGAATAAACCTGCGGCTCCGGCGAGTGTTGCGCCGGATGGCAAGATCACGATTGATGACTTCGCCAAGGTCGAACTTCGCGTGGCGCAAGTGAAAGTCGCTGAGAGAGTAAAAGGAGCAGACAAACTCTTGCGCCTCGAAGTTGATCTGGGCAACGAAACGCGGCAGATTCTGGCAGGAATCGCTGAGGCTTATGCGCCCGAGACTTTGGTTGGCAGAAAAATCGTAATCGTCGCGAACCTCGCTCCGCGCAAGATGCGCGGCCTCGAATCAAACGGCATGTTGCTGGCAGCTTCGCTTGAAGGCGGAAAGCCCGTGCTGGCGGGGTTTTTGGAAGATGTGCCCGTGGGGGCGAGGCTGAAGTAGCATGTGTGGCGCGGACACTCCTGTCCGCGCAAACCTTGAGAGGACTCACGCAGGTCGGACAAGAGTGTCCGACCCACACGGACTACATCCATGTTCATTGATTCCCATTGCCACCTCGATGGCCCCCGTTTCGACTCTGATCGCGAGCAGGTGATTGCTCGTGCGCGTGAGGCTGGCATCGTGAACATGCTCGCTGTGGGCACCGGTGATGGCCCGGGCACGCTCGACTGCGCCGTCAAGATCGCTGAACAGCATGAGGTTGTTTACGCAACGGTCGGAATCCATCCGCATGAAGCGAAGATGGCGAAGGAATCTGATTTCGCCGAACTTGATCAACTTGCTCGCAATCCGAAAGTGATTGCCTGGGGCGAGATCGGCCTCGATTACTATTACGATCATTCTCCACGCGAAGTGCAGCAGAGCGTCTTTATCCGACAGATGGAGATGGCCCACGCGGAGAAGCTGCCGATTGTGATCCACTGCCGCCCCACTGATAACAGCGATAATGCCTGGCAAGACTGTCTCAATCTGATTGAGAGACATTGGAGGCCTTGGGGACTAGGCGGCATCCTGCATTGCTTCACGGGCGAGTGGGATCACGCCAAACGCGCTCTCGACATGGGGTTCATGATTTCGTTCGCCGGCAACGTAACGTTTCCCAAAGCGCAGCAAATACGAGATTCGGCAAAACAGGTGCCGCTCGATCGCATGTTGGTCGAAACCGATTCACCGTTTCTCGCTCCGATTCCGTATCGTGGCAAGCGGAACGAACCGGCGTTCGTCAAAGAAGTTGCGCGGCAGATTGGTGAAATACGCGGCATGACCATGGAAGAAATCGGCGAACTGACTTCGCGCAACTTCTGGAGGTTCTTCTCGCTACCGGTAGCTTCTCAGGCGCTTCGTGCGGAAAGCCTTTAACCGCAGAGAACGCAGAGGTCGCAGAGACAATCGGACACGAGCTTTTCAATTCTTCGAGGAGCGCAGCTTCCTGCTTTTTTACCTCTGAACTCCCCTTTTTCTCTGCGTGCTCGGCGATCTCAGCGGTCCAGGCCTTTTTGCAGGAATCAAAGCCGAAACTACGTTAATCTATAGCGTCATGCCAGAGAACACTTTCGACATCGTCAGCAAGATCGACCAGCAGGAAGTCTCGAACGCCATCCAGCAAGCGCTCAAAGAGATCCACACACGCTTCGATCTGAAAGATTCCAAATCGAATATCACCCTCGATCCAAAGGAAGGGATCGTCCTCACCTCTGTGGACGAGTACAAGCTCAAGTCGGTCAACGATGTTCTGCAGCAAAAGCTCGTCAAACGCGGAGTTCCGCTCAAGGGGCTGACCTACGGGGCGGTCGAACCGGCGGCCGCAAGCACGGTGAGGCAGAAGATCAGCATGCAGCAGGGAATTCCGATTGAAAAGGCGCGTGACATCGTAAAGGTGATCAAGAATTCCAAAAAGAAAGTTCAGGCCTCGATCCAGGGAGACCTGGTGCGGGTGAGCGGCAAAGATCGCGACGCACTGCAGGAAGTCATTGCTTTGATGAAGCAGCAGGATTTCGGGATCGACATGCAGTTTACGAATTACCGGACGAATTGAAATTCGGCTTTCGGCTCTAAGCTCTGGCGATCACACCGTCGCAAAATACCTGGAGCCTAAAGCCTAGAGCCTAGCCAATTTGGAATGAGCACAACTACTGTCATCAACGGCCGCGAAGTTTTCGAGCTTCTGCGCGACGATCTCGCCGCCATCGAACGCGAGTTCGGCCGCGACACGGTCTCCGGCGTCACCGCCATTACCGAGATCGGAGAATACCTGCGCGCTGGCGGTGGCAAGCGGATCCGCCCTGCGCTCTTGCTACTCTCATCGAAGCTCTTCAACTACGAAGGCCGCGGTGCAGTGAAACTTGGCGCAGTCGTCGAAATCATCCACACCGCGACGCTCGTTCACGACGACATCATCGACGAAGCCAAGACCCGCCGCGGACGGCCCGCTGCCAATACGCAATGGGGCAATTCGAAGTGCGTGCTCGCCGGAGACTGGCTCTACATGCAGGCGTTCAAAGTTGCCGTGCAGGAGCGCAACTTCCGCATTCTGGATACCCTCATCGAGCTTACCCAGCAGATGGTCGAAGGCGAACTGCTGCAGATGGAGAAACTCGGCAGGCTCATTCTGCTTGACGAGCATTTTGATCTGATCTATCGCAAGACGGCGTGCCTGTTTTCAGTGTGCATGCGGCTGGGCGCGATACTCGGCGGTGCAACTCCGGAGCAGGAGGAGCAAGTCGCCCGCTACGGCCGCGATCTCGGAATGGCCTTTCAGATTGTGGACGATGTCCTCGACCTGACCGCTTCGGAAGAAATTCTCGGAAAGCCCGTGGCCAGCGACCTGCGCGAAGGAAAAGTCACGATGGCGGTCATTCATGCGCTTGAGCGTTGTGCCGCCGACGAACGGCGCATGATCAAAGCCGTGGTTGACGACCGTGCCTTCAACGGCGTTACGCATGCGGACATTCTGCGCATCCTGAACTCCTACGGCTCTCTGGATGCAGCCAATGCTCTTGCCGCTCAGTATGCTGAGTCTGCCCGCAAGGCGATTTGCACTTTTCCTGACTCCGAGATCAAGCGTGCCCTTCTTTGGGCCCCTGAATACGTAGTGGCACGAGAAAAATAAGCCCCCCAAGTGGTAACATTTTCCCGCCACTTACATCCAAAGTGCCGTCAAGTTCGTACTAGGGAAGCAGGGTTCTTAATCTAACAAGCCGTTCAAAAGGAGATTGCGCACTATGAAGAGGCTGTTGATTCTCGCATTGGCCGTTTGCGTGTTCGCTAACGTGGCAGCGCTTGCCCAGGAAGGCGCCAAGAGCTGCGATATGAAGAAGTCTTCTGCGGCGTCCGCACCGCTGAAGACGCTCAAAGGCACCGTGAAGCAGGATGGCGACAAAATCTCGTTCGTCAACGACGCCGACCAGAAGAGCTGGGATGTCATGAATCCAGAGACCCTGAAGGACCACGTCGGCCATCATGTGCAGCTCAGCGCGCATGTTTATGCCGATAAGGACCAGATTCACGTTATGAGCGTGAAAATGATGAAGGCGGCAAAGGAAAAAACATCGATGTAGTGGCCTGGAGCATCATTAGGAGGGCGGCTGCGGCCGCCCTTTTTTCTATACTGACATCAAATGCATAACTTCCTCGCCAGCGTCTCCCATCACGGATACCTGCTGCTGTTTGCGATGGTCTTTGCTGAGGCGGCCGGTTTGCCGGCGCCGGCGGCGATTGCGCTGATTGCGGCAGGGGCCGCAGCGGCGGCCCACGTTCTGTACCTTCCGCAGGTCTTAGTGATCGCGATTGCAGGGACGATGCTCGGCGACGTCCTGCTCTTTTTGATTGGGCGCTACACCGGCTGGGCACTTCTGAGTTTCATCTGCAGCTTGTCGCTGAATCCGGAGACCTGCATTCTGCGCTCAGCGGAGTCGTTTTATAAGCGCGGCCGCCTCACTCTTCTTTTTGCAAAGTTCATCCCCGGCATCAACACCATGGCGCCGCCGCTCGCGGGCAGCATGAAGATGCGAGTGGGGCAATTCTTGCGGCTGGATCTGGCCGGAGCATTCATCTACATAGCCGCCTACGCCGGGATCGGCTACGTGTTTCGCGATCTGGTGGGCAAGATCACTCAGGGAGTCACCAGCGCCAGCCGGGTGTTTACTGAGGCGCTGATTGTAGCGGCGATCGCTTATCTGGTCTATCGCATCGTGCAATATCGCCGCTACAGCATGACTGGAGTTGTGCCCAGAATCGAAGCGGCTGCGCTCGCAGAAAGGCTGGCTTCGCAGGAGAACAAAGACATCATCGTGGCCGACGTTCGCAGCCACGGGTACTACGATGCCGGCGCCGCTCGCATTGCCGGTTCGATTCGCCTTGAGCCCAATCGTCTGGAGGAAGAACTCAAGACTCTGCCCAAGGACAAGGACATTTATCTCTACTGTACTTGAGCGCGCGAAGCGACCAGCGCCCGGGTGGCGCTATTACTCAGGCAGCAGGGATTCCGTGCGTTCGTCATCAACGGCGGGCTTACGGCTTGGCGAAAAGCGGGCCAGCCGGTGGAGACCGTGCCGGAGAGCGATCTGGTAAAGCTGCCGACGTTTAGTTAGCCGTCAGCACTCACCTAGTCGTAACGATCCACAAATCAGCCGAGGATTTCGCAGATGAACGCAGATCAAGTGAGATCCGAGCCCTCATCTTGGATTCTTTAAGTCCCAACGATCCGCGAAATCCGAGGCGGACTGAATTCCGATCACATCGCTATACTGAAATTCAAATGCCCTCCAGCCACGAAATCGAAATAAAGTTTAAAGTCGGTGACATTGAAGCTCTGACCGCGAAGCTGCAGCTGCTTGGCTTTCAGCAGGCGACGCCGCGCACCCATGAGATGAACACGCTCTTCGACCTTCCCGGCCAGCCGCTGCGAAAACGCGCCGATCTTCTGCGCTTGCGAAAGTACGGAGATAAGTGGGTGCTCACGCACAAAAGCAAAGGCAAGTTAAAAGAGGGTCCGCATAAAATCCGCGTAGAAACCGAAACTCGCGTCGAAGATGGCTTGAAGATGGAAGCGATTTTGCGCGCGCTTCAGTTCGAGCCATCCTTCCGATATGAAAAGTTTCGTACGGAGTGGGACCGCGATCAAGGGCACGTAGTTGTGGATGAAACGCCGATCGGAAATTTTGCCGAGATCGAAGGCCCGCCTGAGTGGATTGATGCCGTGGCAAGCGACCTCGGAATCACGCCGAAAGACTACCTTCGCGAAAACTATGCCGCTCTGTTTTTCGAATGGAAGCGGCAAAGTCGAAGCAAGGCGAATGAGATGACATTCGCGGCCGTGGGCACCCCCAAGGCAGAAAAATGAAGGGCGGGCGAGACGCCCACGCTGCCACGAGCACTGGCCTGGCCGTGTTTGTTCTTCAACAGTGTGTTGCCGTATCACGAACAGGGTTCTTCATACGACCCGTAAACACTGAAGAATCAGCGATCCACCAGTTGGTCAAACCCGTGCCATTCCTCTTAGCGCAATCCCACGGAGGGGAATATGGCAAGCATGAATACAAGAGGAAATGAGAGTCAGAGTTTCAAGCAGATCGAGGGAGGCACCTGGTCGAGCATCTATTTGCCGGCAATTTGCGCCTGCGTTCTGATGTCGATCGTTCTGTTCCTGGCAGTGAGCTGTTCAAAGAAGTCTGACAGTGAAGCAAAAATCAAAGCGCCCTCGGCGCCGGCAGTGAGCGATCCAACGCCGAGCATGACCGCTGCAGCGGCTGTTCCAGCAAAGCCGAAGAAAGCCGTCAAGAAACATCGTCCGGCCAATGCAACTTACGTGAACGGAACCTACGGCGTTTCGTTCAGCTATCCGAGGAAGTACAGTCTGCAGGCGGGAAGCAAGAACTCGCCGGCCCCGGTCCAGGCCGGTTTTCTGAAGCCTGGCGCTGTGCAGGTTGCGGCGGTTGATATGCCCGATGATTCGTATCCGGAAACGGATTTTTCATCGGCACTGTTCACTGTGAGCGTAAACAAGAGCATGACCGAGCAGGAGTGCTCGCAGTTCGTAGCAGGTGAGAAGGGCGCCCAGCAAGAGAAGCCGGCAGCGGTGAAGTTGGGCTCGAACGAATTTACCGAGCTTGAGCAGATGAGCGGGGAACCAGCACACCAGTCTGATCTCAAGTACTTCCACCTGTTCAAGAACGGCGCCTGCTATGAGTTCTCGGCGGACGTCGAAACTTCACGCAAAGCCGACCAGGAACTCGCACAAGTGGAACGCGGCAAAGTGTTCCAGCAGCTCGAGAAGATTGTCGCGAGCGCGCGGATTAAAGAAGTTGAGATCCCGGGAGTGGTGAATGCGCAGAAACCGGCGGAAGCGACCGTCGGTGATTCATCGATGATTGAGAAAGCCCAGGTGGCAGCGCCGACCGAGCAGAATTAAATCAATCACTTAGTAAGCCTGATGCCCCGCTTCTCGCACCTTCAAGGAGCGGGGATTTTTTTATTACCCTGGTTCGGGACTTCGTCCCTTGCACAGCCGGGCCGGCTGTGCCACACGATCACTGCTTCCTGGATCTTGCGATCGCCTCTCGTGCTTCCTTGTCCGCGGTCCTTCTTCGTTCAGTCTCGCGTTTGTCCCACAGCTGCTTTCCTTTGGCGAGGGCCAGCTCTAGCTTGACCCGCCCGTTCTTGAAGTACATTCGCGTGGGGATGAGAGTGAGGCCCTTCTGCTGGGTCTGGCCGATCAGCTTGCGGATCTCTTCCTTATGTACGAGGAGCTTGCGGGTCCGCAGAGGGGCGTGATTGTAGATATTGCCGTGTTCGTAGGCCCCGATATGGCAGTTGAGCAGCCACAGCTCACCATCCTTGACGAGTCCGTAGGAGTCTTTCAGATTGACCCTGCCGGCCCGGACCGACTTTACCTCAGTACCCGTTAAGGCAATGCCGGTCTCATATTTTTCCAGCAAGAAATAGTTATGTGAAGCGATCCTATTGACAGAGGCATCCCTCTGCCCGGCGGCCGTCGGGTCGCGGCGCGGGTTCTTCTCTGCGTTGGGCTTGGTCTGATGGGCGGTCTGCCGGGGCATGGAGATAGGTTAAAGCAGCGTCTAGCTTCTAGCCACTAGCTGCTAGCAACCAAAGACCAGAACACCTGGTTGCTAGAAGCTAAAAGCTAGCAGCTAGTGGCTTACTTTAGTACCGGTACTAACGTGTAACCGCAGCCAACACAGTAACTTGGGCGTGGTTACCGCCGATGCTATAATCCGGCTTTCTCGACAGCTAAATGGGCCCAAGACCGTGGTGGTCTGTGGGCTGGAATGTCTCATGA
>Ga0310810_10001265_pt1 | contig 26341 bp, 25 predicted proteins | sample NCmetagenome_FD_207641 | JGI IMG/M metagenome (GOLD analysis project Ga0310810, IMG submission 207641) | Soil microbial communities from experimental microcosm in Duke University, North Carolina, United States - NC | ecosystem: Engineered > Artificial ecosystem > Soil microcosm > Unclassified ...
GAAATCGCGATCAACGTCTGCTGCGCTCGCTGACTGCCGACCGCGGCCACGAGCACCAGGCTGGTGACGAGCGCGCCGACAATCGCGCCAACGGTATTCGCGGCATACACACCGCCAACGAGACGGCCAGTGTCCTCTCCCCCACGCGCGGCCGCGGCAATCGCGAGCGGGAAGCTGGCGCCCCACAGAATTGAACCGGGCAGCACTACCCAGAACGCACGGAGCAGATCCAGCTCGAACTGGTACACAGGGTTCTTTCCGATCGACGGATTGATCGGCCAGAACGGCATCGAGGTGCCGGTGGTGTGAGCAGCCCATGCAATGGCGCCGCACAGCAGCAGCTGACAAACGCCAAGCGGTACTCGTGAGTTTCCGAACCGTCTCGCCACAGCGGCGCCAATCGAGCTGCCGATGCCGAGGCCCATGAGAAACACGGCGAGAATCAGCGAGAAGGTGTACGTCGTCGCGCCAAACAGCAGCGACAACAGCCGCGTCCACACCACCTCTGCCCCAAGAGCGGTCAGCCCGGACAGCGCGATGGCGACATACACGAGCCGGTTGCCACGTACGCGCGACAGCGGCTCCGCCACCGCAGGAGAAGGGTGATGTCCGATTCTGCCGGCGACCAGGAGCGCAATCAGCGCCACCAGCACGTTCAACCCGACCGCAACCATCGTTGCCGTCGGCATGTCGTAGACGCGAAGCAGATAGAAACCGGCGAGCAGACTGCCTGTTACCGCGCCGAGGAGATTCCCGCCATAGAAGTAACCAAGCCAGGACACTCCGGTTGGCGTCGAGTCCACGCCGCGGGCCACCACCGGAAGCGTCCCGCCCATGAGCAACGTGGGCGGCAGCAAACAGATGCTCGCGACCAGCGCCCGCAGAATCAGGCTCGCCGGACCGGAACCGGCCCACGCTGTGTAGAGTCCGCCGAGAAACGGAACCGCGTACAGCACGACAACTCCGAAGGCACCGATGCCGAGCTCGAGGTAGGCGTAGACGCGCAGCGGATGCCGATCCGGCGCCACGTAACGCGGCAGCAGCAGGCTTCCGACGCACATCCCGCCCATGTAGATCCCGAGAAGCACACCGAGCGACACGGCTGAGGAGCCGATCGAGAGTTGCAACAGCTGGAACCAGACGACTTCGTAGATCAGTGCGGCGCAACCGGAACCGATGAACAGCAGGAGCAGGGCGGGCAGCCAGGCCGCCGCCGCCCCTCGATGGACTTCAGGGATCGGGGTCTCCAATGTGGTCATGTGAGGCCGGATACTATCATCTGTATTGTTCTGTTTACCGCGGTGCGACAGCGGGATCAAGTAGCGCGGCTCGTCCTTTCAACGACGTACACGCAGGCTGCTTGAGACAAAGGATGTCAACGAACGAATCGAGTCGAGGGATGTGATAATCGGATATGGAGCGCCTCAAACCGCTCGTTCTGCTGGTCGAAGATCAGAGTGAGCTGCGCCAGATGTACGTTCAAGAGCTTGAACTCTCCGGCTTCGACGTGATAGAGGCGGAGAACGGCGCCGACGCCGTCACCAACACCGCGGTCCACTGCCCCGACGTCGTGCTCATGGACCTGAGTCTTCCCGTGCTCGACGGATGGGAAGCGACTCGACGTCTCAAGAACGATTCGCGAACGTCACACATCCCTGTTGTCGCGCTGACCGCTCATGACGGTTCCGGAGAGTTGCAGCGTGCGACCAGCGCGGGTTGCGACTGGCTCGTCCCGAAGCCCTGCCCGCCCGACGCGCTGATCACGGAAATCCGTCGCGTTCTCGCCCGGTAACCGCGCCGGCTTCGCCGACTCGCACGCGGCATCACCGGCGGACCGAACCATGTAACTCACATTTAACGACTCCGTCACCGCGCGGAAACCCCGGTTGACTACGGTGACGCTGGGATGCCCATCAATTCAGGACGAACACGCGTCCTCGTCGTCGAAGACGAGCAGGACATCGCGGGCCTCATCAAACACGCCCTCGAACGCGAAGGCGGTTTTTTCATCGAAATCGCCGGCAGCGGCGACATGGCGCTGAAAAGCGTCGCAGAAGAAGTTCCCGATCTCGTGCTGCTGGATTTGAATCTGCCTGTTCTGAACGGGGTCGAAGTGTGTCGGATCATGCGCGGCCGTCCCGAGACCGCGAAAGTACCGATCATCATGGTGACCGCCCGCTCGACCGAGAGCGATCGGATTACCGGTCTGGACATCGGCGCCGACGACTACATCACCAAGCCGTTCAGCCTGCGTGAACTGGCCGCTCGTGTTCGCGCGGTCCTGCGCCGTCGGGCGGAAGACGGCCAGGACGCCGCAACGCCGGTCTACCGCGGCAAGCACATTGTCGCCGACTTCGACGCCGTCGCCGTACAGGTAGACGGCGAACCCGTGCGCCTTACGCGGCGCGAGTTCGAGTTGCTGCGGTATCTCGTGGCAAACAGGAATCGCGTTCTTTCGAGAGATCGACTGCTCGAACGCGTGTGGGGATACGACCACACGATCGAAACCCGATCGGTGGACGTTCACGTGGGACGGCTCCGGGGGAAGCTCCGGACCGCGGGACAACAGATTGAAACCGTCGTGGGCCTTGGCTACCGTTTCGTCGAGTAGCCATCGTTCTCGGACGGGCGTCGATTTATCGTTCTTCCCAGCCGCTCTCTTCCAGCAGCGCCGCCTCGCGGGCAAAGCTCATTCGCGCGCGTTCGACACGGTGCCAGTCGCGATAGCGAACTGACCTGATCACGTGGCTGTCTTGCTCGTACCGGACCTCCCAGCCGGCTTCGGGCGTTGAAGTGATGCTGAACGTACGAATATGGGCCGCCTTCTGCAGACTACGGGTGTACATATGTGGACGGCAGGATCTGTACTCCGACCGCAGCGCCGCCAGATGTAAACGTTTTGTAAACATGGCATCCGCCCTAAGCCGCGGACACCTTCACCCGCAGCGCGCGAGGTCGCGCTTTGGCGCTGATCGACAACATTCCCGCGATCGGTTCGCCATCCAGGTGATAGACCAGCGGCGAAGGCGAACTGATCTGGACTGCATCAGTTCGGTGAACAGCCACTCCGCCGAGACGATCGATGCTGCCCGCGAACACGAACGGCAGTTCGAGGCACGCACGGATCAGCGACCTACCGGCAACAACCACGACGTCCAGGAGACCATCGTCGAGTTGCGCATGCGGCGCGATCAGCGCGCCGTTGCCGTACTGACGCCCATTGGCAATGGCGACAAGCAGTGACGACGTGTTGACCGTGGATCCAGCTGTCGTGATCGTCAGGTTCTCCGGGCGATACGAGGCGAGTTCGCGCATCGTGATCGCGATATACCGGGAGAACCCGCGTTTTTCGAGACCGTTGGTCGCGAAGCGATGCGCCACCCGCGCGTCGAGCCCGATCCCCGCCACGTTGAAGAACAACCGCTGCTCGATTTCACCAGCGTCGATCGTTCGCATACGACCGCTGACGGCAATTTCCAGCGCCGCCGAGGCATCGAACGGAATCCCGAGTTCGCGGGCCAGACCGTTCCCGGAACCGCTTGGCACCAGGGCCATGGCCGCTTCGGTGTACGCCACCGCCGTTCCGATCTCGTTCATCGTCCCGTCGCCGCCCCACGCGACGACAGTGGAGACGCCGCGACCGAGAGCGGCCAACGCCAGGTCGCGCGCATGACCGGGCCGGTCGGTGACGAAGACATTCGAAGGATCGGCGCCGCGCGCCGAGAGAAAGGCAGCCGCTTGCGCGGCACGAGCGCGCGCCACATCGATGCGGCCGCCCGTGCCCGAGATCGGGTTGATGACGACAGCTACCGAGGCAACCGTCGGAGCACCTTCGGCGGGAGAAACCAGACGAGCTCACCGGGGCGACGGGACGTCAGCCCCTGGATGGCGATATAGCAGACCCCGCCTTTCTTGAACGGCAGCGAACGTGCGGAGCCGAGGAGATGAGCGGCAAGTTCGCCAAGACCGGGCTCGTGGCCGACGAGCGCGATGCGGTGATGCTTGGCGGCGCGGCTCAATTCGTTCATGACCTGCCGCGGCGCATGCCCAGGCGCCAGCGCATCAAGCGTTTTGACGGAGGTCTTGTTGCCAAGGCCATGGGCGAGAAGCGTTGCCGTCTGTTTGGCCCGTACGAGCGGGCTCGTGAAGATTTCGTCGATGTCCACGTCGAGCCACGCGAGACCGTCGACGGCTTCCTTGAAACGATTGATTCCTGTTTCTGTGAGCGGGCGCTTCGAGTCGTCAGGCCACTCGTCGCCGCGTTCTGCGGCAATCGCGTGCCGAACGAGATAGAGGTCGCAGGGCTCCATGAAGGTCAGGCTGCGGACGTGCGCGCGCCGTCGCTGCGTTCGGTGGCCCGCGTGAGGCGATCGCAAACGGCAATGAGCTTCCCGCGGCGGGCCATGTAGTGGCCGTGCAGCTCGCGGCACTCGGTCTCGAGCCGCCGCACGAGTCGATCCAGATCACCAGACATCTTCAACGTCGAAGCCCCTGGAGAGCTCTGGATGCTCCGGGCCCTGGCGATGAGCATCTCGAGATCGTGCATCCGCCCGAGCAGGTCCTGCATGCTTTTCAGCAGACGAAGCGCGGCGACATTGCGAGGACGGCCGTCGCGGGTCGGCGAACCAAGCTCGAGCGTGTAGCGCAGCTTCTTGACCGCGATGCGGACCTGGTGAAGTCGCTCGGGAAGGTAAAGACCCGCCGCATTCTCGATCGAGGCGACGACCCGCTGGGCCCGGCGAGCTGTTCGTTCACGGGCCAGGGCGGCAGCGTCCACACCACGCGTGATCTTCTCGGAAGCGTCCTTGCGAACGAGGGACACAGCGCGCTTCCGCAATTTCTGAACGTCGAACTCATCGAGGCGGTCGTGCACGTGTTCTTGCAGCCGGCGGCGCTCATCCGCAATGGCCGCGCGCAATCGTTCGATGGCTGCGCGGGGAACATCGTCACTTTCCTCCAGCTCGTCGAGGATCAGAACACCCACGTCGAGTTCGCGGGCGGGGCCGAGTACTCGCGTCAGACGACGAACGGCGCGCGCCAGTTTCTCGGCCTTGCGCCCCGATCCGCACAACGGCACCGCGGCGCGCAGCCGCCGTGTCGCGACCCTCGCCTGGTGGAGAGACCTCACGTCCCCTTCTTTCGCGGCCGGCAACACTCGTTCGAGTGCCGCGACGCGCTGCCGGATGAGGTATTCGGCGGGCGGAGTACGCATAATTAAATTCTCATTTTATGCGTATCGCGGCCATCGACATCGGCACAAACTCCGTTCACATGATCGTCGTCCGCGTGCGACCCGATCTTTCGTTTGAGGTCATTGACAGAGAAAAGGCCATGGTCCGGCTGGGGGCGGGCGGCCTCGACGGACGCGCGCTCACGCGCGAGGCATGGACCGCGGCGCTGCAGGCCTTGTCGAAGTTCAAGCGAATCGCTGAGTCCCACGGTGTGGATGAGATCGTTGCCGCTGCCACCAGCGCCACGCGCGAGGCGCGGAACGGCGGGGAATTTCTGGCGCGGGTGGAACGTGAAACCGGGATACGCGCCCGTGTCATCTCAGGCGCCGAAGAGGCGCGCCTCATTCACCAGGCCGCGGTCTACGGCGTGGACGTTGGGGGCGGACGCGCCGTGGTGATCGACATCGGCGGCGGCAGTGTGGAAATCACACTGGGGACGGCGAGCGCGCTCCAGGTGGCACGCAGCTTCAAAATCGGGACAATTCGTTTGACCGAGCGCCTCGTACACAGCGATCCGGTGTCCGAGCGCGACGAGCGGAAGATCGTCAAGCACGTGCTCGGCGAGATCGACCGTTACTGTGAACAAATCGTGACCTCCGGTTTCGACCGCGTCATTGGCACATCCGGAACGATTCTGAGCATCGGCGCGGTGGCAGCGACCGCGGCCCGCGGCGCACCGCCTTCGGAGCTGCGCAACCTCCATGTCGCCGCCAAGCAGATCCACCGCGTTCGCAAGCAGGTGGGCGAGCTCGATCTCGAGCAGCGGTTGACGATCCCGGGCCTCGATCCGCGACGCGCGGACCTGGTCGTGGCAGGTGCGATTCTGCTCGATACGATTCTTCGCCGCCTTGGCGCCGACGAACTGACGCTCTGCGATCTCGCCCTGCGTGAAGGACTCGTGCTCGACTACATTCGCAGCAACCGGCGCCAGATCGCTCACATCGACAGTATTCCGGACGTGCGGCGCAGGAGCACGCTGGAGCTCGCCGAACGCTGCAGCTACTACGCCGAACACGCCAATCAGGTGGTGCGGCTCGCGCTCGCCCTTTTCGACCAGACGCGTGGCATCCACGGCCTTACGGATCGCGAGCGTGAATGGCTCGAATATGCGTCGCTGATGCACGACATCGGCGGTCATATCAGCTTCACGGGCCACCACAAGCATTCGTACTACCTGATCAAGAACGGCGACCTGCGCGGGTTTCATCCCGATGAAATCGAGGTGATGGCTCTGGTCGCGCGCTATCACCGCCGCGGGACACCGAAACGGTCGCATCCGCAATATGCGCAGCTGCCGGACCCGCTGCGCCGGACCGTACGGACGCTCGCTTCAATCCTTCGGGTTGCCGAAAGCCTCGATCGCAGTCACGGACAGCCGATTTCGGGACTCGAAGTTCATGACGGCGCCGGGCAGTTGGTGATTCATCTTCAGGGCGCAGGCGATGCCGAGCTGGAACTCTGGGCGACCTCCCGTCATCTCGAGCCGTTTGAACGGGTGGTGAAGAAACCCGTCAAGCTCCACGTCGCCAGCGCCGAGCCGGTGGCGCCAACGAAAACCCGACAAACGGGCGAGGGGGGCCGCACGCGGGTTAACCCAGATTTAACCGCCTCGAAACGGCCGCGAAACTCCCGTTCGATAGGTTTGCGGTCGTATGAACCAGATTCGGAGACCCTCTCTCGCGCTCGTGCTGGCCACGGCGCTCGCGGCGGCGTGCGGCGGCGGCACCACGCAGCCGGTGACCGCAAATAATTCAGCCAGTTCCGACAGCTCGCAGGCGCTGCAGATCAACGGCGCGGGGGCGACGTTCCCCTATCCCATCTACTCGAAGTGGTTCAGCGAGTACAACACGCTGCATCCAAACGTCCGCATCAACTACCAGTCGATCGGGTCGGGCGGCGGCATTCAGCAAATCAGCAACCAGACGGTGTTTTTCGGCGCCACGGACGGCCCGATGACCGACGAACAGTTGAAGGCGGCGCCTGGGCCGATCCTTCACTTCCCAACCGTCCTCGGAGCCGTCGTCCCCGTCTACAACATCCCGGGTGTGACGGCGGAATTGAAATTCACGGGCCCGGTGCTGGCGGACATCTTTCTGGGGAAGATCAAGAAATGGAATGACCCCGCACTCGCGAAGTTGAACCCCGGGGTCAATCTCCCGACAACCGACGTGACCGTCGTCCACCGTTCGGATGGTTCAGGTACGACCTACATCTTCGTCGACTACTTGTCCAAGGTCTCGCCCGATTTCAAATCGCAGGTTGGCGTCAACACGTCCGTCAAGTGGCCCGCTGGTGTGGGCGGTAAGGGCAACGAAGGGGTATCGGGGCTGGTCACGCAGACGCCCGGCTCGATTGGATATGTCGAGCTGATTTACGCCCTCCAAAACAAGATCAACTTCGGCTCCGTGCAGAACGCGGCCGGCGAATTCATCAAAGCATCCGTAGACGCGGTGACGAAAGCCGCCGCCGCTGCCGCGCCGACGATGCCCGCCGATTTCCGCGTGTCAATTACCAACGCACAGGGTGCGGGTGCGTATCCGATTTCGTCCTTCACGTGGCTCCTCCTCTACGAGGAGCCGAAGGACAAGGCCGCGGGAAAAGCGATGGTCGACTTCATGCGCTGGGCGCTCACGGACGGGCAGAAATTCGCCGCGGATCTGGGCTACGCCTCCCTGCCAGCCTCCGTCGTCATGCTCGAGCAGGCGGCGCTCGATCGCATCAAGGTCTCCTGACATCGTGCGCTCTTCCGACTTTGGATTTCGCGTCGGCGTCGGAGCATTTGCGGCGGCGCTGCTGCTCATCGTGGTCGGGATCGCGATCACACTGGCGAACGATTCATGGCTCTCGATTCAGAAGTTCGGGCTTGGCTTCTGGGGAACGAGCAACTGGGATCCCGTCGCTGGCGAGTTTGGCGCCTTTCCATTCATCTGGGGAACGCTCTACTCTTCGGTGCTCGCGTTGTTGATGGCGACGCCGGTGGCACTCGGCATTGCCGTCTTCATCTCGGAGCTGTGCCCCAATGCGCTGCGCGCGCCGCTGATATTCCTCACCGAACTGCTGGCCGCGATACCGTCCATCGTGTATGGGCTGTGGGGGATCTTTGTCCTCGTGCCCGCCGTCCGCGCCGTTGAGACGGCCATGCCCGAGTGGTTGCGGGTGCTCCCGTTGTTCTCAGGTCCGCCACTTGGCGTCGGCATGTTTGCCGCGGCGCTGATCCTCGCGGTCATGGTTGTTCCGTTCACGTCCGCGATTGCCCGTGAAGTGCTGCGCACTGTGCCCGCCAGCCAGCGCGAAGCGGCGTTTGCACTCGGGGCCACCCGCTTTGAAGCGATCCGCGCCGCGATGTTCTACGCGCGCACGGGCATTGTCGGCGCCGTGATGCTCGGCTTCGGCCGCGCGCTCGGTGAGACCATGGCCGTCACCATGGTCATCGGCAACAACCCGCAGGTCTCCTTGTCGCTCTTCGCACCGCAGTACACGATGGCGGCGGTGATCGCGAACGAGTTCACCGAGGCCGCCGATGCTCTGTATCTGTCGGCGCTGATCGAGATCGGCCTCGTACTGTTCGTCATCACGCTGTTCGTGAATCTGCTGTCGCGGGGGCTGATCTGGTCCATGGCGCGGCAAGCCTCGCCAAAAGCCGCCGCGCTCGTGCCCAGGGGAGCCGAGGCATGACCGCGTCGGATACCGCCAGGGCGCGAAAAGTGCTCTCTGCACTGTTTGTCGGTGCCTGTGCGTTGTGCGTCGTGCTGGCGCTCGTGCCGCTGGCCTTCGTCCTGTTCTTCGTCGTCAGCCAGGGCGTGCAGTCGCTCAACGTCGACTTCTTCACGCACAACCCGCGGCCCGTCGGCGAGCCGGGTGGCGGGATGGCCAACGCGATCGTGGGAACGCTGATGCTGACGGGATTGGCGGCGGCGATGGCCGTTCCCATCGGCATCCTCAGCGGCGTCTACCTCGCGGAATATCGCGGAAGCCGTTTCGCCTCTGCGGTAAGGTTTGCCGCGGATACGTTGAACGGCGTGCCGTCGATCGTCATCGGCGTGTTTGCCTACGCGATCGTCGTCCTGCCGTTCCGCCATTTCAGCACGCTGGCTGGCGGCTTCGCCCTGGGTGTGATGATGATTCCGATCATCGCGCGAACCACCGAAGAGCTGCTGCTGCTGGTCCCCAACGCGTTGCGGGAAGGCGCCCTGGCGCTCGGTGCGACGCGTGCGCGGGCGGTGTTCACGGTCATCGTGCCCGCCGCGCTGCCCGGAATCATCACCGGCGTCGTCCTGGCCCTGGCGCGTATTGCCGGTGAAACGGCGCCGTTGCTGTTCACCTCCTTCAACAACCGCTTCTTCTCGACGTCACTGTCGCAGCCGATTTCCTCGATCACGGTGCAGGTCTTCACCTACGCGATCTCGCCGTATGAAGACTGGCACCGTCAGGCCTGGGCCGGCGCGCTGGTGCTCGTCAGCATCGTACTCGTGTGTTCGATGGCGGCCCGCTACGCTGCCGCGCGAGTCGCCAGCATCCGTGGAAGGTAACGTGCCGCAGACGATGAACCCGCCGCTCGTGAAGGTGCGCGTTCGCGGCGCCGAAGCGGATCTCCACGATCCCGCCCCTGCCGCGCACATCGAGACGCTCAAGATCGACGTCGAGCACCTGTCGTTCTTCTACGGCGAGAAGCGTGCGCTGGAGGACATCTCGATTCAGATCCGCCCGAACGTGGTGACCGCGTTCATCGGTCCCTCCGGGTGCGGCAAGAGCACCTTCCTTCGCACGCTGAACCGGATGAACGACATCATTCCCGGCGCACGCGTCGAGGGGCGCGTCTGCGTGGACGGGCAGGACATCTACCGGCCCGGCGTCGACGTGGTGGCCGTGCGCCGCAAGGTCGGGATGGTGTTTCAGAAGTCGAATCCCTTCCCGAAGTCGATTTTCGAGAACATCGCCTACGGTCTTCGCATCAACAAGTTGACGTCAAATCGATCGGAGATGGCAGCCCGCGTCGAAGAGAGCCTCCATCAGGCGGCGCTCTGGGACGAAGTCAAGGATCGGCTGCACGAATCCGCGCTCGCTCTGTCGGGCGGGCAGCAGCAGCGTCTCTGCATTGCACGGGCACTGGCGGTCAGGCCCGATATCCTGTTGATGGACGAGCCAGCATCGGCGCTCGATCCGATTGCCACCCAGCGCATCGAGGAATTGATCTACCAGCTGAAGGCGAAATTCACTATCGTGATCGTGACGCACAATATGCAGCAGGCGGCGCGGGTGTCAGATTTCACCGCGTTCTTCTGGCTGGGCCGTCTCGTGGAGTTCGAGCGCACCGACAAGATGTTCACCGCACCGTCAGAAAAGCTGACGGAGGACTATCTGACTGGACGATTCGGTTAATGGAGCGCGTAGTCAGGCATTTTCAAGAGGAACTCGAGGCGCTGCAGAGCCGCCTGCTGGCGATGGGTGGGCTGGCGGAGGAGCGTGTCTCCTCCGCGGTGCAAAGTCTCGTCAGCCGCGACATTTCGGCTATCGAGCACGTGCTCTATGGCGACGAGCCGATCAACGCGCTGCATGTCGAGATCGACAATCGCTGCTTCAAGCTGCTCGCGCTGCACCAGCCGATGGCCACCGACCTCCGGGCCATTGTCTCCGCGGTCAAGATCAATACCGACCTGGAACGCGTCGGCGATCTCGCGGTGAACATCGCCGAGGCCGCGAAGCGCTACGCCGTCCACCCGCCGGTCAAGAAACTGATCGACATTCCCCAGATGGGCGACATCGCGCAGGAGATGCTGCACGATGCGCTCGACGCATTCGTGCGGCGTGACACCAAGCTGGCGCAGCAGGTCCTCAACGAAGACGACCGTCTCGACAGCCTCAAGACGCAAATCTTCCGCGAACTGCTCGACTACATGCTGAAGGACCCGGGCACCGTTGAACCGGCCCTCGACCTGATTCTGGTCTCGCGTCATCTCGAGCGCATCGGCGACCATGCGACGAACATCGCCGAAGACGTCATCTTCATGGTCTCCGCGCTCGACGTGCGCCACCACACGCCGAATACTCCCGTCTAGGTCGGTCAGGCTTCCAATCACCTGTAGCGCGAACCTTAAAGGTTCGCGCTACGGGTGACCATTGATATCATTGTCCGGATGGGCGACGCGCCGCTCTGCGTGCTATGCCGCACGCGTCCGGTGGACCAGCGGTGGCGTCCTTTCTGCAGCGAGCGATGCCGCAACGAAGACCTGGCGCGATGGGCGGACGGCCGCTATCGAGTGCCAGACGAAGCGGTACCGTCGCCCGACGACCAGGATCAGGACCAAAACCATGGCGAATAGCGTGACAACCGATCGGAACGCAGCGGCCTCGTCAACATCGTCGAAGCCGACGGGCGACACTCTCACCGTCGTCGACAACCGCACCGGCAAACAGTACGAGCTGCCGATTAAGGACGGCGCGATTCGCGCCATGGATCTCAAGCAGATCAAGACGGGGCCCGATGATTTCGGCCTGGTCACCTACGACCCCGCATTCATGAACACGGCGTCGTGTCGCAGCACGATTACGTTCATCGACGGCGACAAAGGCATTCTCGAATATCGCGGCTATCCCATCGAGCAGCTCGCGGAGAGCTCGAACTACCTGGAAACCGCATACCTCATCATCTTCGGAGAGCTGCCGACGAAGACGCAGCTCGAAACGTGGACCGAGGACATCAAGGCGCACTGGCTGCTGCACGAAAACATCAAGAAGCTGATGGAAGGCTTCCAGTACGACGCGCACCCGATGGGCGTCCTCATCAGCACCGTTGGCGCGTTCTCGACCTTCTATCCCGACGCCAAACAGATTTTCGACGAGAGCTCGCGGCGCAAGCAGGTGCATCGACTCATCGCCAAGCTGCCGACGATTGCCGCCTACGCCTACCGCCACAGCATCGGTCGTCCCTACGTCTACCCTGACGACGAACTGAGCTTCACCGGCAACTTCCTGAACATGTTGTTCAAGCGGACCGAGCTCAAATACAAAGTGAGTCCGGTGCTGGAACGCGCGCTCGATATCCTGTTCATCCTGCACGCCGACCACGAGCAGAACTGCAGCACGAGCGCGATGCGCGGCATCGGCAGCTCGCATGTGGATCCCTACTCCGCGATGGCGGGTGCGGCGGCGGCGCTCTACGGCCCGCTGCACGGCGGCGCGAACGAAGCGGTGCTGCGCATGCTGCAGGAGATCGGCTCCATCAACAACATCCCGGCCTTCATCAAGAAAGTGAAGGCGGGCGAAGGCCGGCTGATGGGCTTCGGCCACCGGGTCTACAAGTCGTACGACCCGCGCGCCAAGATCATCAAGAGAACCGCCGACCAGGTGTTCGACGTCACGGGCAAGAACCCGCTGCTCGACATCGCGCTGGAGCTCGAACGCATCGCGCTCGAAGACGATTACTTCATCACGCGCAAGCTATACCCGAACGTCGACTTTTATTCGGGACTGATCTATCAGGCGATGGGGTTCCCGGTGACGATGTTCCCCGTGCTGTTCGCGATTCCGCGAACGTCGGGATGGATCGCGCAGTGGGCCGAGATGCTGCTCGATCCGGACCAGAAGATCACGCGTCCGCGTCAGCTCTATATCGGTCAGGCGCGGCGGGATTACGTGCCGCTCAACAAACGCGGATAGCCAGGTCGGTGCGAGAGGTGCAATAGGTGCAAAAGGTGCTGCTGGCCGCGGCGACAGCGATCGTTCTGGTCGCGTGCGGCGCAGACGCACAGAACCGCTCCACCGCCTCGAGTGCCCCGCGAGCGGGCTTCGACAGCAATCGGGCGTGGACGGATCTGGAACGGCAGGTGGCGTTCGGTCCGCGCCCGGCCGGCTCCGCCGCGCTCGCCCAGTGCCGGCAGTACATCGAAGCGCAACTCAAGGCCGCCGGCATCAGCTATCGCGAACAGCCGTTCGATGCGACCACGCCGGCCGGCACGATCAAGATGGTGAATGTGGTCGGCACCATCCCAGGCCGCAGGCCGGAACGGATCTCACTCGCGACGCACTACGACACCAAACGGTTTCAGGAGTTCAAGTTCCTCGGAGCGAGTGACGCGGCGTCGTCCACGGCCGCCGTCCTCGAGCTCGCGCGCGTGCTCAAGAATCGTCAGAACGAATTCACCATCGAGCTGCTCTTCCTCGACGGCGAAGAGGCGGTCAACCGCGAGTGGCGCGACCCGGACAACACCTATGGGAGCAAGTACTACGTGCAGGCGGCACGGCAGGCGGGAACGCTCGGCACCCTGAAGGCACTCATCCTGCTCGATATGGTCGGCGACCGCGATCTCGACATCCGGCCGGACTCGAACTCCGCGGGCTGGCTGAACTCGATTGTGTGGAGTTCAGCCGCCCGCCTCGGCTACACCTCGACGTTCGTGCCCGAGGGATTCACCGTCGAAGACGATCACCTGCCGTTCGTGCAGGCCGGCGTCCCCTCCATCGACATCATCGATCTCGATTACCCGCAGTGGCACACCGCGCAGGACGATCTGGACCACGTCAGCGCTCGCAGCCTGCAGATCGTCGGCGACGTCGTTCTCGACGCGTGGCCGCAAATCGAACGACAGCTGGCCCGATAGGGCCGCCTGAAGGCGGCCCCTGCCGGTGTCACCGTGCGTACGCGGGTCCTGCGGCTGGAACGCCTTCCTTGTAGACGGCAGCACCCACGATGCTCGCGACGACAGTGTTGATGAGCGCACACGTCGAGCCCTTGACGAACAGCGCCATCGAGAACACCCCCATCTGCGTGAAGCCGAACAGCACGACCGTCACCGCGAACCATAAAGCCAGTCCAGCGAGAACCGCCGTCTTCGGCCCGGCGCCGAACCGCGGCCGCATCGCGGCATAGGTCGAGACGAGCAGCAGGCCCATCATGAAGTCCACGACGATCCATGTCGCGGCGACAGGACCGCTGTTCATGGCCGCTGCATCGAGGTTGCGCGTCGGCGCCCACGCCGCGATGTCCGATGCCAGCACGTAGGTATTGGTCACGAAGTCAATTGCGTTGGCGACCACTCCCGCCACAAGTCCACCAGCCACGACTCTGCCGACGTTGATTGATGCCATGACGTGCTCCTTTCCGAGCATGTTCTCGCGATCTTCGTGTCCTCCGGGTTTAATTCACCTTCCGGATTCGCGGATGGGGCATTGCTCCTGGACCGCGGGAATCTTAGTTCCAAACAGATGTCAGGTATCAGGTAACAGGTAACAGGTAACAGGTAACAGGTAACAGGTAACAGGTAACAGGTATTAGGTTTCAGGGGGTGGTCCAGGGCTTAGCGCGAAGCTGGTGCAGGCCTCACACCTAGACCACGCCCGAAACCTGAAACCTGCTGGTTCTACGCATCCAGGCGCGTAGACGCGTAAGTCTGCGCGACGTGGATTTCGTCGAGGATTTCGGGCTCGGTAAGGACGCGTTGCGACGACTTGGCGCGCCGGAACACGCGGTCGACGATTTCCTCGTCGGTCGGGAACCCGTGTTGCTCGAGCCAGAAGACGACGTTCGACTTGCCTGAGAGCGGACCAATCTCGATCTGCTGCTGGCGGCCGACCATCTGCGCGGGAACGCCGGAGTACACCGCATCCATCAGTTCTGGATCGTTCTTCCGGAACGCCTTCACCACCGCGGCGGCGTGTACGCCGGTCGCAGTCCGGAACGCATCGCGTCCGAAGACGGGATAATTGTCGGGAATCGGCTCGCCCGTTGCCTCCGACACCGCACGCACGAGCTCGTCGAGTTTCGTCAGATCGCGTCGAATCCACCCCATGAGCACGAGGTTGACGAGCAGCATGTCCATCGGCGTATTGCCGACGCGCTCACCGATACCGAGAATCGTTCCGTGCACGCGGGTGGCACCAGCCTCGAGCGCCGCCAGGCTGTTGATGGTCCCCATATCGCGATCGCGATGGCCGTGCCAGTCGATGCCGACGCCTCCGCCCAGTTCAGCAATCAGCTGTCTGGTGAATGTCACCACCGCACGTGCCCCCGCGGGTGTCGCATGCCCGACGGTGTCCGCAATGCAGATGCGGTATGCTCCCGCCCGGATTGCTGTCGTGAACAGGCGTCGAAGCGTGTCGGGATCCGAACGCGTCGTGTCTTCCGTCACGTACATCACTTCGAGGCCGTGGTTGACGCCGAAGGACACCGCCTCCTCCGTACATCGTTGGAGGTAGTCGACCGTCCAATCCTCCGCATACCTGCGAATGGGACTCGAGCCGATGAAGCAGCAGCACTCGATCGGGAGACCAACCCGCTGACTGACGTCGACGATCGGCTGCACGTCGGTGACCACCGTCCGCGCGGCGCAGTTGGCGCGGATCTTCAATTTGCCGTCGACGATCTCACGCGCCAGGCGTTCGACGTCTCGAACGACGTGCGCGCCCGCGCCGGGCAGACCGATGTCGGCGGTATCGACGCCGATGTCGTCGAGCAGCCGGAGAATCCGCAGCTTCTGCTCGATGGACGGTGCGCGCACTGACGGTGACTGCAATCCGTCGCGCAGCGTCTCGTCGTCCAGCATGACGACGGATGGCTGCGGCGGCGGCGTATCGCGGTTCCAGTCGTAGATGAGCGCTTTGTTCATGAGGGTGGACTACCACCAGTTCCACGCGCGGCCACAACGGCGGCAATTCCGGCGCCGCCGACGAGAACGATGCCACCCCACAACAGTCCCAGGCGAACGGAGCGGGCGATGGCCGGTCGCATGACTTCCTCGACCGTCACCGCGCGTGCCCGTCCGGCCAACGCCGCGCGCTGCAGCGCGACGTACCGTCGTGCACCCGCCGCCGTGACACGATCCTGTACGGCCGCGAACACGACAAGCGCGGCGATCGCGCTCGCGATCAGGATTCCGCGGGGGCGGACAGCCATCGGTTCGATTATACGGTTGGGTCTTCGAACTCGGCGGGCAGTTTGCTAATAGGTTTGCGACCCGCTTCACGTGACGACGCCGCCTGCCGACATTCAGATGCGTACGAGCCGAGTTCGGCGGAAAAGCCGACGCCGCGCGATGAACGACTCGCAAAGGAGCAACTCATGAATATTCGCGAAGTGATGACGCCGAACCCACGGTCCGTATCGCCCGGCGACAGCATTCAGAACGCCGCCCGCATCATGCGCGATTTCGACACGGGCGCGGTGCCGGTGGTAGACAACGGACGGCCAGTGGGCATCCTGACGGATCGTGACATCGTCGTCCGCGCCGTGGCGGAAGACGCGCAACTCAACCGTCCGGTGCGCGAAATCATCAGCGGCGACGTCGTCTGCGTCACGCCGGACATGTCAACGCATGAGGCGGCCGACCTGATGAGCGAACATCAGATACGTCGCCTGCCCGTGATCGAGAACGATCGGCTGGTCGGCATCGTGTCGCTTGGCGATCTCGCCGTCAAGGAGGCCAAGGACAAGCGCAGCGGCGACACACTCGAACACATCTCCGAGGGCGTCAAGGAGCGCGGGTAATTCAGCGTCTGTCGGTGGTTGGCGGCTGGCGGCATGGCGTTCGGACCGAGATTCGAGCCTCCGAGCCAGGGTCTTCCGGCCATCAACCACCAACCGATCAACAACGCAAGCAGGATCAGAATGGCGATGACAATCGGGACCGGGGATCGCCGCCGGCGTTGAAACAACGGTCCTTCCGCCGGCGGTTTGATACGCGGCTCCGTCGTCGCGTGGCCGCACCGATAGCAAATCAACGCCTTGTCGGCAATTTCCGTCCCGCAGTATTTGCAAGTCATTTGGGTGTCGGGCTCAAGGCTTCGAGCTTCAGCGGCTTGTGGCTTCAGGCTTACGGCTTCGGCAGGTGAGAGTCTAAAGTACCTTAAGCCCTGAGCCCTGAGCCACATGATTCCCCTTCGCGACATCATTCCTTCGCGGACCACGCCGGTCGTCACGGTTTCGCTCATCGCCCTGAACGTCCTCGTCTTCATCTACGAGTTGTCGCTCGGCCGCGCCGTTGACGCGTTTACGCTCTACTACGGCCTCGTTCCCGCGGCGTTCTCGTGGATGAACGTGTTCACGTCGATGTTTCTGCATGGCAGCTTCATGCACGTGGCCGGCAACATGCTGTACCTGTGGATCTTCGGCGACAACGTCGAGGACCGGATGGGTCATGGGCGATTTCTCGTGTTCTACCTGCTATGCGGGATGGCCGCTGCGCTCGCACAGACGATAGCTGCGCCGGAATCCGCGATCCCGATGGTCGGCGCGAGCGGCGCCATTGCCGGCGTAATGGGGGCGTACTTCGTGCTCTACCCGCGTTCGCGAATCGTCTCGCTCATCCCGATCTTCTTCTTTTTTCAGGTCGTCGAGGTGCCGGCGATTTTCTTCCTCGGCTTCTGGTTCCTGATGCAGTTTGTCAGCGGCGTGGGCTCAATTGTGAGCGTTGGGCAAACTGCGTCGACCGGAGGAATTGCGTTCTGGGCGCACGTCGCAGGATTTGTCGCCGGCATCACCGGTGTCCTCGTGTTCAAGCGCCCGGAACGCCAGCGCGTCGAGTGGTGGCACGACGTGTAACAGCTATCCTCCACCCACAATCTTCAGCAACAGGCTCTGCGCCGGCTCGAACGACGGCGCAATCTCCAGTGCCGCCAGCGTCTCCGTCTTCGCCTCGGTGTTCTGCCCCGCGGCCAGATACGCCTGTGCGAGATCGTAGTGCGCGACGGCCGCGTCAGCCGGCTTTGCGGCGAGCGCCGCGCGAAATGCCCGTATCGCCGCCGGTGCGTCCTTTCGCTGCAGTGCCGCGCGGCCGACCATTGTCTGGGCGTGTGAATCGAACGGGTCCGCATCGACCACACGTGCGTATGCCGCCGCCGTTCGGCCCGCATCGCCCAGCGGCTCGAGCAACTGCGCTCGTTGCCGCGCGGCGTCGACGTCGTTGCCATCCACCTTGAGGAACGCGTCGAGGGCCTCAATGGCACGCGCCGTGTTTTTCTGTTCGACGGCAATCTCGGCGATGGCGATGTGTGGGTTCTGCTTGCCCTGGATCGCGGGTAGCAGTTTCGCGGCCTGTTCGAGCGCTCGAATCGCACCGGCCGTGTCGCCGGCCTTTTTCCGCTCCGCCGCCAGGCGCATGTGCACCGCGAAGCTGTCGGGGTTTGCCTGCGCCATCGCCGCCAACTGGTCGGCGGTCGCGTTCTGCGGAACGTCAACCTTCTTCAGTGCTTTGCGCATGGGCCCGAAGTCCCGGTCGAACGCCGCATCCAAGCCCGTCTGCACCTGATCGATGCCGACGCCGTACACCTCCTTCAGCGCGGCTTCGGTATCGATGCCCTTGGCGAACGCCTTGACGAACGCCTGCAGCTTCGGTTCGCCGTAGGTCTTCACGAGGTAATCGACGACCTGCGACGCCTGATAGTACGAGAGAACAATCAGCTCGGGATCCTGAAATCCTTCGTTGAGATTTCTGAGCTTCAGCGGTTTGTTCTGCTCCAGCGCCTGCGCGAACGGCACTGTCGTCTCACGACCCCAGTCGGGTCGCGCGTAGGCTTCCTCCCACACCGAAATGCCTTCGGTCAGCCACCTCGGGATGCGGTTGTTCGACATCTGCAGCGTGATGACGTGCGTCAGTTCGTGCCACAGCGTTTCCTGCCAGCTGAATTCACCGGGTGGCCGCGCCTTGGGTGAGTCGAACGCGACAACCTGGCCGAAGCAGACACCCAGCGCGCCGATCATTCCGGGCAGCCCCATCGTGCGCACGGCGAAATCGTCGTGCTTGGGAAACATCTCGACGAGGATCGGCCCTTGCGGCGTGAAGTTCCACTGCTTCGACAGCTTCGCCAGCGAGTCCTTCGCGAAGGCGACCACGTAGTCACGCATCACCGGCGCTTCGTCCGGGCTCATGCGCACCACGACGTTCGTGTCGCGCACGGTGACGAACTTGTCGAGCGAGTCCATCATCGACAGCAGGTTGTAGGTGACGACGTCGTAGGGGTCGCCTTTGAACGCGCGCTCGAGCGCGACGCGAGCGCCGGGTTCATCGCCGGTGCGCAGCAACTGCAGACCGAGTGCAGCCGACGCGCTGGCATCGTCAGGATCGGTCATCGTCGCGCGGCGCGCGAAATCGGCGGCCTCGATGTAGTGATAGTTGTGCGAGGACACCTCGGCGGCCAGGCGATAGACGTCTGCGTAGCGCGGATTGATTTTCAGAATGTCGGCGACCTTGGCGGTGAAATCGTTGTTGCGGTCCTCGAGGAACGCGATCGCCGCGTCGATCGACCGCGCCTCCAGGCTGTTCGGATTGACCGCCAGCGCCTTCCGCAACGACTCCTTCGCCTCGTCGCGTTTGCCGTCGTCGAGTGCAATCTGCGCGCTGAGCACGTGCGCGGGCACGTAGTTGGCGTTTGCCTTCAGCACCTCCCCGATTAGTTCGCGCGCGCCAGGCGGATTGGCATCGACCATCAGCGTGGCCATGCCGACCTTCCCCTGCACGTTGTCGGGCTCGACCTTCAGCGCTGCCTGGAACGACTTGGCCGCATCCGATCGGTTGTATTTCTCGGCGAACAGCTCACCCCATCCGAGGTTGGCTGCAACGTCATCGGGAGCGAGCGAGTTCGCCTGGCGGAAATCGGCGTTGGCCTGCTGAAACTGGCCGAGAGCGCGTTCGGCTTCGCCGAGGCGCACGAGATCGGCGGCAGTGTTCTGGGGGCTCGCGGAAATCAGCCGCTCGAGGGTGCGCGTCCCTTCGGGACGCTTGCCGATATAAAGCTGCAGGCGTCCAAGCTCCAATGCGGCATCGCTGCCAGGTGCTGAAGCGACAGCCGGCGCGAGCAGCTTCTCGGCCTCCGCGTAGCGGCCGTGGTCGATGTCGATCCGCGCCCGCAAGGCGACGGCGCGAGGATCGTTCGAGCTGCCGAGCAGACTGGCGACCTGATCGTACTGACCCAGATTGAGCGCTTTCCGGGCGGCCGCGAACGGATCGGGCGCCGGTGGGCGGGCCTGCGCACCCAGCAGCGCAGCGATGACGAGAAGCAGGCCGCAGGCGATGAGCAGTTTCTTCATGCGCTGCGGTAAGTATATTTCAGGCCCCCGGCCCCGGGCTTCGGGCTCCAGGTCCTTGACCCGTCATTCCCGAGGTGTGCTCGAAGCGTGAAGCCCTGAGCCTCGAGCCATCTCGAGCGCATGCTCTTCAATGGCGATCCGTCTCCGTACGAGCACACCGAACAGGAGCAGCGAACCGGTTCCTGCCCACGGCGCGTTCACCATCATGGCAAAACCCACGATTTCACCGAATACGGCGAGATAGTTCGGATGACGCATGCGGCGATACGGGCCATTGGTGACGAGCGGCGCCGCTGGCAGCACGAGCACTCGGTAGCTCCATCGCGGGCCGAGCGCGGCGATAGCCCATAGTTTCAGGGCCTTGGCCAAAACGAAAATGGTGAAGCCCCCCAAAAGCAGCCAGCCGGCAGTTGGGCCGGCGGTCGCGCCTTCGATCGCCATCAGCACGAAAATCGATGGGTAGACAACGGCCATGTACCGATACACATCGCCTTCTGGTTCGACTGCACCCCTACGTCGAAGCTCGCGTTCATGACGCCGCGAGCGCACCAACTCCGCGAGCATCATGACGAGCACCACAAGCAGTGCCGCCGCCGCAAATGTCACTTCAGGAGGTCCCACGCAGGACGAGCGAAACATCACCCGCAAGGTGAACGAGCGCCCGCACCGGCGCGTGCCACCGCCTGGCAACGCCGGCCGCAACCGCCAGTGATTGCGGCGAGCCGGCAAGCGCACGAAGCGCGCGGTTGAGACGCCACTTCGAGCCGAACTCGTTGTCGCGTGCCTGTCGCAGGCTCGTGCACGCGCCGACTCCGGTGGCAAGCTCGCGCAACGCTGCTTCGGCCGCCAGTTCTCCGCCCCGCAGCGCGAATCGAAGACCGTCCCCGGTCATCGGATCGACGAAACCGGCCGCATCGCCCGCAAGCAGGAGGCCGGGGTAGCCGGCAGCCGCGCAATCGACCGCGAGCGGGCCGAGAGAGGTCACGGCGGAGACTTGCTGTGCGCGTGCGAACCGGTCACGCAGCACGGCATCCTCGCGCACTGTCACCTCGACGATCTGCTCTGCCTGCACGCGCTGGGCGCGGAACGTGCTTTTCAGCTCACGCACGACGCAGACGTTCGCCACGTCGCCAGGAAGTGGAGCTACACCGATATAGCCGTCGGGCCTGAGGTGCATTTCGCCGTGCGTCGTCAATCCGCGCACGCCGGCGAAATACGCCCCGAACGCCCATCGCTTTGGCCGTGGTGCGTAGGCAGCGAGCCCCATCCCAAAGGCGAGCCTCGAATGCCGGCCGTCGGCACCGATCACGACACGCGCGTGCAGGTTGTGGTCCTCGCCGCTGGCGGCAACACGCACTCCGATGATGCGGGCGCCATCGGTCGTAATGAGCGGCGCCCGGACGATGATCCCGCTCTCGAACACCGCGCCCGCCGCGATGGCCGCTTCGAGCAGCATCATGTCGAGTTCCCGTCGCGTCAGCGACGCGCCGCGGACGCCCGCGGGATACCGCGCGGACACGCATGCGCCCGCAGGTCCGGTAATGTCCATGCCGGTGATCGCCATCGCGCGCCGGCGGACCGGACCCGAGACCTCGAGACGATCGAGAATGGCGAGCGATCCAGGGTTGACCGTGTCGCCGCACAGCTTGTCGCGTGGGAAGCGCGCGCGATCGATCAAGCGGACGCGCACGCCGGCTCTGGCGAGCACGAGCGCAGCAATGCTGCCGGCTGGTCCGGCCCCGACGACGAGCACGTCGGTCGTCATGGCGCGATTCAGTCGGCGCGTCCGAGCACCAGTGCGCTGTTCTTCGATCCAAACCCGAGGCAGTTGCAGAGCGCTGCGTCGATCGCTTCGGTGCGGGGCACGTTCGCGATGAAATCCATATCGCAGTGGGGATCCTGCTCGTGGAGGTTGATCGTCGGCGGGAGCACGCCATGACGAATGGCCAGTGCGGTCGCCGCAACACCGGCAGCGCCGCTCGCGCCCTGCGGGTGGCCGATCATCGATTTCGTTGACGATCCGGGAACCGCGTCGGCGTGGCCGCCAAAGACGCGCCGCACGCACTTCGATTCGATGGCGTCGTTCAGCTGCGTCGAGGTGCCGTGATAGTTGATGTAGCCGATGTCCTGGGGGCGGCGGTCGGCGCGCGCGAGCGCCGTCTCGATGCAGCGAATGATTTCGGTGCCGTCGGGATCCATCTGCACGCGATGATACGCGTCGCACGTGGATCCGTACCCCTCGATGCGGGCGTACGGACGAACGCCGCGCGCCAGCGCACGATCCTCCCGTTCAATGGCAAACATCCACGCCCCTTCGCCGAGCACGAAGCCGTCACGCCCGCGATCGAACGGACGCGACGCGGCCTCTGGAACGTCGTTGTAATGCGTCGATACGGCACGCATGCGCGAAAAGCCGAAGATCATGCCCGGCAGCACGCAGCCATCGGTGCCACCAGTCAGCAACGCCTCGTATTCGCCGGCACGCACGAGCGAGGCGGCGTAGCCGATGGCGTCGGTCGAGCTCGTGCACCCGCAGGAGAGCACGTGGCTGATGCCGCGCAGCCCGAGCGATATCGAGATCTCGCTCGACACCATCCCGCAGATGCCCACCGCGATCGCGTACGGCGTGACGTGCCGTCCGCCCGCCGTGAAGAAGTCCTCGTACTGCTTCTCGCCGACGTCGATGCCGCCGCCGCCGGAACCGATCAGCACCCCCGCGCTCAGCTCGCCGTAACACAGTCCGGCGTCGCGCCACGCTTCGCGCGCCGCAATGACACCGAACAAGGCCGCGCGTGAGTAGCGCTTCGGGTCTGCGCGCCCGTCGGATTCATGATCCCCCTCGAGCGCCATGGCCGCGTCGATCGACACCGGGGGAACCGATGCCGCGACGCGGCAGGGAAAGCTGGAAGCATCGAACTGCGTGATCGCGTGGGTGCCGCTGACACCGCGGCTGACGTTTCCCCAGAAGCAGTCGCGGCCGGCGCCGAACGGAGACACCACGCCGATTCCGCTGATGACGACGCGCGGCAGTCCGTTTGACCGCATGAGCGCTCAATATAATACCGGCCGTGCAATCGACCGGCGTCGTGCCGCCGCGGTTTGCTCAACCAATCGCGCTCGGCGGACTCCTCTTCTTTCTCGACGCCCTCCTCTACTTTGCCTACCGCTACGAGGTGGTGTTCGCGCGCGAGCTGGCTGGGCCAATCGGGACAGCGGCCGTCACCGTCGATGTGGCGCTCTTCACGGTATTTGCGCTGCACCACAGCGTGTTCGCGCGCGACGCGTTTCGTAAACCAATTACGCGGCTCGTCGGCGTGTTGGAACGATCGATCTACGTCTGGGTTGCCAGCGCTATGTTCATCGCGGTCTGTGCGTGGTGGCAGCCCGTGGCGGGCGTCGCGTGGCGTCTCCATGAGCCGTCTGTCGTCTGGCCACTGCGTGCCACGCAGTTGCTTGGCGTCTGGCTGACGCTGCGCAGCGCCTGGATAATCGATTTCTTCGCGCTGGCTGGAGCCAGGCAGGTGTGGCGCGATGAAGGCGACGACTCGGAGCCCGCAGGTCCGATGGTGTTCAAGACCTCGGGTCCCTACGGCCGGGTGCGCCATCCGATCTACGCGGGATGGTTCCTGCTCGTGTTCCCGGTGCCGATCATGACGATGACGCAGTTCGTGTTCGCGCTGACCAGCAGCGTCTACCTGCTCATCGCCATCCCGTTCGAAGAACGCTCGCTGCGGCGTTCATCCGCCGGAGCGTACGACGAGTACATGAAACAGGTCAGGTGGAAGCTGCTGCCTCACGTGTACTGAGCGTGAGCCGTCATTCGTCGTAGTCCTCCTGCGGCAGCCCTTCGAGCTCCTCGAGGAACATCAGGGCCCGGTGCGAGGGGATCTCGAAACGTTTCCCGCACGTCTTACAGGTAACGTCGTCGTCGACGCGAACGAGGTGGTCTTTCACCTTCTCGAACATCGCGCGGTCACGGGCGTCGGCGCCGTTCGGGATGTGCGCCTTCCTGGTCCGCCGCAGCCAGCGGATGCTGTAGTCATTGGTGCGCCGGCAGCGTGGGCACTGCAGGCGTGCCGGTCGCTGCTCAGGCTTTTCGGTAAAGAACTGGCGCTCGTCCATTTGGCGATTTTCCATCTTCAATCCGCGATTTGAAAGCGCAGGCACGAGAAGATGAGCAACCCGACGTCGAAATCCAAAACTGAACAGGGCAGATGGTTTAGACTGAGGGACGATCCGACCCGCGCGTCGAGTTCCGACTCGACCGCAATCGCCGAAATGGCCGAATCGACGCCGCCGCCGACGCTTCCGTCCGAGCTTCCGGTCCTTCCCCTTCGACGCACCGTCGCTTTTCCGCTGACGCTGCAGCCGCTGGCCGTTAATCGTCCCGTCTCGATCGAGACGGTCAACCGGGCCCTGGGCGCCGACCGTCTCGTACTGCTGATTCTCCAGCGCTCGGATGCCGACGACCCGTCGCCTGAAGATCTGCACCGTGTTGGCACGGTCGGCATCGTGCGGCAGATGGCAAAAGCGAGTGGCGGCATCAACATCATCGTCGAAGGCATCGCCCGCGTCCGCGCCGATGTCGTCACGCGCATGGGCACGTCGATGCGCGCCCGCATCACGCCGATGCCCGAGCGGGCCGAGCGGACGCTGGAGGTCGACGCCCACATCCGCCGCGTTCAGGACCTGATCGAAAAGGCGCTCTCGCTCGCCACCGGCCTCTCCGAAGAACTCCGCGGCCTCGTCATGAACATCGACGACCCGCTGCGCCTCGTCTACGTCCTCGCCACGCTGATCGACATCAATCCAGACGAAAAGCAGGCGCTGCTCGAGGAAAACGACGTGCTGAAGAAGCTCGAGTCAATCGAGCGCGCGCTCTCGCGCGAGATCTCGCTGCTCGAGATGAAGAGCAAGATCGAATCGCAGGCACAGCAGGAGATGACCGACGCGCAGCGTCAGTACTACCTGCGCCAGCAGATGAAGGCGATCCAGCAGGAACTTGGGGAAGGCGAAGGCAACGAGCTCGTCGAGCTGCGTAAACGCATCGACGACGCGAAACTGCCGGAGCAGGTCCACGCCGTCGCGATGCGCGAGGTGGACCGGCTCGCGCGCATGACCGCCGCCTCACCCGAGTACCAGATGCTGCGCACCTACCTCGACTGGCTGCTCGACGTGCCATGGCCGGTGACCACTCCAGATCGACTCGATCCCGTCGAAGCGCGCCGCGTCCTGGACGAAGACCATTACGACCTCGACAAGGTCAAGGAACGCATCGTCGAGTACCTGGCTGTCCGCAAGCTGAAGGGCGACATGAAGGGCCCCATCCTCTGCTTCGTCGGACCTCCGGGAGTGGGTAAGACGTCGCTCGGGCAGTCCATCGCGCGCGCCATGGAGCGGAAGTTCGTTCGCATCTCGCTGGGCGGCGTTCGCGACGAAGCCGAAATTCGCGGCCATCGCCGCACGTACATCGGCGCGATGCCCGGCCGGATCATTCAGGCGCTGAAGCAGGCCGGGTCGATGAATCCGGTCTTCATGCTCGACGAGATCGACAAGGTCTCGGCTGGCGGGTTCCAGGGCGATCCGGCCGCCGCGCTGCTCGAAGTGCTCGACCCGGCACAGAACCATTCGTTCCGCGACCACTATCTGGAAATCCCGGTCGACCTGTCGAAGGTGCTGTTCATCGCGACCTCGAACCAGCTCGGTACCATTCATCCCGCCCTGCTCGATCGGATGGAAATCATTTCGCTGGCTGGCTACACGGAGGAAGAAAAGGTGCACATTGCACGCAAATACCTCCTCCCGCGGCAGGAACAGGAAAACGGCCTTCCGCCGGCCTCTCTCGAGGTGACCGACGCCGCGCTGCGGGTCGTCATCGCGGAGTACACACGCGAGGCGGGCGTGCGCAATCTCGAGCGATTTCTCGGCACCCTCGCCCGCAAGGTTGCTGCGCGGATTGCCACGCGTCCGGCCGACGCGGGACCGCCGGACAAGACGGTGATTGACCGCGATCAGGTCGACGACTATCTGGGACCAGCGCGGTTCAAGAAAGAGGTGGCGTTCAGGACGTCGAGGGCCGGTGTCGCCACAGGCG
>Ga0310810_10001268_pt1 | contig 26303 bp, 31 predicted proteins | sample NCmetagenome_FD_207641 | JGI IMG/M metagenome (GOLD analysis project Ga0310810, IMG submission 207641) | Soil microbial communities from experimental microcosm in Duke University, North Carolina, United States - NC | ecosystem: Engineered > Artificial ecosystem > Soil microcosm > Unclassified ...
TCGCAGCAGAGATTGACGAGGCGATACTGATAGGAGGGGAGAATGGCAACGGAACCAACGGGAAGGGCGGGGCGTGAGTCGTGAGGGCATTTATTGCGGTGCTGATAGTGATTGGGGCGGCGGTCGTAATGAAGGAGAAGAAGATCGGTGAGCAGCTCCGCAAGCTCAGGGAGGGGCGCGGCATGTCGCAGACGGACCTGGCGAGGAAGGTGCGCTGCTCCCAGGAGAACATCTCGGTGTACGAGAACAGCGACATGAGCATGCAGCTCGGCACCATCAAGCGGATAGCCAAGGCGCTCGGGGCAAGGGCCACGCTGGTTATCGAGGAGGTCAAGCGTGCCGACGCTGTACCCGCTGACGGCTGAGGACTTCCGCGATCTCGCACACACAGACGACCTAATCGACAGCTTCAGTTGGACCATCAAGAGAACTGGTGAGCCTTGCAGGCGGCACCTGTTCTCGTCCCTGAGGCTCGCCCAGCAGGTGGGGATGCGAAAGGAGTACGGGCGCAAGTACTGCGTGCACTGCCATGCGAAAGGATAGGGAGATGAACTCGCTGCGGAGCAAAATACGAAGCGACTCCGCTCATGGTTGGAGAACAAGAAGCAGCGCAAGAGCGCTAGCGGTGGGAGTGCCGTTGAGCAAACGAGCTACTTGACAAGGCTTTCGGCGACAGCGATACCATTCCGGTGTGGACAAGGCGGCTAGAGACCGGCTCGCACGGCACCTCGCGACCCTCCCGCTAGAGCAGCGCAAGGTCGTCCTCGACCAGATTCAGGGCTACGTCCCGCCCGTGCGGCGGACGAAGTACATGCCCCCGACGCTCTCCTTCAAGCAGGAGGCGTTCCTCCGCGCGCCCAACCTGGAGATTCTCTACGGCGGGGCTGCCGGTGGCGGCAAGACTGCCGGGATGCTCGCGGCTGCGCTCCAGTACGCGGACCAGCCGAACTACGATGCGCTCATCATCCGCAGGACCCACGCAGAGCTGGAGATGCCCGGGGCCACGATCTCCCTGGCTAAGCGCTGGCTGGGGGGCAGCGACGCCGCATGGGTCAAGGGGAACCATTATGAGTTCCCCCTGGGGGCCACGCTCAACTTCGGCTACCTCTCCCGCGACGACGACAAGTGGCAGTACCAGTCTGCGAACTACAACTTCATCGGCATCGACGAGGCGGCTGAGTTCCCGAACGAGGACACCTACAAGTTCCTGTTCTCGCGGCTCCGGCGCGGGGCCGAGATCAAGATTCCCTCGCGCATGCGCCTGGGGGCGAACCCGATCGGGCCTGGGGCCAACTGGCTCAAGCGCAGGTTCATCACCTGCCCGTTCGACCCGGCGCTCGCCGAGGAACCCTGTGAGGTCTGCCAGCACTACCACTGGAAGGACCACTGCGACGCCGAGAAGTGCGACTGCCCCTACAACCCCAACTCCGAGCCCCGCCTCTACATCCCGGCGCGCCTTGAGGACAACCCGTTCCTCGACAAGATCGCCTACAAGCGCTCGCTCTCGAACCTCGACCCGTACACGCGCGTCGCGCTTGAGAGCGGCGACTGGAACGCGAAGCCCCCGGGCAAGATGTTCCGCCGCGAGTGGTTCATCCCCGTGCCGGGCGGCCCAGCCGACCCGTTCACCGCACGCGTGCGTTTCTGGGACCTGGCCGCGACCGCCGAGGACAAGAACAAGAACCCGAGCTATACCTGCGGCGCGAAGCTCAGCTACCACAACGGGCTCTATACGGTGGAGCACGTGGTGCGAAAGCGCGCCACCCCGGGCGACGTGAAGGATCTGGTCAAGACGACCGCATACGCCGACGGCCCGAGCGTGGCGATCTGGATCGAGCAGGAGCCCGGGTCGTCCGGCATCGCCGTGATCGCGGACTACATCAGGTTCCTGCCGCAGTTCGTCGTGCGCCCGTTCAAGGCGACGGGCGAGAAGACCGTGCGGGCCGCGCCGTTCGCCTCCCAGTGCGAGGCCAAGAATGTGCGCATGGTGACGGCACCCTGGAACGAGCCCTACCTTGAGGAGATGGAGCAGTTCCCGAGCGGCACGGTGAAGAACGACCAGGTGGACGCGAGCTCGGGCGCGTACAACGTGCTAGTCAACTACCCGGACTTCTCCGCGATCGCCAGCTACGGCGAGCGGACGAAGCCAGACTGGAACTTCGGATGAAAATGTTCCAAGTGGCGATAAAGCTGCTGCTCGACGAGCTTGAGACGGGGACACACACCTGCTGCACGAAGTGCGCGGCCCTCGGGTTCATGATCAACTGCGTGATGACCTTCTTCATGGCCACGCGCCCCGACCTGTCCGACGAGGACCAGAAGAACATGACGCTCGCGCTGAGCGCGATGGTCGTCGGCGGGGAGTGGGCCGAGCTGAAGGTCATGATGGAGAAGATGTTCGAGGGCCTCTCGACGGAGGAGGTCGACGCGGTGAACGAGACCGCGACGAAGAACCGCGACGAGTACATGACGTTGCGCGGGAAGGTGCAGTGAACTGGTACTGCCAGGAGTGCCAGCGCTTCGTCGGCGCCGAGCCGGGCACAGAGCACGACGGCCACAAGCAGCGCATCGTCGGCATCCGCGACGACATCCTGAAGGACGCGATCAAGCGGCTGATCTTCGAGCTGCGCGTCACGGACAGGCTCGTGGAGTTCAAAACGTAGCCAAGTCCGCCCCGTTGTGATACAGTCCCGGCGACCACGGCGCTATGGTGCGCAGGGAGAGCCTGCGACGGGTTTGTCTCGGACGCGCTCTCGCCGGCCGCCGAGTACTCTTCCCCTATGAAACACGCCGTGGTCGCCAACAGACCTGAGCGACGACTATGGCAACGCGCCCCCAGTCAAAGCGTAAGTTCAAGTCCACCATCCCGCCGAAGCGCCCCAGCAGCAGGGGCGGCGGCAACACGTCCGGCTTTCCGCTCGGCTCCGAAGTCAGCACCGTCAGCTCGTACCTCTACCTGACGCGCCCGTACCCCTACAATCCCGACGACATCATCGGGAAGAAGGGGGTCAGGAAGTACACCGAGATGGCGCGCGACGAGCAGATCAAGGCGGCGATGCTCGCCAAGCAGTTCTCCGTCATCGCGCCCGGTTGGGAGGTCGTCCCGTCCGCCCACGAGAAGCAGTCCGAGAAGGACGACGCCGAGGACGTGGCCGACTTCGTCGAGCAGAACTTCAACGACATGGCCGGCAGCTTCGACACCAAGCTGATCGAGATGCTGAGCGCGCTCATCTACGGGTACTCGGTCGCGGAGAAGGTCTTCTGGCTGATCGACTACGGCGACTACGAGGGCCGGGTCGGGCTGAAGGAGCTGAAGTTCCGCAACCCCGAGGGGTTCGACTTCGACATGGACCCGTACGGGAACCTGTACCCCGACGGCGTCCTCCAGGCGCAGCGCCGGCTCCCCGCCGAGAAGTTCGTCATCTACAGCTACCGCAAGAAGTTCTCGAACTACTACGGCGACAGCGACCTGCGCGAGTGCTACAGGCCGTGGTGGGCCAAGGACAACGTGATCAAGTTCATGATGATCACGCTGGAGCGCTACGGCGAGCCGACCTGGGTGTTCAACGCCTCGGGCGGCCTCAGCGGCGAGACGAAGTCGCTGCTTGAGAACTTCATGCGGGACATCCAGAGCAAGTCCGGGCTGATCCTGCCCGACACGATCCAAGCCGACCCCAAGAGCCCCGCCACCGACGCCGGGCGCACCTACATCCCCGTCCTGGAGTACCTCGACGGCCTGATCAGGGGCGCGCTCGGCCTGCCTTCGCTGATCGGCGCGTCCACCAGCGAGAAGGAGGTGGGCAGCCTCGCGCGGTCGCAGACGCAGTTCGACCTGTGGGTGACTCTCATGGAGTACATCCGCCACGACGTGGAGGCGAACCTCAACGAGCAGGTGATCAAGCCTCTCGTCGACATGAACTTCGAGGTGCTCGACGGGCTCTATCCGGTGTTCCGCTTCAAGGCGCTCACCGAGGACCAGAAGACCAAGCAGTTCGAGGAGTACCTGAAGGGGCTCAGCGGCAAGGCCCTCACCAAGACGCGCGAGGACGAGAACTTCTTCCGCGAGCGCCTGGAGATGCCGCTCCTGTCCGAGGACTACCCGGTCGCGGGCGAGGTCACCCCCGAGATGCAGCAGCAGCAGGACCAGATGGCGAAGGAGCAGCACGACGCCATGATCGCCACGATGAACGCGAAGGCGGAGAACGGCGGCGCCGGGCTGCCGGGCGGCGGCGGCTTCCCGCCGAAGGCCGCGAAAAAGGACAACGCGGAGGCGGAGGCCGTAGTCGGCGATGTCGTCAGGCCGCAGCAGCAGGAGCTCAAGTTCGAGACCGAGAAGGAGCGCCACGCCCGCGAGTACCGCGAGTGGAAGGACAAGCAGCTCCTCCAGGACCACCTGATCAACCACGAGCGCAACCGCGACCTGACCGGCCCGGACGCGCGCCACGTCTCGACCTACATGCACGGCACGGTCTCCATGCAGTACCTCGACGTGCCGGGCGTGGACGAGATGCACCGGGCGATGGGCATGGAGCCCGACCTCGACACCGAGCCGAAGAAGTACGCGCAGGCGCGCGCACGGCTGTTCAACAAGCAGCCGAAGCGCCGGGTGCCGCTCTCCGACATCCGCTTCACGCAGACCCACGTGCACAGCGGGCGCGTCGAGGAGATGTCGCACGACCCCGAGGCGCTGAACAAGCACGTGCAACTCCTCAAGGGCGGCGGCTCGCACTACCTCATGGACGGCCACCACAGGGTCGTCGCCCGCCACCTCGCCGGCAAGAAGTTCGTGCAGGCGCAGGTGTTCGAGCCGAAGAAGAAGTTCTGGGACGAGGACGCCCACCCGAGGCACCCGTCCGGGTCCGACCGTGGGGGAGAGTTCGCACCGAAGGGCGAAGGGGACCGCGCTGGCGAGGCCAAGGGACGCAAGGAGGGCTCCGGCAGCATAGCTGACCTGATCAGCCGGCCGACCCCCGAGAATCCGAATATTGACGCAAATAAAGACGGAATTACCGATGCGGCCAGGGTCGGAGTGCCCGGACTCCAGACTCCGCCTCCGCCCCCAGATATTCCACGACTCCCCAACCTGACACATGAGGAGCGGGCCGTGGAGAGCAACTTCGCGGAGGCCTACGAGGCGAACCCGTCCGACATGGTGTCCGCATACCTCAATCAAGTGACGACTTCCGGCGCTCCGAACACCTTCTCCACCGACGACGCGAAGATGCTCTCGCCCGACTACGCGCGGAGCAACGACAACAAGGCCGTCTACAACGTGGCCGTGCATCAGACGGCCAACGCAGTCGCGAAGAACGCCTTCGCGCGCTACCTCGACGAGGTGGTGTCGAAGCTGCCGAAGGACCAGCAGACGATCCTCGTCACAGCCGGAGGCGTGGCCGCAGGCAAGGGCTATGCGCTCGGGAACATCGACTCGGCGAAGTCCGTGGCGTCGAAGGTCGGCGCTGTGTGGGACACGGCCGGCGAGCAGAACTCGACCGAGCTGCCCTGGGTCATGGACGAGGCGGCGAAGCGCGGCATGCGCGTTGTCTACGCCTACGTCGACGCCGACCCGATCACGACCTTCGAGCGGGTGGTCTCGCGCGCGCAGAAGACGGGCCGCATGGTCGACGCCGACCTCTACGCAGACAGCTACGCGATCGGCGCGCGCAACTTCCAGACCTTCGCCTCCAAGAACTCCGGCAAGGCGGACTTCCTGTACCTCTCGAACCGCACGGCCAAGCCCTCGCTGCTCGACAGCTTCCCGAAGGACGCTCTCGTTGACCGTGAGACCGTCTATCGCGCGGCGAAGAAGTATGTGTCAGCAAAGGCAGACAGCCTGAGCCCCGCCGTGCTCGCGGGTGCGACCATCGGAGAGCGCCTGTGGCACTGAGCCTCGTCGACGAACTCAAGCATGGGATGCTCCAGAACCTCACCGAGGCGATGGCGGACCCGGACGCGTGGGACGAGAAGGAGGCTGAGCGCCAAGAGGGCTTCCACCCGGTCGACCTCGACGAAGTAAAAAAAAACAGCTTCCCTGATCACAAGGGCAGGCCGGGACTGAGGGGCGGCAGCCTGCCGCGAGGCGAGTCCGACCAGGAGGTGGACGAGCTGAAGGAGAAGGCCGTCAAGTCGGGGGGCTTCACCTACAACCCCGTGCGCTGGAAGGACCGCGAGCCGCCGAAGAACGGCTTCGCGCTGAGCGTGCGCAAGGACACCGAGAAGGTCGTGGACCTCAGCGCCAAGCGCGACGAGCTGCGCAAGCAGCTGAAGCAGTACATCCACGAGCACCGCGCCGACATCAAGGCGCAGGGCAACTTCCTCGGCGGCTGGATCGACAACGGCAAGCTCTACCTCGACATCTCGAAGGTCGTGGGCGAGAGGCAGAAGGCGATCGAGCTGGCGCAGAAGGCGGACCAGCTGGCGATCTTCGACCTGGGCAAGGGCGAGACGATCGACGTGAAGAAGGCGGCGTGATGCCAGAGGCGAAGTACGTACTGATCGACATCCAGGAGGGCGACGACGAGGACGCCGCGATCGAGCGGCTGCTCGACGAGCTGGTCGGTCCAGAGCCGGCGCCAGACATCCGCGAGAATGCCGAGTGGGACGAGTCGAAGCACCCGAGGAAGCCCAAGGGCGGGGAGTCGGGCGGCGAGTTCGCTCCGAGCGGCGACTCCGGCGCGGGCAAGCCGAAGACCAAGGCGGAGCTGCGCAGGGCGAAGCGCGAAGAGGACAAGTTCTGGAACTCCCACTACGTTCACTCCGACATACAAGGCATAGAGAAGGGGACGAGCGAGGAGAACCTGAAGTCGATCTTGAAGAACGGCTTCAGGGGCGGCCCGCACGTGAACCTGCTACCGGCGTTCGGCTTTCGCGGTCCGCGCGACAGGGCCGACATCATGAGCTTCAACTACTGGCCCAAGAAGGGGTCGATAGTCTACCTCGTGCCGGAGTCCGACATCGTCGTCGTGCACGGCACCGCCAGGGTCAAGACAGGCTGGAAGCCCGGACCCAATCAGGTGTTCCGCATAGACGACCCGGACAAGTCGCTGTATGACTACTACCGCGAGGCCTCCGGCAAGAAGTATGAGTGGCAGGAAGAGGCGCACCCGCGTCATCCTTCCGGCAGCGACAGAGGCGGAGAGTTCGCTCCCAAAGGGAGTGACAGTGCGGCTAACGGCAAAGACTCCGAGAAGAAGACATCAGGCACGGTCGAGGGCATCGTCGACCCGTCAGAGCTGATCGTCACGAGCGGCTCCGACGCAGGACCGGGCTTCTCCCCTGAACAGGTCAGGGAACGCGACCGCGTCATCAACTCGATAGACGCGGTCGCCCGGAACTGGCTCCACAACAAGACGGGCGGCGACAGGGAGCCCACGCGCGGCGAGCTGGCGGAGATGATGAAGTTCGTGGGCACGAAGTACGGCGACCAAGTGGACAAGATCATCGCCGACTTCTCCGACTACACGAAGTACCCGGACCGGCCGGCGATCCACCTCGTCGTCGGCGAGAAGAACGTCCCCGACGTGTGGCTGCTCGGTTGGCGCGAGGAGCAGAAGGGCCTTGAGGCCACCCCGATCCACGACCACGGCGCGAGCGAGGCCGGCATCTACGTGCACAAGGGCTCGGTCAACGAGCGCATCTTCGCGATCGACAAGAAGGACTTCGGCAAGGACACGCTCGCCTTCCACGAGGTCGACCGTGGGCTGAACGAGGGGTCGGGCATCACGATCAACGCGCCCTACCTGCACGACATCGGCGCCTCCCACGGCGAGAAGCTCTCGGTCACGGTCCACGCCTACTACCCGCCGCTGAACGACATGGGCTTCTACGAGGTGAAGGGCAAGAAGCTCGTGAAGTCGGGCTCCTGGAAGGAAGACCCGAACGTCATGAAGGCCAAGGGCTTCCGCGACCACACTTTCCCCTGCTACCACTACCACAGGCGCAAGTACCACGAGGAGACCCCGTGGGGCGTGCACGCCTACGAGTGGGTCGGCTCAAAAAAAAAGTCCGTAAAAAAGTTTGAGTGGAACGAAGAGGACCACCCTCGTCAGCCCGGAGGGTCTGAGAAGGGCGGCGAGTTTGCGCCGAAGGGCGGCGGGCTCGCTGAGCAGAGGACGGCCGCGATCGCGGATGTCTCCAAGCTCGCCGACACGATCATCAACAAGGAAGTCGAGGTCGATGTGCTCGAGGAGGACAAGTTCCACGTTCCTGAGAGCTGGGATGATGTGTCAGAGAGTGATCAGGACGCCGTGAAAGAGCAGTGGATCGACGACAACAAGCAGGAATACTACGAGTCCGCGGTCGAGAATTGGTGGGAGACCGAGGCGATCGAGAGCGCACGCAGCTACGCCGTGTGGCAGGAGAAGGACTGGGCCAAGGAGAAACTGTCGGAGCTGCTCGAAGAGCACGGCGTCGACCTGGAGAAGAGCGGGCTGCTGGACGAGAAGGGCGAGCTCAAGGAGGAGGTACTAGGCGAGCTGTGGGACAAGGACGCGGACAACGAGTACGCGTTTCGGTACAACGGCCAGAGCGGCAAGTGGAACGACGACAAGGGCCTCTCCTACGACAGCCGGAAGTACGAGCTAGTCGACAACTCGGGGCTCGTCAGCCCGGAAGCGCTCGGCGAGATGGTCGACTCCGAGGGCAACAACCTGTTCGTCGGGTCCGAGGCGTTCCCTGGCCAGCTCGGCCTGGCAGGCGTGCCCAAGATGCCGTCGTCGTCCGAAACTGCCAGCGACCTGCTTAACGACTTCGAGAGGGCCGTGCTTGAGAAGACCGACGACCCGCAGAGCTTCATGGAGGCGCCCGACGCGGAGTACTTCCAGGACAGCATCAACGACTACATCGGCGAATCGTTCGATGAGAAAGACGACAGCGAGAAGTTCGAGCTGGCCAAAGATAAGTACGGCAGCGACTGGGACGACAACGAGCGCGGCGAGACCGTCACGGCCACGCTCACGCCTCCGTCCGAGTGGAAGCTCCTGAGCGACGGGCGCGACTACGAGCGCACCAAGGCGATCGGCAACGAGCTGAGCAAGGAGCGGTTCCTGCAAGTGCTCGCAGATCGCGGGATCAAGAGCAATTCAGACCGCGCGGCGCAAGCAATCAAAGATGTCTGGTCGAGCTGGACTGGCGACTCAGGTGGGCGGCTCGCCTACGCGATGCAGGCGGCGGCAGCCGACGAGCTGGGTGGGAACTTCTACAAGAGCCGCGACAAAGACAAGGCGGATGCGGTCAATGACGCGAACGAACTCTTTCCGGGCGGATACGACGGTCTCAAAGCCTACGTGCGCGCGCAGTGGGAAGTGAACCAGTACCTGTTCGACAAAGCCAAGGTCGACCACCTCGACCTGTACCGGGCGGTCATGGTGCCGACGAAGAACCTGGAGGGCCACACGCAGAAGATCGTCATGGACTCGACTTACGGCGGCATGCCGTACTACACAGCCGTGCCCACGATGTTCATCCATCAGAACGGCGCCGCGTCGTTCACCGCCAAGGAAAGCGTCGCCAACAACTGGAACGGCGTCGGCTACCGACCCGACGAGCCTTCGGAGCGCGTGGTGATCCGCGCGCGCGTGCCCTCGACGGCGGTCCTCTCTCTGCCGGTGTTTGGCAAGAACCTGGCGAGCGAGGAGGAGGTCGTCGTCACTGGGCTCCCGTGGAAGTCCTGGGACGCGTGGCGAGGCCGCGCGCCGAGCAACGAGGAGTTCAACATGCTCCACCCGCGCGGTCCAGACGGAAGATTCGTTGACAAGCCGGGCGGCTCCGACGCAGAGAAGAGGGCGGCATGAAGAAAAAAGAGGCGAGCGGACAGTTCGGCGGAAGGGTGCCCGATGGCGCGTTCGTGATCCCGCCGCTCGACCTGCCGCTGGAGCGTCCGCACTGGCTCTCGGGCGGCGCCGGCCAGAAGGCGCAGATCAAGGCGCTCATCAAGCGCAAGCGAGCTGAGAAGAAACTCTGGGAGGAGTCGCAGCATCCGCGCCACCCTGCGGGGTCGGACACCGGAGGCGAGTTCGCGCCGGCAGGCGGGGGCGCCGAGTCGGCCACAAAGGAGAAGGCCAAGAAGAAGGCCGTTATCAAGGGCGACGTGTCCGAGGCGGCCGACGCGCTGGGCGTGGTGCCCGACGACATCGCGGAGGGCTTCGGCCTCGACAGCGACGAGTTCCACACCGAGATCACAGCCAGCGAGACGAGGGGCGAGGGCTCCGACCCGGACGAGAGCTCGATCCGCGCCTCCTTGGCCGAGAGCTTCAACGAGACTTTCGACCGCCAAGAGGAGTTGGACCGCTTCATCGAGAAGGAGCGCGAGAGCTACGACGACACCGACGCACGCGAGTACGTCGAGGGGCCTCTCCGCAAGGACATCGCCAAGAATAAGGAGCTACGAGACAGCGTGCTGAAGGAGGCCGAGCTGGACGACTCGGCGAGCGACGCGGACAAGCAGAAGGCGATCGACGAGTACGTGCAGCGAGAGACCGAGGACCAGCTCAACGAGTACATCGACGAAGAGATCAACCGGATCGTGGATGACGACTTCGAGAGCCACGTCGACAGGATGCGCGACCAGTACATCGAGGACAACTACAACGACGAGGTCGACGCCTGGCGCGAGGCGAACCCGAGCAGCGTGGACCAGATCACGATCGAGGGCGACGTGAGGACCGCCGACAACCACAGGGTCGCCTCGTTCACACGCGAGATTCACCCCGAGGACGGCTACGCCTACCACGCGAGCTTCTTCATCGACAAGGAGTACCAGAACAAGAAGATCGCCCGCGACCTGCTCGACCGGAGCGTCCACATGTACGACAAGATCGGGCTGAATGAGGTCAAAGTCTTCGCGAACGGCGACGTCGGGAAGTACGCCTGGGCGATGTACGGCTTCGACTTCGACGACCAGTACGCGCTGGAGAACTTCCGCTCGGCCCTGCTCGCCCGCGTCGCCGAGACGGACGCGTACAAGAAGATGACGAAGGAGCAGCAGGTTCAGGAGCTCGCGAAGGTCAGGGCGGTCAAGCACTCGTGGGACGTGGCCGCGTACCGGGTCGGCGGCGAGAAGGTCGGCAAGGACCTCATGCTGCACGGCACGTCGTGGAACGGGACGCTGAAACTCAAGGGCGAGGGCCGAAAGATATTCGACGCGTACACCGCAGCCTCCAAGCGCCCGCCCGAGGACAAGAGCCAGCTCAAGCTCCCGTTCGCGCAGAACGACGGCATGGCCGACCAGGACAGCGAGGCGTTCCACTACGACATCCTCGGCATCGAGGACGAGATGCACGCGATCATCAACCGCCGCGACCACGCGCACGCCTACGAGTGGAACGAGTCGGAGCACCCCCGCGACACTGAGATGGACGACGCCGAGGGGAAGAAGCTCCTCGACGAGGCCATCAGGGAGCTGGACGGCGAGCACGACCACGCGCACCACTACCGCGCCAAGACGGGCCCGGAGCGCCGGGTCGACTTCGCGCAGGCGAAGCAGGCGCTCGACGCGAGCGAGTCGAACGTCAAGGAGCGGCTCACGGGGCAGCTGAAGGGCGTGCAGGACCAGCTCCTCGCCTGGGTGCGCGTCACGCCGCTCAACTCCGACGTCGTGCGGCAGCTCGCCGTGGCGACCCCGGCCGACACGCAGCGCACGCTCCAGGACATGTTCGAGGGCGCCTGGGGCGAGGGCAAGGACGCCGGCATCTCCGAGGTGCCGCGCGCGGTGCGCGCGCAGCCGCGCGTGCAGGACGTGCGGACCTTCGCGCTCCTCAAGTACGACGCGGGCTTCGAGCCCGAGGAGGCGATGACCGCCTTCGAGAACAGGGCGTGGATGATCAAGGACGTGATCGACGCGAACATCCAGGCGCAGGTGCGCCTTGAGCTGTTCGAGCACCTGAAGGGCGGACGCACGCTGGGCGACACAATCGACCGGCTCCGCGAGGTGTTCGAGCCGTGGGTCGGCGACCCCGAGAAGGTCGGGTCCGACGACCTGCTGCGCGCGCCGCGCCTTGAGAACATCGTGAGGACCGAGAGCACCTGGGCCTACAACCAGGGCCGGCTCGCGGTGGGCGACGCGGCCGAGGACTACGTGATCGGCTACCAGTTCAGCGCGATCATCGACGAGCGCACGACCGAGACCTGCCAGACGGCGGACGGTCTCGTGCTGCGCAAGGACGACTCGCGCACGATCCGGCTCACGCCTCCGCTCCACTTCCAGTGCCGCTCCGTGCTAGTCTTCGTCACGCAGGACGACCAGCCCGTCGAGTGGTCGGACGACCGCGAGATCGACAAGGCGCTGGCGCTCGTGCCGAAGGGGTTCAAGTGAGCCTGGAGGATGCGATCAAGGTCTCCCCGGGCGAGACCGTCGAGGAGCAGACTATGCAGGTAGGCGTCGCGATCGGCGGAGAGAACGTGCGCGGTATGCGGGCGACGGCCAACTGCCCGTTCCACGAGGACGCGGACCAGCACTCGCTGGTAGTGGACATCAGGGGAGGCGCGTTTCACTGCACCGGGTGCGGCGCCCAGGGAAACGTGGTCACGACTGTGGCAATGATCGAGAGGACAGACGAGGAGGAGAGTTGATTCCAACACTAGCACAGGACCTGAAGGTCATCATGGGCAGGCTCGGCAGCTGGCCGGGCGACTTCGGACCCGAGGCGGCGATGAACCTCGCCGCAGTGGCGAGCCAGAACCTGACGCCAGGCGCACTCGCGGTCGACGCGAGCCCCGGCTGCGGGCGCAGTCTGGTGCTGCTGGCAGCGGCGGCCTACCGCGCGGGCGCGAAGGTCGGGGTGGTGCGCGACAACATGTCGCCGCCCGAGCAGCTCTGGTTCAACAGGGCGTTCCGGCTCTTCAAGCTCAGCGAGGCGGTGCGCAACGACGACACGATCGCGCCTGCGGACCTGGTGGTCGTGAGGAACGACCCGGAGCTCGCGCGCGCGGTGTTCGCCTCGCTGCTGAAGCCCGAGGGCATCCTCGTCGGGCTAAACATCCAGCAGCTGGAGAACCTGACGCCGGAGCAGTCGGGCAACGGCTGGGCCGTGTGGCGCAGGCCGAAGACGCCCGAGCTGAGGGTCGTGAAGCCGGAACACGCTACGATGGACGCGGCGACCAAAGACAAGCAGCTCGACATGCGGTCGTTCCTGCCGCCAGACGACCCCGAGTACGACGCGGAGGGGCTCGATGGAGTACGGGCAGACGGCTAACGGGACTTTCACGTCGACGGGGTGCTACCCGCTCCCGCCGATGGACCTCGCCGCCGCGTGGGGCGACCCGCGCGTGGGCGACGCGCTGAGGCGCATCGAGGGCACGGTCGCGGAGATGGCTGGCACCGACGTGCAGCTCTCGACCAACATGCGGCCACGGAGCGAGAAGGGCTACATCCTGTTCCAGGTGACGGCGACCTTCCGCTTCCCGATCGGGAGGCTGTGATGGCTGTCGAGCGGATGATGCCCTACACGGCGAGGACGATGCAGGTGCCCGAGGGCGCACCGCAGCACGAGCGCCACGACGGCGTCGTCGACATGCCGGAGTACCGCCTGCTGGAGGCGCTGCTCTCCGAGGCGGTGAACACCTACGTCTACGGCGACGAGAACAAGCGGCACTGGGTCGAGGCCCGGCGCTGGCTCACGCGGCCCGAGCAGCCGAACTCAAGCCTGTACCACGACGGGATCACCCTCCAGTTCGTGTGCTCGCACCTCGGGCTCGACGCGTCCTACATCAGGAAAAGGGCCTTCGAGGAGAGAATCAGGAACAAATCTGTTGACACTCCACTGGAGGTTGCTGTATAAGCTCCTCCTAGATACTATTTCAGGGCTTGTGACATCGTCGCCCTTGCCAGGACCCACGTCAGCGACGCAGCGAAAAGCCTGAAGACCGAGTATCCGGCAACGGAGAAAAGTTTTCAGGCTTTTTTGCTGTGGACCCGAAGAACCAAGACACCCTACCGACCGTGACCCTCGACAACGTCGAGGTGTTCTCCGTCGGGACCTGGAACGGGGACCCGTACTCCGAGCACGACCTCGACCAGATGGTCTCCGCGTTCCACGAGCTGCGCTCCAGCTGGGAGCCGGCCGCGAAAGCGGGGCACGAGGACGGGCAGGAGAAGGACGGCATGATGAGCCGCCTCTTCGGCGTTCCGGCGCTCGGCTACGTCGACCAGCTCGCCCGCAAGGGCGGCAAGCTGATCGCGCGCTTCAAGGACATGCCGCGCCGCTTCGCCGGGCTCGTCAAGGCGGGCACCTACAAGAAAATCTCCTCCGAGGTCTACTGGAACTACAAGAACCCCGCCACCGGCAAGGTCTACCCGCGCGTGCTGAAGGCTGTCGCCTTCTTGGGTGCGGACGTTCCGGCAGTCACCAACCTCAAGGAGATCGAGGCGCTGTTCTCCGTCAAGGACAACGGCGCGCTGGTGGCCTACGACGACGCGAAGAACGAGTTCCGGGCCTACGAGCAGGAGTACTGCGGCGAGGCGTACGTCGCCCCGATGCAGACCCGCAAGCTCGACAAGGCCACGGTCAAGTACAGCGAGAGCGGCAAGGCGGACGACACGTGCGGCAAGTGCCGCTACTTCCAGGGCGACCAGTGCTCCGTCGTCGAGGGGACGGTGGACTACAACGGCACCTGCGACTTGCAGAAGCCGTACCCCTCGAAGATGGCCTCGATCGTCCGCGTGAAGAGCCACAGCATCGTCCGTCAGGGCGACAAGTTCTGCGTGGTCTCGAAGGACGACCCGAGCAAGGTCCTGGGCTGCCACGACACCGAAGAGGATGCCCAGAAGCAGCTCGCCGCTGTCGAGGCAGGCAAGGCGGACAACGGCAACAACGACAACGACGGCGACGAGATGAAACCGCCTTTCAAAAAGAACAATTCGGAGGGTCACATGAACGAAGATCAGATCAACGAGCTCATGAAAAAGCGCGAGGACGAACTCAAGCTCCAGATGTTCAAGGAGTTCGAGGATCGCATCCACAAGGCGCGCGAAGAGGGCAAGGAAGAGGCCAACAAGGAGGCCGAGGCCCTACGCGAGGACATCCGCAAGCTCCAGCTTGAGAAGCGCTCCGAGCGCATCGAGGCGTGGATCAAGAGCATGAAGGAGCAGGGCAAGCTGCTCCCGGCCGAGGAGTCCAAGGTGCGGAGCCTCCGCCAGTGGATTCCCGACGAGGGGACCGACCTGAAGTTCTTCTCCGTCAAGGAGGGGAAGACCCAGGAGTTCACTGCCGGGCCGGCTGAGATTTTCGAGTCGCTCTTCTCGAACCGTCCGAGCATCTTCCGCACGCTGAGCGCGCACGAGGACAGCGAAGAGGACCAGGGCTCCGTCCTTCAGGACGCGGGCGCCGAGGTCGACCGCCGCGCGAAGCAGTTCGCCGAGAAGCGGGCGAAGGACGGCGTGAAGGTCGCCTACATGGAGGCCGTCAAGCACGTCCTGGCGGGCAACCCCGGTCTTGCCGAGCGCTACCGCCAGCAGCGGCAGTAAGCGGGGCCAAACCAAAAGGGACGTAAAGGAGAACAGCTATGTCTGAGAAACGTGGTGGAGACTTCGGACCTTCTGCTGTCGCGAGCGGAGACCTGAGCGGATTGCAGTTCAAGTTCGTCCGGTTCATCGGCAACGACGTGTTGATCCCGACCTCCGGCTCGCAGTGCCTGGGAGTCTTGCAGAACAAGCCCAAGAACCGCGAGTTCGCGGGCGTCATCGGCATCGGCTACACGAAGCTGTGGCTCGGCAACTCGATGGGCAGCGGGTGCGAGGTCATGGCTGGCAACCAGGGGTTCGCGACGATCGCGGCCTCGGGTCAGTGGACCCACGGCTTCCTGCTCACCGCCGGCAACTCCGGCGACCTGGGCGAAGCTGTCGTCGGCCCCGGCTACATCAAATCGGTCTAAAGGAGAGGCACAATGGACGGAACTGTAAACCCTGGTATCGTAAAACGCTTCGCCGGAGCCACGGGCCGGGACTTGCACATCGACGTGCCCCTCACGGGTCTCACGATCGCGTACGAGCCGCAGGGCCTGATCGCGCCGATGATCTACCCGGTCGTCAGCGTCGACAAGGAGACCGGCGTCTACTACACCTGGCCCAAAGCGGAGAGCATGCGCCTGTACGACGCCTTCCGCGCGCGCGGGCGTGAGGCGAACCGCATCACGTTCGACGTCAGCTCGGACGGGTACGCTGTCAAGAACTACAGCTTGGCGCTGGACATCCCGCTCGAAGACATCGCGAACGCAGACGCGGCGCTCAACATCCAGGCTTCGGCCGCAGAGCGCGTCACCGACGGTCTGAATCTGGCCTGGGAGGACCGTCTCGCGACGACCCTCACCACGACCACGAACATGACCTCCTCGACGGCGCTGGCCAACCCGTGGTCCGACTTCACGAACAGCTCGCCGATCGACGACCTGTACACGGCCCGCAACGCGATCCGCAAGCAGACCGGCTACACGCCGAACGTCTGGATTTACTCCGACGTGGCGTGGACCAACATCTCCCGGCACCCCGACGTGATCGAGTTCATCCGGGGCAAGGGCGACGACACCGGAGGCGGCCCCGTGAGCGAGCAGCAGCTCGCCAACGCCCTCGGGGGCGGGCGCGTGCTTATCGGTAAGGGCCTGAAGAACATCGCGGCAGAGGGCCAGGCCCCCGTCTTCACCGACGTGTGGTCGACCGCCTGCGTGGTGCTCTATGTCGCGCCCAACCCGGGCATGATGCAGCCGTCGCACGGCTACACCTTCCGCTGGACCCCGACCGGCCTCCCCGGCCCGCTGGCGGTCGAGCGCTACCAGAACACGCGCCCCAAGACGGAGTCCGTCGAGGTGCACATGTTCCAGGACGAGAAGGTCACCGGCGCGGACCTCGGCTATCTGATCGTGGGGTGCTAAGTGAACGTCTTCACCAAGGCGATCGACACGAAGAACTTCAAGGCCGTGCCCGGCATGGCCGTGCCGCGAAAGTACGACAAGCCGCACGTCATCCGCCACCTGCGAGAGAAGTACGGCAAGGACGCGGTGATCGCGATCGGCCAGGACAACCTCGACGTGCTAACTGCGATGCTGGGGGGCGAGTCGGCTGAGAAGTCGCTCGCCTCCATGAAGCAGATGAGCGTCGAGCAAGCGCAGAAGATCAAGGCCCTTGAGAAGGAGAACGCCGCCCTGCGCAAGCAGGTGCAGCGCCTTGAGGGGCCCCAGCAGTAAACCCGGACCCGCGCCAGCGGGTGGCGAGCCGAGAGGCTCGGGAGGTACAGCGTGAGAATCAAAGAGCGGTTCCTCAGCCTGACAGCTGCCAAGGTAGTCGGCACGACCGACTGGCGCGGCGTCTCGATCATGAGCTCCGGCACCACCGTGGTGTCCGTGGCCGCGACGCGCGCGAAGTCGGGCGCGGTGATCCTGACCCAGGCGATGCAGATGACCGTGGCGACCAACTCGGCCAACCCGAGCGCCATCTTCACGGTCCCGGCGTCGGTGGGCAACGGCAGCTTCATCATCACGACGATCGGAAGCGTGGCGCCCCCGGTGAACATGCCGGTGGCTTGGGCCATCATCCAGTGATGTCGCGATGTCGAGGATTCCGTACCTCTCCCGGACGGCGCTAGTCTTCCAGGACAACGTCGTCGTCAGCAGCGGGGCCGACTTCGGCGCGAAGCTGACAGGCCAGTTCACGCGCTTCTCCGGGGTGGGCCTCATCGCCTCGGGGAGCATGTCCGTCCGGCTCCGCACCTTCGCGTCCGCAGCCGGCACGCCCACGCTCTCCACGTCGACCTGGGCGCTCAACTCCGGCACATCCATCCTCGACGTCGCAAACTACGGGAACTACACCGCGATCGACGTGACTGCGGCCAACAGCAGCGCGTTGAACAGCACCCTGCTCATCTACGGCGAGCCGCTTCGCTAAGGCGAGGGCGGAGATTTAATCTTCAACTCCCTCCCGAGGTGTGTTACACACACAGCGAGGAGGGATTGGCGCTTTGATGAGAACCTACGAGCTAGACATAGTGATGTACGTCTCCGGGCTCCCGTTCGACGGCGACACGATCCCGTCCGGGCAGTCGCTCGGCGGGTCGGAGACGGCTGCCGTCCAGCTGGCCGAGGAGCTGGGAAGGCAGGGCCACAGGGTCACCGTCTTCTGCAACTGCGAGGGCGTGAAGGAGATCGGGGGCGTGCTCTACTCGCCGATCGGCTGGGCGGGGCGGCAGTTCCCGAAGGGCTTCTACGACTACATCCGCTCCGTCCCCGTGGACGTGTGCATCGTGCAGCGCATCCCGAGCATGTTCCAGTTCGAGACGCGCTCGAAGGTGAACCTGCTCTGGCAGCACGACCTCGCGACGAAGACCGGCCCGTCGATCTTCCAGCCCTACTGCTGGAACATCGACCGCATCCTCGTGCTCTCCCAGTTCATGAAGAAGCAGTACCAGGAGGTGCACGGCGGCAGCGACGACCTGTACCACGTCACGCGGAACGGCGTCGACCCCGAGCTGCTCGCGTCGGTGCCCGAGACTCCGCGAGACCGCTTCCGGCTGACCTACACCGCGCGCCCCGAGCGCGGGCTCGACATCCTCCTGCGCGGCGTGTTCCCGAAAATCCTTGAGCGCGAGCCCCGAGCCAAGCTCTACGTCTCGCGCTACACCGACCCGAACACGATGGAGTTCTACGGGCAGCTGGAAGCCGAGATGAAGCGCTTCGGCGACCGCGTCGAGTTCCTTGGCAACCTGGGCAAGAAGGCGCTCTACGACAACTACCGGCGCTCGCGCCTGTACCTGTACCCCTCCATGTTCGAGGAGGTGAGCTGCATCACGGCGATGGAGGTCGCGGCCAGCGGCTGCGTGTTCCTCGGCCCGTGGCGCGCCGCGCTCCCCGAGACGCTTGGCGGGTGCGCCCCGCTCCTCACGGACGAGGGCGTGCTGGGCCGACCCGGCGACGCCGCCGAGACCGGGCTCAAGCCCCCGAGCGAGAAGTTCGTGGCGGCGGTGGCCGACCACGCCGTGCGGCTCATGCGCGACGACGCGTACTGGGAGGACTGGCAGCGGAAGTCCCTCGTACGCGCTCAGGGGCTCAGCTGGAAGGGTGTGGCCGAGGACTGGATGCAGCTTGTGCACGAGACGATCGCGAGGAAGTCCGGCGACGCGCGTCGCATGGTGCGCCACTTCCTGTTCAACTCGGACGTGGTGGCCGCGCGCAAGTACGCGGACGAAGCGAAGTCCCCGCAGCTCCAGCGCTCGGTCGACAACTACGTGGACCGCTACGTGCCGTTCATGTCGCGCCGCATCCCCGAGGAGAAGCGCCCGACGATCCAGCAGTTCTACGAGCAGCGGAGCGGCGGCGACCGCGCCAACTGGCAGACGGCGATGTACGCCGAGACCGAGGTGCGGACCCAACAGCTGATCAACTTCATCCGGCCGCACGTCGAGTCGGGCGACATCAAGACGCTGCTCGACTTCGGGTGCGCGCACGGCGGCTACACCAAGGCGTTGACAGACGCCTTCCCGAACCTGAAGGTCGTGGGCGTGGACACCTCGCCCAGCCTGGTCAGGTGCGCGAACGAGCTGAAGGCGAGCGGGCAGTGCAAGAACCCGCAGAACATGCGCTTCGTCGTCGCAGACGAGAACACGAGCATCCCGAAACTGAACGACCTTGAGTTCGGCGATGACGGGATCGAAACGTATCAAAAGCCGTTCGACTGCGTGGTCGCGATGGAGGTGCTGGAGCACCTACCCGACGCCGAGGCTGCGGCTACCAAGCTGGAGGGCTTGTGCAGGGAGGGCGGGTGGACCATCTTTACAGTCCCCTCTGGCCACCGTGAGCGCGACGAGCTGGTGTCGAAAGGAGTGCCTCCGGTGCACGTGCGGTCCTTCGACCTGCACGACCTGCGCGACCTGTTCCAGAGGAAGCCCGAGTACTCGGTCACGAGCTTCAGCGACCTGACCGAGGCCGAGATGGACCGCACGTTCTCGTGCTGGTTCATGGTCTGCTACAGGGCCAACCACTGGCCGCTGGGCGAGATCGACTACCAGCGGAAGTTCTTCCTCCAGGGGCCGCGCGAGACCCTCGCCGTGTGCGTGATCGCGCACAACTCCGAGGACGTGATGCACCGCTGCCTGCGCTCGGTGATCCGATACGCGGACCAGGTGATCGTGGTCGACAACGGCCCGTCCACCGACCGCACGGCCGAGGTTGCGATGGAGTACACAGAGGACGTGCGCGCCGGCACGAGCCCGTTCTGGTGCTACACGCACCTGGTCGTCCACCCGTACGACGGGATCGACCCGAACGTGTGCGAGATGGCCGGCTTCGAGACGCCGCGCAACGAGTCGGTCGAGGGCGTGTGGACCGACTGGATCATGTGGATCGACTGCGACGAGCAGCTCCTCGACCCGGCGAACCTGCCGAAGTACCTGCGGAGCAACTGCTACGTGGGGTACGCCGTCGAGCAGCACCACATCTCGGTCGACGCGGTCAGCGCGATGAAGCGCGACGTGCCGGTGCGGCTCTACCGCAACGTGCCCGAGATGCGCTTCTACGGCATCGTGCACGAGCATGCGGAGCTGGGGATCAACAGGGGCGTGGGTCCGAACGTGATGGTGGCGACCGACGTGAAGCTCCACCACGACGGCTACCTGGTCGAGTCGATCAGGCGGAACAGGTTCCGGCGCAACCTCCGGCTCCTCCAGTGCGACCGCAGGAAGTACCCGGAGCGGCTGCTCGGCTGGTTCCTCTACGAGATTCGCGACTGCCAGCACATGGCGCGCTACGAGCAGGAGCAGAACGGCGGGTTCGTCAACGAGAAGGTGCAGCAGCTCTGCCACACGACGATCCGCGCCTACCGCGAGAAGTTCATGAAGGACAACATGATGATGTCCGAGGACGCGCTCAACTACTACTCGAACGCCCTGGCCATGCTCGGCATGGGCGTCGACGTGGTCGCGGACATCGAGATCGGGCGCCAGGGGAGCCCGATGGGCCCGCAGAAGTCGGTGATGCGCTTCCGCGCCGCCGACGTGAACGAGGCCGCAGAGATGCTCAAGACCCGCATGGGCCAGCTCGCCGTGCCGCACTCCGGGAGGTACGTGGCGTGATCGACGACAAGGTCCCGGAGATCACCGAGGGGTTCACGCTCGCGGTGACGCGCGCGGACGGGCAGAAGCAGGAAACTACCTACGATCAGGACGGGCCGCTCGACCTACAGAGGACTGCGAGGGCCGCCGTGAACGAAGCATTCGCAGAGGCGCTCGACCGGCGCCTCGCCGATATTGTCACGGAGGTTCTCGACTATGAGCGACGGCGTTCTGATTAAACACGACTTCAAGTTCTTCATCCAGCGCGACGACGGACGGACGGAGGAGACGGAGTGGATCGACAACCTCTTCGTGAAGCGCGGCATGTCCTACCTGGCGCGCCTCCAGTCGACCGACGTCGTCTCGGCGATGAACTTCATGCACCTCGGGAGCGGCACCGTGGCGGCGACGCTGTCGGACATCGCGCTAGGGAGCCAGTCCGGCTCGCGGTCCGTGATGGCCTCGCGCCTGGTGACGGGGGCGAACTCGAACATCCTGACCGAGGTGGCGACCTTCGCCGGGTTCCTGAGCGGGGTCACCTCGATCCAGCTGAGCGAGATCGGCATCTTCAACCAGGCCAGCTCGGGCGGCGACATGCGCTCGCGCGCGGTGTTCGCGCCGATCGTCCTGGCCGACACGGACTTCTTGCAGGTGACCTACCGGACCACGGTCGGGAGCATCTGACGAGGGACGGCGGTGAGGGGCCTGCTTGTCCGCCAGCACAACGGCTCCTTCAGTCTCCTGCGGTATGAGCCGATCATCCAGGAGGTGGCTGGCACGGATCACTTGGACGTGTATGTTGCTCCTGGCGATCCTGTTGGTTTCAGGAATATGTGCGTGGCTGGCACTCACGCACTTCTGGGCACCGCTCCTGTCGGACTCGATGACACGGGCGACGCTCTCGCCGTAGAGGTGTTCATCGTGCCGAAGGCCGCGATGTCGGCAGACTTGAGGCGACGGATTTTACAGGCGCAACTATCTTATCAACCCACAACCAAGGAGAAGACTATGTATGACATCGTGATCAACGCGACACTGAGCGGCGACTCCGTGCTGGGCGTGGCCAGCGTGTCCAAGGACGGCAAGCCGTTCACCGACTACAGCGCGACCTACCACAGCATGAGTGCGGACCAGATCAAGATGCTCAACGCGCACGTCCAGGACTTCGTGCGGAAGAACCGGCTCACCGGCCTCACGCGCGAACAGATGCAGAACGTCCAGAAGCGTTTCGCCAACCACATGTTCGCGCTGGGCGACAAGGTCGGGAAAGGCAGAAAGTAAAAAGGAGAGGTGGACCATGACGGAGCAAGAGAAGAACCAACTGAATGGCCGCATCGCGGACGCCCTGTTCGGCTGGGACAAGCGCGACAGCGGCAAGTGGGCGGACCCGACCGGCGACGAGTACGACCTAGCTCCCAACTACACGGACAACAGCGGCCTGGTTGTGAGCATAGAGTACAAGCTGCGGGCTCGCGGCTTCTCCCTGAGCTTCGTCTGGCCGCTCGGGCAGGCGTGCGAGTACAAGCTGACCAAGAACGGGCAGGACTACATCGGCGTGGGCGGAGTCAAGAGCCTCGCCATCTGCCTCGCCACCCAGGCCGTGCTCGACGCGGGAGTGCTGCTTAAAGCGGACGTGTAGGGGGATCGGGGGGTTCCAGATGACCATAGAAAAACACCCGACTCGGGAGTTGCAGCAGCAGATCGTCGACCGGAAGTTCCTGTTCTCCCGGCCCGACCGGCTGAACCAGAAGCTGTTCGTGATCACCACGATCTTCAACGCGACGCGGTGGCGCTCGCGGTGGAGGCTGTGGGAGGACTTCGCGAAGCACGTGCAGGAGGCCGGGGCGGTGCTCATCACCGTCGAGATCGCCTTCGGCGAGCGCGAGTTCGTCCTCACGCAGGAGGGCGACATCTACGACGTGCAGCTCAGGACGAACTCCGAGATTTGGTTCAAGGAGAACGCGATCAACATCGGGGTCATGCGGGCTGTCCACCTCGGGGCCGGGAAGATCGCCTGGGTGGACGCCGACACGATGTTCGCGCGCGGGGACTGGGCCGACGAGACGCTCCACCAGCTTGAGCACTACAACTTCGTGCAGATGTGGAGCCAGTACCAGGACCTGACGCCGGACCACGAGCTGATCGGCACGGCGACGAGCTTCGCGGACAACTACCTCAAGCACGGCTACAAGAAGCCGCCGAAAGGGAAGTGCTACTATGGCTACCCCTACGGAAAGAGAGGTTATCCGGGCGCACCGGGTCTTGCTTGGGCTGCTCGTGTCGATGCTCTTGATGCTACTGGCGGCCTTATCGACTATTGCATACTGGGGGCCTGTGATTGGTACATGGCGCACGCGATGATCGGGCGGCTCGACGACGTGCTGCGGCCCGAGTACAACAGGCGCTACTCCGAGCTGATGCGGGAGTGGGAGGCGCGCTGCATGCGGCTCTACAACTCCAGCAAGCGGGGCATGCTCGGCGTGGTCCCCGGGCTGGCGCTGCACATGTTCCACGGGAAGAAGGTGAACAGGAAGTACGGCACGCGCGACCAGATTCTGATCGAGGCGGACTTCAACCCGGACCTCGACCTGAAGCGCGACGCGCAGGGGCTGTACCAGCTCACGAACCGCTCGCCGAAGCTCCGCGACGAGATTCGCCGCTACTTCAGGGAGCGCAATGAAGACAGTATTGACGTCTGATGAACGAGATAGCGCTGACAGGATTGCAGCTCTTCCTGCTGGCGACGGATGCGGTTGGCATCTTCGCGTCGATCATGATCGCGCAGTACTACTGGACGGAGAACAAGACATCGCCAGTGTATCTGCTGTACGTATTCTTCACGGTGCTGACGCTGGTGTTCGTGGCGCTCACCATCTCGGACACTATGGTCATTCTCAGAGCGCCGCAATCCTGGGCCACGATGCCCATCGTGCGTGGCCTCGTGTTCAGGGCACCGCTGACAGCGTTGGAGCTGTGGATCATCAGTAGACAACATGGCTAGTAGACCGGCACAGCCCGACGTCCTGTTCGACCTTGCGACCAAGATGGGGGAGCTGACCGGGTCGCAACACGCGGTACTGGCGGAATTGAGCAGGCTCAACAGTGAGCTGCTGGGTCTTCGGGCCGAGCTGGATCGCAAGCACGAAGAGAATCTCAGGCTCATCGCAACCCGCCACGATGAGAACATGACGGCGATCAACATGCACGCTGCGGACGACGCGAGGAACTTTCAGAAAATCTTTCGGTGGATGAACTACTTCTCAGGGGCGGTTGGCGTCATCACTATCATCTGGGGAATTATCAAAGTGGTCGCGCCGTTTCTGTCGTCAGTCAGACTGGGTGAATAGGGGGGGGGCATGCGCGAAATGCTTGATGGCAAGAAGACCTACCTCGTTGCGATAGTGCTGATCGTGTACGCCGTCGCCGGTTACTTGAGCGGCCACATGTCGCTGGACGAGGCAATTAGGAACGTGCTGGATGGACTCGGCCTGGGATTCCTCAGAGCCGGGGTGCAGAAATCTGGGCTGGAGGGATGACTATGAAGGTCGTACGACTGATCGCGGTGTTGCTTTTGGTGGGGTGCTCGACGTTCTCGAAATCAATCGCTGTCACGGGAGAGTCTCTGGACGCCACGGGTCGGCAGTTCGTGCAGGTGGCGGCGCTCTACAAAGACGGGTGCGACGTGAAGAAGACTATCGCGCCGGACGAGTGCAAGAAGTTCGCTGACTTCGGGAGAAACTTCCAGAAGGTCTTCCCGACGGCGGTGGGGCTGTGGAAGTCGGCACGTGCGGCGGGCGACAGCACGACTCAGCAGGCGCTTGAGAGCAAGCTGGGCGAGCTGGCGGGCGCGTTGAGTCAGTTCAGCATAATGGCGTTCAAGGCCGTGGAGGGCAGCTAACATGGGAGCGGAACTCGCACTGCAATTGATCCCTGGGCTCGTCGTGTCGATCGGGCAGATCGTCGCGATGATGCGCGACGATAGCATGACGCCAGAGCAGAGGGCGGCACAGCTGGATGCGATTGAGAAGCGCCTCGACGAGACGATGAAAGCTGTGCAGGCGGCGCAGCTGCCGAACGCCGGGAGCAACAACCCGTGACGATCGACTGGACTCACGTCAGGCACTTCAGCATGGACGAGTTCGCGGAGCCGGACAAGCTCCGCTGGGACATGCTGAGGATGCTGGACAACCTGCGGGAGAACTGCGGCTTCCCGATGTACGTCACGTCGAGCTACCGCGACCCGGCGCACAACGCTGCGGTCGGTGGCGTGTCCGACAGCTCGCACTGCCTAGCGCCCGACGGCCTGTACAGCGGCGTAGACATCTCGATCACGGACGGAGCGCGTATGTTCAAGGCCGTGAAGGGGGCGCTCGCTCTCGGGTTCAACCGAATCGGCGTCTACCCGAAGCATGTCCATCTGGACATCGAGGGGCGGCTACCGCAGAACGTCATCTGGACGGGGAGCGACTAAATGGCCTTCATACCAAGCGCATCGAGGTCCACCCGCAGACGGGCTACGAGTTCCTCTGGCCCATCGGGCGCGAGCAGCCCATGCGCGGCGGCGAGAAGATCGGCATCGAAGTGACGGCGGTCGACACCGTGAACGCGGTCGGATGGTTCTGGGCGGACGAGTAAGCCATGAGCGGAATCACCATACCGGCGACCGGGTCTGGTACACAGAACCCATCCGTCGCCACCGAAGTAATAAGCTCAGACCATTATCAGCTGTTCAAGCTGATCGACGGTAACGTAGGCTCGTTGAGCCCGGTCGGTACATCGGCCAACCCACTCTTTGTCAGGTACACCGTATCGACGCTGCCCATCACCGGAACGGTCTTAACACAGGGTGGTTCGCTGACGGCATTTCAAGGGGCGGCACCGTGGACCTTCATTGGCTCGGTGAACATCACGGGCGATGTGGCAGCAGGCTCGCTCGACGTAGGGTTCCCGGTAAAGATCGGTGGCTACGCTATCTCGTCTGCGTTCCCAACTTCAGTGGGAAGCGGCACCAGGGTCAACGCGCTGTTCGATAGGACCGGACGTCAGATCACGATGCTCGGCGCTCCGCTGGCGCTGCGGCAGAACAAGCACAACGATTTCACCGGGCCACTGAGCGGGACCGTCGTGTGGTCTGCTGGCGTGGCGAACCGCATAATCGTCACCGACTTCAACGTCATGGCTGGAAGCGGCACCAGCGGCATCGTCACTCTGTTCTACGCGCGATCAGGTGCTCCGATCCAGTTCACCGTCGGATCGGGCATCTGCCTGTTCCGTGCT
>Ga0310810_10001269_pt1 | contig 26296 bp, 21 predicted proteins | sample NCmetagenome_FD_207641 | JGI IMG/M metagenome (GOLD analysis project Ga0310810, IMG submission 207641) | Soil microbial communities from experimental microcosm in Duke University, North Carolina, United States - NC | ecosystem: Engineered > Artificial ecosystem > Soil microcosm > Unclassified ...
TCCTACCTGTAGCCATCCCAGCGGGCGCGTAGCTCAATTGGCAGAGCAACTGACTCTTAATCAGTAGGTTGAAGGTTCGATTCCTTCCGCGCTCACCAAACATTTCTCGCAATGTTTGACGGAGGTGCATTGACAGAATTAAAAAAAATTTCGCCTGCCCTCAAAAAACGCGCCAGCCAGATAAAAGTCCTCTTGATGGATGTGGACGGCACCATGACCGATGGCAGCGTGACCCTTCTCTCACAGAACGACGGCAGCGCTCTCGAAATAAAAACTTTCGATGCGCACGATGGCCAGGGGCTGACACTGGCCCATACCGCCGGGCTGCGCACCGGATGCATCACCGGCCGCCAGAGTTCTGCGCTGATGCGGCGCGCACAAGAGATGAAGATGGACTTCATCTATATGAAACAGCCGCTCAAGATGCCGGCGTATGAGGAAATTCTGCGTAAGGCGGGCGTTGCCGATTTTGCGGTTGGCTATATCGGAGATGATCTTCCGGATATCCCGTTGATGAAACGCGCAGGGCTGGCGGTCGCGGTGGGAGATGCGGTCCCTGAAGTCAAGAAAGCCGCGCATTACACCACCAAAGCGCTCGCGGGCAGAGGAGCGGTGCGGGAAGCAGTCGAACTTATCCTGAAATCGAAAGGCATCTGGGAAGAGATGATCGACAAAGCGCGAGCGTGATCGGGTAAGCGAGCATGCCCGAACTGCCTGACATCATGGCCTACATCACTGCGCTTGAGCCGCGCGTGCTTGGGACGACATTGGAAAGCTTGCGAGTGGCGAGTCCTTTTTTGTTGCGAACGGTCGATCCGCCGGTGACAAGCGCGCAGGGACGCACGGTGCGCGAGCTGCGAAGAATTGGCAAGCGCGTCGCATTCGGATTAGCAGGAGACCTGTGGCTGGTGCTGCACCTGATGATCGCCGGCCGCCTGCATTGGCGGGCCCGGGACGCCAAGCTCGCAGGGCGGAATCAGCTGGCGGCATTCGATTTTGCAGATGGCTCGCTGGTGCTGACGGAAGCGGGATCGAAGCGGCGAGCTTCGCTGCACGTTCTGCAAGGCGAAGGAAATCTACGCGAGCTGGATGCCGGCGGGATCGATGTGTTCGCCAGCGATCTGGAGTCGTTCAAGGCCGCGCTCACCGCTGAGAACCGAACGCTGAAAAGGGCGCTGACCGATCCTCGCGTAGTGGATGGCATCGGCAACGCCTATTCAGATGAAATTCTGCACGCTGCGCAGCTCTCTCCGATTGCGCTGACGCACAAGCTGAACGCTGCAGAGTGGGAGCGCCTGTTTGCCGCGACGCGCTCCACGCTGCAACGCTGGATTGACGCACTGAATAAAGAAGCACGCGCGAAATTCCCAGAAAAAGTGACTGACTTTCGAAAAGATATGGCGGTGCACGGGCGCTACGGAGAGCCGTGTACCCGGTGTGGAGAGAAGATTCTGCGAATCCGCTACGCAGATAATGAGACCAATTATTGCGCCCGCTGCCAGACCGGCGGACGAGTGCTGGCTGATCGCAGCCTTTCAAGACTGCTGGGATCGGACTGGCCGCGGTCGTTGGATGAACTGGAAGCGCTCAAGCGGCGGTGATCAGGAAACCGCTGTTAAACGGTATTCCCACTTCTCGCAAGAACAGCGAGAAGTGGGCACCCGGCTGAATCTAAAGCAATCAGATCGGGCCGCGCGAGCGGCGCATCCTCACCGCTGCAAACAGAAAGACTGCGGCGACGACCAACCCAGTCCACAGATCTGGATTGCTGAAGAAGTGATGAGGAAGCAGCGAAGCCATAAAGTCCTGTGCGTGGTCATGTGATTGCATGCTCCTGGATCCCATGAAGCGATATTGCAACAGGTTCAAAAAATAGGAAGTATTGAACGCCAGCTTTTCAACTCCGCAAATCACAAACGGCGGCAGCAAGGCCCACATAAACGGCGCGCGTGGCGCCCAGGCCGAAACCAGCAACAGCCAGGCGTAAAGTGGCGCGTACCACAAGCCATGAACCGTCACCAGGTGATACAGCCAGATCAATGGGATACGCAGAACCGATGCCTGCGTCCATAGTCCGGTAATGCTAACGCCGCTGCCTGCGAAGATTGCGCTGCTCACTAACAGCATGAGGTACTCGGTGGCAAGGGTTATGCCGAAGCCAAGCAGCGGCAGCACCAGAACCGGAATGCTGAGCTTCGAGATCACGGCGGTGACATCCGATACCGGCAGCGACTTCCAGAAAAGGATGCTGCGATCACGCCGCTCGCCGTAAAGAGCGTCCAGGCAGTAGAAGATGCTCAGAATCAGAGCTGTCGCCATCATCAGGCCTGCCAACAGTTCGTAGCGTGAGGAGAGTAAGCCTTGCACTTGCGCCGCGTAATCGGAAGACGCTGCGATCCGCCGCCGCATCGCAATCATGTTGACCATGACGCCGGACAAGAAGACCGCGCCCGCCGCCAGTGGAGCCATGTAGAGATACCGGTTCTCCCAAAGCTCTCGTCGAATCGACCAATACAGGGGACGAGCGGCGGTGCTGATCCTGGCCGCGTATCCTTCCCATTGAAACGAGGGTTCAGTGATTGGAGTTGATTGGGCATTCATATTGCCGCTCCTTGTGCCACGCGGGCCTGGTTTTCCATTACTGCCACGAACAAGTCTGCAATGTTGGGCGTACGAACTTCGCCCAATTGCATGAGCCGACCGCGTTCGACGCGATCGAACATCAGAATGGTGCGCCCGAACACCTGGCGTTCGTAGATCGGCTTCAGCGTCCGCGCCGCAGCCACCTGGTCTGGATTGACGGTGACTTCCATATAGCGCGACTCGACCTCATCCATGCTGCAACTGAGCACGACTCGCCCGCGTTCGATGAACAATAAATCCGTCAAGATGTGCTGCAACTCTTCGACCTGATGGGTGGTCACAATGATGGTGCGGCTGCGGTCAAAGTAGTCGTTCAGCAGGGAATCGTAAAACTGCTTGCGAAAAAGAATGTCGAGCCCAAGGGTTGGCTCATCGAGTACCAGTAATCTGGCATCGATCGCCATGATGAGCGCGAGATGGAGCTGCGCCACCATCCCTTTGGACAAATGCTTGACTCTGCGCTCAAGGCTGATGCTGGTCTTTGCTAGGAAATCTTCCGCCTTGGCGCGGTCAAATCTCGGGTGTACGCCGGCGACGAAGTCCAGGGCCTGCGAAACCTTTATCCAGCGCGGCAGAACGGCAACGTCGGCGATGAAGCAGACATCGCGCATCAGCAGATCGCGCTCTTTCCAGGGATCGCGTCCGAGAACGCGCAGTTCTCCCTGATATGGAATCAGGCCGAGCATGGCGTTCAGTGCAGTAGTCTTGCCAGCGCCGTTCGGACCGATGATTCCCACAATCCGGCCTTCCTCGACCCGCAGATCGATGCCGTCAAGCGCGACGGTTGTGCCGAACGCTTTTCGCAGGCCGCGCGCTTCAATGCATGACATGGCTTCAGCGCTCCTCGTTTTCGTTAGAGCCCTTCTCGTTAGAGCCCTTCTCGTTGGATCTCTTTACGGATTTCGACTGGACACCGCCCGTGCCGTCCAGCAGTTCCTCCGTGTTCAGGCCGAGACGCTGAATCATGGCCACAATCCTGGGCCATTCTTCCTCCAGAAACTTCTGGCGCTCGCCTTTCAGCAGCAGATTGCGCGCTCCATCTTTGACGAACATGCCCAGCCCCCGCCTCTTCTCGACCAGTTTTTCATCCACCAGTTCCTGATATCCCTTCAGGACCGTGAGCGGATTAAGCCGGTAATCTGCCGCTACCGTGCGCACCGATGGCAGCGGATCGCCTTCTTTGAGCACGCCGTCCAGGATCATCGCTACCACGCGATCCCGCAGCTGGCGGTAAATCGGCTGATTGTCGTTCCACTCACGGTCCATTCCGGTTCCTGTACGGGTTAATTCAACCAAGCTCGGAGTTACTGTGTTCGGGTAAGATCCATGCGCGCGTGAATCTGCTTGCCTCCCGGGATCATGTAGGTCCAGTCCTCAACGTGGTGATTGGCATCGACGCTGGTGAAAACGGCATGGTACATGTTGCCGAACTGAGTGCTACCCGCAAGGTCGAGGAAGTCGAACTCTACTGTTTTGCCATCCGGCGAGTTTCGCGCAACCATTCGCGGCCGATTCCCGGCGTCACAATAGTGCGTCAGTAACAGGCGGTCACTGTCGAGATAAAACATGGTGACTGGGTGGTCGTAACGCGTCGGGTCGTCAGGCACGCTCGGGTCCTTCATCTCATGCACCAGAGTGTTTCCGCGCGAGGTCACCCTCAAGGAAACCTGGACCAGTGCCCCATTTTTAATGTCCTTCTGCGGAGGATCAGCTGTCACCGGACCTTGCCAGACTCCCGCGAGGTTTTTTATCTGGGCGAAAGTCTGCGCGGCAGGGCTGGGGACATCAGTGTTCGATGCATGGGACATTTGCGGTTGCTGAGAATCCATTTTTTGCGAGTCATACTTCGGCGCGTCCGATGACTGCGCGAAAGTCAAGCTCGAAAGATACAGAACAAAGACCGAGACAATGCCAACCGATCTCATATTTTTTTCTCCTTAATTTGTTTTCCGGGCGAGATGAACGCGTGGGCACGACCATCTCTGCATACTGTTATACTTAACTACAACACTACATAAATGCAAGAGGTATCTATAGCAAGGGGGCTCGATCGGCTCCAAGTCACTGAGCTATAAGGAAATAAAGTTTCGGTTGAGAAGAGGATCCATGAGAAAGGCAGGCCGTGCCAGTTGGTCCATCAGCAACCAGGTGTTGCGGCACAACATTCGTTGCAACGAATATCGTTATCACACATCTAATGAATTGCAAGCCAGAAAGGAAGAAATTATGAGCACCCTGGCGATACCGAAGACTGCAGTCAGCACCTGGAACGTGGATCCAGTCCACTCCGCGGCCGAGTTCAAGGTCAAGCACATGATGATCTCCAACGTGAAGGGCCAATTCTCCAAGGTCAGCGGAGTATTGACGTATGACGAATCTGATTTGACGAGATCAACCATTGAGGCGTCGATTGATGTAACTTCGATCGAAACTCGCGACGGCCAGCGCGATGGACATCTGAAGAGCGAAGATTTTTTCCATGCCGAGAAATTTCCGACGCTTTCGTTCAAGTCCACCAGCGTTAAGGTGCTGGGCGATGGAGAACTGGGGGTGGAAGGCGACCTCACCATTCGCGGGGTTACCCGCAAGGTGGTGTTTGCCGTGGAAGGGCCAACGCCCGCGGCAAAAGACCCGTGGGGCAATTTGCGAATTGCAGTCTCGGCTTCGACCAAGATCAACCGCAAGGACTTCGGCCTGACCTGGAATGCGGCGCTCGAGACGGGCGGCATCCTGGTAGGAGACGAAGTCACCATCACGCTTGATGTAGAGTTCGTGAAAGCCTGACAGATTCTCAAGGAAAGGATTTTTATGTCACTCAGGCCAGTTAAACAGATTATTCAACCGAAGCCGACCATGGAAGGCGCGGGTGTGAAATTGCAACGCGCTTTCGGCTTCGGCAAGACCAAAGAGTTCGATCCGTTCTTGTTGCTGGACGATTTCCGCAACGATAATCCCAGCGATTACATCGCTGGATTTCCGTGGCATCCGCATCGCGGGATCGAGACCATTACGTATGTGCTCGCCGGGTCAGTTGAGCACGGCGACAGCCTCGGCAACAAGGGAAAGATGACCGCGGGCGATGTGCAATGGATGACGGCGGGCAGCGGCATTCTGCACCAGGAGATGCCGAAAGGAGACAATAAAGGCCGGATGCACGGCTTTCAGTTATGGGCGAACCTGCCCTCGGCGCTGAAGATGACCGACCCGCGTTATCAGGACATTCCGTCGAGCGCGATCCCGGAGATCACCGATGACGACGGCACCAGTGTCCGCGTCATTTGCGGCGAGTTCTGGGGAAAGAGGGGACCCGTAGAAGGAGTTGCGGCAGACCCGAATTACCTTGATATCTCGGTTGCGCCGGGCCAGCGGAAGCGGCTCAAGGTGGAAACCACACGCAACGCCTTTGCCTACGTATTCGCTGGTTCAGGAAGTTTTCGTGACGCATCGGACCCGCGAGCAGTGCTCACCGAGCAGGCTGCAGATCCGAACGCTCCGGCGAAGTACGACGTGAGCAATCATTCGCTGGTATTGTTCGACCGGGGAGATGAGATCACGGTGCAAGCGGGAAATGAGGGTATCCGGTTCCTGCTGGTGTCGGGTAAACCGATTGAGGAGCCGGTGGCCTGGTATGGCCCAATCGTGATGAACACAAACGAGCAGCTGCGCCAGGCGATGGCAGAGCTGCAAACCGGAGACTTTATTAAACATAAGTAAAAGCTTGGCCCCTTGCGAACGTCAGGCTACTTCTCACTGGTGGTAGCCTGATTTCGTGGCCAAGGAACCAGCCAGCCAAGTCCTTTCCATTGATGGGCACGAAGTCCGTGTCTCTAATCCTGACAAGCTGTATTTCTCGCAAGCCAAAATCACCAAGCTCGATCTGGTTCGATACTATCTTTCCGTCGCTCCTGGCGCCCTGGCCGGGATTCGAGATCGTCCGATTGTTTTGAAGCGGTTTGTCAGTGGCGCTGAGGGCGAGGCGTTCCATCAGAAGCGCGCGCCGGAGCAGCGTCCCGGCTGGTTGCGAACGGTTACGTTGTCCTTCCCTTCCGGCCGAACAGCGGAAGAAATCGTTGTCGACGACGCGGCGGGACTCGCCTGGATTGTCAATCTCGGATGCATCGAGCTGCATCCGCATCCAGTGCGGTCCGCAGATATTGATCATCCCGACGAGTTAAGAATCGATCTCGACCCGATTCCGGGAGTGAGCTGGGACGACGTGCGGCAGGTAGCTATGGAAGTGAAGGCGCTTCTCGAGGAACTTGGCCTGCGCGGCTGGCCCAAGACCAGCGGTTCACGCGGGATGCACGTGAACGTACGCATCCAGCCGCGCTGGACGTTTACCGAAGTCCGACGCGCCGCGGTGGCATTGTCGCATGCAGTCGAGCGGCGCGTGCCTGCTCTCGCCAGTTCGAAATGGTGGAAAGAGGAACGGCACGGAGTATTTCTCGATTACAACCAGAACGCGAAAGATCGCACCACATGCTCTGCTTATTCCGTTCGTCCGCTTCCAGACGCACGCGTTTCCGCGCCGCTTCAGTGGAGCGAAGTTCCGGATTGCAATGCTGCAGACTTCACCATGTTCACGGTTCCGGAGCGGTTCGCGAAAGCTGGTGACCCGCACGCGGAGATGGATTCCCATCCGGGATCGCTCGAGAAACTACTGGAACTGGCTGACAAAGACGAAGCTGCCGGTCTCGGAGATGCTCCCTGGCCTCCGCACTTTCGCAGGATGGAGAAGGAAGCGCCTCGGGTAGCGCCGTCGCGAGCGAAATCGGCTGCAAAAAAGCCTCGCGTGAAAATGCCGCTCATTGTGGTAGCGAATTCGCCCGACAAGGCAGCTGCTTTGGCAGGATTCGAGAGATGGAAAGCCAAGCACGCTCAAGTTTCCGATCTTATGTCGATCGATGACGTACTGGTGGACTCGATGCGCGGCAGATCATCGACCTGGACACGCATTCGGGTGAATCTGCGGCACGTGCCTGAAGAGCTTCGACCGCCGCAGGAGACTCCCGATCCTGACGACGATCCGACGCGCGAATGGCGGGAGTGGAGCAGGAAAAAGCCGAAGAAGAAGGAATGAGTCAGCGGCCGTGAGGGAAGATTGCCGCGAGTTCCTGGGGCGGCACGACTTCCAGTTGCGCATACGTGCAATCGGCGGGCTTCTTGTCCGGCCGCCATCTGCGGAAATGCGACATATGACGGAAGCGGTCGCCTTGCATGTGCTCGTAGGCAACTTCGACGACGAGTTCAGGACGTAACGGTTCCCACGACAAATCTTTACCCTGGCTCCATCGGCTTTGGCCGCCGGGCATGCGCTGAACGCCGGCAGCGGCTGCGGCATCTGCTTCCGCCCAGGACTTCCAGGGATGGTCGGCAAGCGCATTCTTTCGATACGGCTCGAGAAATTCGGCCAGTTCCGCGCGCTTCTTGGCGCTGAAGCTGGCGCACACCCCGACGTGCTGCAAGGCACCGGCATCATCATACAAGCCCAGAAGAAGCGAGCCGACCAGGGTCCGATCGCCCTTCTTGTACCATCGGAAGCCTGCGACCACGCAATCGCAGTCGCGTTCATGTTTAACCTTCAGCATTACGCGCTTATTTGGTTCGTATGTTCCCGAAGGGTCCTTGGCGATTACGCCGTCGAGACCCGCTCCTTCGAATCGACTAAACCAATCAGCAGCAACAGCGCGGTCTCGCGTAGCCGGCGTTAGATGTAGGGGAGGAGGAGCGGACGCAAAAATACTTTCCAGTTCTTTTCGACGCGTTTGAAAGGGCTGTGAGCACAAGTCACGATTGTCAAGCGATAACAGATCGAAGAACACGAACGATGCCGGAATCTGAGCCGACAAAAGTTTCACTCGCGATGCTGCCGGATGCAGGCGTAGCTGCAGCGAGTCGAAATCGAGCTCGTCGTCTTTGACAATGACAATTTCTCCGTCCAGCACACAGCGCTGAGGCAAGTTCGACAACAGAGGCGGGTGTAACTCGGGGAAGTAGCGGTCGAGAGGCTTTTCGTCTCGGCTCTGGATCAGGATTTCGTCGCCATCGCGAAACACCAGGGCTCGGAAACCATCCCACTTGGGTTCGAAAACCCACTCTCCTTCGGCTGGCAATTCGCTTACACGCTTGGCAAGCATCGGCAGGACGGGCGGGTTCACGGGCAGGTCCATACCTTCATGGTAATACCGCGAGGGGGCTGAAACAGAGCTGCCAGGCTTTTCTCATTCGGCTGAATTCACAATCCTCTGACCAGCCTCTCCTGCCATTTTTAAAGGCTTACAATTGGCAGGAAGCATGCGGTTTTAGCTTCAGAGATCAAGGAGTAACTCATGGGCGGCATCTTGGAAATGGAAGAGCAAGCTACATCACTCAGCGCATATGGAAAAGCGCGGTCGACGGTTAAAGGATCGCCGCTCGGCCCAGACGAACTGAGAAAAATAGATGCCTACTGGCGCGCATGCAAGTACCTTGCGCTCGGGATGATCTATTTGCAGTCAAACCCACTTTTAAGGGAGCCGCTTAGGCCTGAGCACATCAAGAACCGGCTGCTCGGGCATTGGGGATCCAGTCCGGGCTTGGCCTTTATTTACATTCATCTCAACCGGCTCATCAAAAAATTTGATCTCGACATGATTTTCCTGGCAGGACCAGGGCACGGCGCACCGGGTGTACTGGGGCCGACGTACCTCGAAGGAACTTACTCGGAGGTCTATCCGGAGAAGAGTGAAGATGAGCGCGGCTTGCGTGATTTCTTCAAACAATTTTCCTTCCCCGGCGGCGTCGGAAGCCACTGCACGCCGGAAACTCCCGGCTCCATCCATGAGGGCGGGGAACTTGGATACGTGCTTTCCCACGCTTGTGGAGCGGCCTTCGACAATCCTGACCTGATTGTGGGGGCGGTGGTCGGCGACGGCGAATCGGAGACCGGACCGCTCGCCACTTCCTGGCACATCAACAAGTTTCTGAACCCTATCCGCGACGGAGCAGTGCTCCCCATCCTGCATTTGAACGGATACAAAATCAACAATCCCACCCTGCTGGCACGCATCGAGCATGAGGAACTGGAAAGTCTGATGCGCGGCTACGGGTGGACCCCATACTTTGTCGAAGGCTCGGACCCGGAAAGCATGCACCAGGCGATGGCGGCGACGGTCGAGCAGTGCGTTCAGGAAATCCGCGCGCATCAAAATGAATGCCGCAGCAGTGGAGTTGCGAAGCGGGCTCGCTGGCCAATGATCGTGTTGCGGTCGCCCAAGGGGTGGGGTGCGCCTCGCAAACTCGGCGGGCATTATCTCGAAGGTTTTTGGCGTGCGCATCAAGTGCCTTTGACTGAGGTGAAGAAGGATCCCGAGCAGCTTCGCATCCTGGAGCACTGGATGCGCGAACAGAAGCCAGAAGAATTGTTTGACCAGAATGGCAAGCTGATCGCTGAACTGAAAGCGCTTGCACCTGTCGGCAAGCGGCGCATGAGCGCTAACCCGCATGCCAATGGCGGAGTCGTAAGAAGAGCGCTGCGCCTTCCAGAATTCAGCGATTACGCAGTCGAGGTTCAGACCCCGGGAGCTGTGGAAGTGGAGAATGTTCCGCCGCTGGGAAAATTCCTTCGCGACATTCTGAAGCTGAACCCAAGAGATTTTCGGGTCTTCGGGCCTGACGAGACTACCTCCAACAAGCTGCAGGCGGTTTACGAAGCGTCGAAGAAAATTTGGCTCGAAGAGTACTTCCCGGAAGATCAGGATGGCGGCGAACTGGCAACCGATGGCCGTGTAGTCGAGATGCTGAGCGAGCACACCATGGAAGGCATGCTCGAAGGCTATCTGCTCACCGGGCGAAACGGCTTCTTTTCCTCATATGAAGCCTTTGTTCACATTATTGATTCCATGTTCAATCAGCACGCCAAATGGCTTTCAATCTGCAATCACCTGTCATGGCGACAGAAGATCTCTTCACTCAACCTGCTCATTACGTCGACGGTTTGGCGGCAAGACCATAACGGCTTCACTCACCAGGACCCCGGCTTTATTGACGTAGTGCTCAATAAAAGTGCAGAAGTCACGCGCATTTACCTGCCCCCGGATGCCAACTGCCTGCTCTCAGTGGCGGACCACTGCCTGCGAAGTGAGAATTACGTAAACGTAATTGTTTCGGACAAGCAGTTGCACCTTCAGTATCTGGACATGGACGCAGCCGTGGTGCACTGCACCAAGGGCATCGGTATCTGGGACTGGGCCAGCAATGACCAGGGCGTGGAGCCCGACGTGGTAATGGCGTGCGCAGGTGATATTCCGACCCAGGAAGCTCTGGCCGCCACCGCACTCCTGCGCCAGGAGTTTCCGGATATCAGGATTCGCTTCATCAACGTAGTGGACCTGTTCAAACTTGAACCCCGAAAGAACCATCCGCACGGATTGACAGATGCTGATTATGATTCACTGTTCACAACCGACCGGCCGATCATATTCAACTTCCACGGATATCCTTACCTGATTCATCGCCTGGCGTACTCGCGCACCAACCAGCGCCTGCACGTGCGCGGCTACAAGGAGAAGGGGAACATCAACACTCCCATGGAACTGGCGATGAACAATGAGATCGATCGCTTCAGCCTGGCCATTGACGCGATCGATCGAATCGAGCGGTTCCAGAAGATCGGCGCTCACGCCAAAGAGAAGTTCCGCAACAAGCAGATCGAGTGCCGGGGTTACGCCTACAAGAATGGCATTGACAGTCCGGACGTCACCGCCTGGCGTTGGCCGTACCCCTCGACTGAGAAAATCTGACGAAGCTCGAAAGGATTGCTGGACAAACCAGCCGCTCCACCTCTCATCCAACTGGCCTAAGGAGCGAGCAGCCCATGGCAAAGTGCGAGGTATGCGGGAACGATTACGACAAAAGCTTCAGTATCACTAAAAATGGCGAGCAGCACGTATTTGACAGTTTTGAGTGTGCGATTCACGCCTTAGCCCCCAAATGCGCGCACTGCGGGTGCAGCGTGATCGGGCACGGCGTAGAGGCTGCCGGCACAGTGTATTGCTGCGCGAATTGTGCTCGGCAGAGTGGCGTTACGGAAGTTGCCGATCGCGCAGCTTAAAGTTAACCGAGGGAAGCCACCGGGCACAGTGGCTTCCCTTTTTACTTAAGCAGTTGCTTCCCAGTAATAACCTTCTTCGCCATGTTGTGAGAGATCGAGCCCCAGCACTTCGTGCTCTTCGGTGACCCGCAAGCCCACCACCAGATCGACGATCTTCAATGTAGCTAACGTGCCCACGATAGCTACCGCCCACGCTATGGAAATGCCCACCAGCTGATTCACTAGTTGATGGCCATTGCCTTCCAGCAGTCCGGAAGGCAGAACCTGACCATGCGGAGATTTGAAGATGGGATTGATCGCGCTGCTGGCAAACACACCGGTAAGCAGCGCCCCCAGAGTTCCGCCTGCGCCGTGTACTCCAAAAGCGTCGAGCGAGTCGTCATAACCGAGGCGCGTCTTTACGACCGTCACCATGTAATAGCAAAAGGCGCCAGTGATCAGCCCAATGATCATGCCGGCTTGCGGTCCGACAAAGCCTGCCGCCGGCGTTACTGCAACCAGCCCAGCGACTGCACCTGAGATCGCTCCCAGGGCAGAGGGCTTACCATTGCGCACCCATTCGGCTCCGGTCCAACCGACAACCGCAGCCGCAGCCGCCAGATGGGTTGCGATGAACGCGCTAGTGGCCAGAGTGCCGGAAGCAAGAGCGCTGCCGGCGTTGAACCCGAACCAGCCCACCCAGAGCATGCAGGCTCCCACCGAGCTCAGAACCATGCTGTGCGGCGTCATTGTGGTGTTCGGATATCCCAGACGCCGCCCCAGGTACAGCGCGCAAACCAGCGCCGATACGCCGGAGGTAATATGAACAACTGTACCGCCAGCGAAGTCGAGGGTAGGGAATCGCCCGCCCAGTGCGGCATTCAGAAATCCGCCCTTGCCCCACACCATGTGCGCCATTGGGTCATAGACCAGGATCGACCACAGCACCATGAACAACAGCATGGCGCTGAACTTCATTCTTTCAGCGAATGCGCCGGTGATAAGCGCCGGAGTGATTATGGCGAACATCAGCTGAAAAATCATGAAAGTCTGTTGCGGAATGGTGGCCGCGTAGTCGGCATCGGGCTGCAGGCCGACGCCCCGCAGCAGCACATAATGCAGTCCGCCGATGGCTCCATTCCCCGGCGAGAACGCCAGGCTGTAGCCGCAGATCACCCACAGCACGGTAATCAGGGCCATCATCGCGAAACTCTGCATCATGGTGGCCAGAACATTTTTCTTGCGCACCAGGCCACCGTAGAACAGAGCAAGCCCGGGACCGGTCATCATCAGCACCAGCGCAGTACTGGTGAGCATCCACCCGTTGTCAGCGGAGCTGCGGGCATCCGCAACCTGCTGTTCGAGCTTCGCCAGGCGGCTGGCATCCTGGAAGCTTTGGGCGTGAACCATGACAGAACAAGCGATTGCGCAGAGCAGGCAGCAGAGCAGCAGCAATGTTTTTCGCATGGTGGCTCGCATCAGTAAATTTAGGATCAGCAACACACGCCAATGTACGTTCCCCGGCACGCGCGCGGAAATTCAAATTCTTTATCCGAAGCATCAGGAATTGTTATCGTGGGTTCGCATGCAGATCAGGCGAACAGGATTGGCGCGAGCGCTTTCCAAGCTTGGTTACTGTTCCAGGTCTGCAGCGGTCCAAACAATCTCAGCGGGAAACGTAACCGTGAACGGGCGCATCGTTCGAGATCCGGAAAAAGCAGTGCGAATCGGACGGGACCGCATCGAGATCGACGGCCAGATGCTGGGTGCGGCGCCCAAAGTGTTCTTCATGTTGAACAAGCCGCGCGGCGTGGTGACAACTGCTTCGGATGAAAAACAGCGCAAAACAGTTTATGAACTGCTGGCCAATGACGTTCCGTGGCTTGCGCCTGTCGGCAGGCTGGATATAGCAAGTGAAGGTTTGTTGCTGCTGACCAACGATTCAGAATGGGCGGCACGAATTACCGATCCGGCCAGCCACATTGAGAAGGTTTATCACCTTCAGGTGCGCGGATTGGTGACCTCGCAGATGACGGATGCAATGCTCAAAGGAGTTCGCAGCGAAAGTGAAATTCTACGAGCTAAACGGGTGAGCATCGTGCGACAAGGAGAACGCAACACGTGGTTGGAAGTTGCTCTCGATGAAGGCAAAAACCGGCAGATCCGCAGAATGATGAAAGAGTTTGAGCTGGAAGTGTTACGACTGATCAGAATCAGCATCGGCCCGTTGACGCTGGGAGATTTGGCCAAAGGCTCTTCCCGCGCACTGACAGGAGCAGAAAAAGCTGCGCTGGACCGCGCATTCGTAGTGTGAAATTCCGATCAATCGCGGGCTAGAGGGAAGCCCTTCTGCCTCCAGCCACGAATACCGCCGTCCATCGAGAGAACATTTCTGTAGCCCATTTTTTGCAGGTTGTCGGCCGCCAGCGCGGACCGGAAACCGCCCCCGCAGTAGAGAACCACAGGGGTCGCAGGATCGGGCACTCGGCTTTCGATATCGCGCTCGATTACACCCTTGCTGAGATGAATCGCTCCGGGCAGATGGTCCTTGGCGAATTCGCTTTCCTCGCGAACATCGATCAGAACGAACTTCTGGCCACGATCCATTCTTGCTTTGACTTCGTCCACGTTTGTTTCGCGAACGCGCTTCTTGGCATCGTCCACAATGTTGAGAAATCCTGGGGCATGTTGAGGGGGCATGGTTTGCTCCGTCCCAAGGAACAGGTGCGTTCAGGGTTTGATAACAGCAAACCCCTCATTTTCGCTTTATTCTAAACGTAAATTCAGAGTGGGCAAGCCATGGGAACGGAAAGGGCGGTCACCGACGCCTGGCTGTTTTTTGAAAGTAAGTGGCAGTGCGTAGCCCGCCACTTCAGCCTTAAGCCGAATAACTAAGTACCCGCAGCCAGTGACCAGAGTTGGGGCGCTCGCTTGTGAATGCGCATCAGCCTTCCCTGGTTCAGTTCAAGAATGACATCGCAATTCTTCAATGTTTCCACCCGGTGCGCGATCATAAACGTAGTGCGGTTCTCCATCAGGTGCTCGGTTGCATTCATGATGGCAGCTTCCGTGTGAACGTCGACCGAACTGGTGGGCTCGTCCAGAATAAGAATCGGGCTGTCGCGCAGAAAGGCGCGGGCCAGTGAAATACGCTGGCGTTCGCCGCCCGAGAGTCGGGTACCCCGCTCGCCCGCCGAAGTTTCGTAACCTTGCGGCAGCGCCGAGATGAAGTCATGGGCGCTGGCGGCCTGGGCAGAGGCTGTGATTTCTGCATCGGAGGCGTCGCGCTTACCGTAGGCGATGTTTTCCGCAATGCTGGCCGCGAACAGCACCGGCTCCTGCAGGACGACCGCGAACTGGCGGCGCAGGTCGGCAATGCGATATTCACGCAAGTCCACTCCATCCAGTAAAACCTGGCCTTCCGACGGATCGTAAAATCGCATCAGCAGATTCAGCAGGGTCGTTTTGCCGGCACCGGTCGTTCCTACTATGCCGACGCGCGAACCCGGCGTGATTCGAAATGACAGCCCGTTGAGACCCGACCGTGCACCTTCGTACTGAAAGCTGACATCCTGGAATACAAATTCTCCTTTGGCCCGTACCAGCGGGATGGCTTTCGGGCTCTCGCTGATTTCCGGTTTTTGATCAAGAATCACGAATGCCCGCTCCAGGCTGGAGAACCATGCCTGCAGCTCAATTGTCTTGGTACTCAGTAACTGCAGCGGTTGATAGATCTGTGCGACATATGCCATCACCACCAGCAATGACCCAACCGTCAGCGTGCCCGCCCGTACATGCTGGATACCGATATATAAGGTGGCCGCTGTGCCACCCGCGATGGTCAGCCCGGTCAGCACGTTAAAAAATGCCTGCCGCACAGCAAGATGCAGCTGACCGGAAATCCGATCATGCGAGCGCCGGATAAAACGCTCATGCTCACGTGTTTCCTGCCCGAAGGCCTTGATTACACGGATTGACCCGAGCACTTCCTGAATCACCGACATAGCCGAGCTATCCAATGCACGCACTTCTAAAGACCGGCGCCGGACCAGGCGGCTGCAGACGGCCGACAGCAGAAGCAGGATCGGCGCAATCGCGATTGACACGCCAGCTAGTGATCGGTCGATTCGTCCGGTCACGTAAATCATCCCAGTCAGCGTGGTGATGGCGGTGAGCAGCGGGATCAAGCCCTGAACTACCACGTACTGAATGGCGGGCGCATCGTGCTGAATGCGATAGACGCAATCCGATGCGCCGTAACGATCATGAAACATCAGCGGAAGACGCTGAACATGGTTGAGTAGTTGCGCGCGGAAGTCCCACGCCAGCTTTTCTCCGGTGTAGGTTTGTAGCCACCAGCTTGCCAGGGCCTGAAGGTTTACCAGGACTGCGATGCTAAGGAGCAGAAATAGAGCCAAGCCGAGCAGGCCCAGCCGCCCTCCTGCATTCGAAAGCAAGTGCAATCCTGCAGGCAGGGATTGATGCCCAAGAACGCTATCGACGGCAATCTTCAACGGCAGTGGATAAAGCAGGGTGAGCGGAAGCGAAAGTATGCTCAGGAAAAAAATCGCTGTCAGCTGTGGCCAGCATGCCCGTGACTGCGCCAGCACCCGCCACAACAGCAACCCAGATTTTCGCGAAGAAGATTGCACCGGAACGAAACCAAACTAATTTCGCTCACGATACGAGGAGTACTTACATTAAGCAACGGGATTTTCGAAGCCCGCATTACCATCGGTGTCGGGCCCTGGTTCGGGGTCGCCGGCGGCGCTGGAAGGTTCCTCTTGCGATGCAGATGCGCTGCCAGCGGGAACCGAGCTCAGGAACTTTTGCAGGTCAGCTTCGAGTTTGCCGCGTTGTTGCTCGTCAAGCTCGGTGAACTCAAAAGGCTGCAGGCAGCCCTTGGTGGCCCACATCGGAAATAGCATTACGGCTTTGCATCGCACTGTGCAATCGCCAACGTGAAACATCACCTCAGCTTTGATCCCTTCATCCAGCGGCTTTTCGAAACCGAGCAATCCTCCGGTGAATGAAAGCTGATGGACACGGGAACGGATGTGTCGCCCATTCTCCAGTTTAACTAGAGCCAGCACCGTTCCGGCGAGTTTCACTCTGGGCGCACGACGAGCATCAGGTGTGGGTGTCATCCGTCTGGTTATCTTTACATCAGTGGGAGTACGGGGTGGAGATTACGAAAGAAACGCTCTCGGTGACCCTCGGCCGGGCAAAAACCAGCGCTACCAAACCGGAACACCGCGGCATTAGTAAGCATTAATCGTTACCCCGGTCACTTTACCCTTATCCAGCATCAGCCGTACCCTCATCGCATGCCATTCAATGCACTGGTGATGTGCAAGGAGCAGGCTTGTCTTCCGATTCTGGAAGCGGCTCTGGAGCACCTGGAGATCACATTCCAGACCTGCACTTCGTCATCAGAAGCAGTGGAGTACATGTCTAAAGGGCATTACTCCGCGCTGGTCATCGATTTCGATTTGTCCGGGGCTTTATCGGTGGCGCGCATGGCACGTCTCCGGCCCGCCCAGCGCCGTCCGGTGGTGTTTGCCATGATTGGGGCCCTGACCGCGATTTCGTCTACCTTTCAGGCGGGCGCAAACTTTGTTTTATATAAGCCGCTCATCTTTGATCAGATCGTGCGTTCACTGCGCGCTGGACGCGGCTTTATGCGGCCGGATCGTCGTCACTCCAAAAGGCAGGCGCTGGAGACTCTGGTTTACCTTCAATTCGGTGTCGCGGCAATGCCCGCGGTTGTCACCGATCTGAACGAAACCGGGTTGGCGCTGCAGGCGCCCGAGCCACTGCCACACCTTCACAACATTCCATTACGCTTTGTTTTGCCTGGAACCATGCAAATGATTGAGGGCGCAGGCGAAATGATCTGGGCTGACGATACTGGCAGGGCAGGAATTCTGTTCTCACGGCTGACACCGGCCTCCCGCAAGCAGCTCAAGCTCTGGCTGAATCGTCGCAACCGTAAATCCAAAACTGCGGTGCGGCCGGTTCGAGTTGTGAAAGCTCGTGCGGCATCCGCCTCCGCGCACTGATTCGACTCCGCATCTGTTTTCCCCCTACACTTAATCTTGCGAATGCCTTCACTTACATTCTTGTCTGCCGCATCGATGGCGGATGCAGTCCGTCGTAAAGAAATCTCCCCGGTCGAACTGGTCAAGGCACATTTAGAGCGGATCGAGGAGCTCAATCCGCGATTGAATGCCTATGTAGAGATTTGCGGCGAAGCTGCTCTTGAAGCAGCGAAACGGGCAGAAGACGTGATTGCGCATGGAAATTCTTGCGGGCCACTCCATGGAGTGCCGGTCAGCATCAAAGGCTCGATCGCTGTAGAAGGCATGTTGTGGGAGACAGGAACCAAATTGCGCCGGGGTATGCGGGCCTCGCAGGATGCGACGTTGGTTGCTCGTATGCGGAAAGCAGGCGCGATCATACTCGGAGTTACAAATACCGCCGAAATGTTGATGGCGTGGGAGACCGACAACATCCTCCATGGACGGACTGATAATCCCTGGGACCTCTCGCGAACCGCAGGTGGTTCAAGCGGAGGTGAAGCTGCCGCAATCGCGGCCGGAATGTCAGCCGGGGGCGTCGGCAGCGACGGTGGCGGGTCCATTCGTGTGCCTGCACATTTCAGCGGGATCTGTGGCCTGAAGCCAACGCCAGGGCGCGTGCCGGCGACGGGACACTATCCCGAATCACTGGGCCCATTCGCGATGATCGGCGTTGTCGGCCCTATGGCGCGCACCGTCCGTGATCTGAAATTGCTGTTCGATGCGATGCAGGGCCTCGATTATGCCGACACCTCGGCTGCGCCCGTGCCGGTTCAGTGGGCATCGAGAGATGATTTAAGAAAGCTGCGTATCGGATACTTCGAAGACGACGAGCGCACCCCTGTCACTGCTGAGACTCGTGCTGCGGTGCGCATGGCGGCTGAGGCTTTGAAAAAATCTGGGTTCCAGGTCGAACATTTCCGCCCCGAAGGACTCGAGGAAGCACGCCAGCAGTGGTGGAAAGTGTTCGGCACGGTCGGCGGCATGCTGCTTGGTCCCATGACACGGGGACGCGAAAGTGAACTCAGTCCCGCGCTCAAGCAATACCTGCAATGGACCGCGCGCGAGCCGTGCCACAGTGGCGAGTCGTTGCTTGAAACCTGGTTGCAGCGCGACATTCTGCGGCAAAAAATATTCCAGCAGATGAATGAATACCCGGTTTTGCTTTGCCCGGCAGCCGCCATCCCAGCTTTCAAACACGGCGAACGCAGCTGGAGCATCGAAGGTAAAACCGTGGAATATCTTGACGCCTGGAGCTATAGCGAATGGTTCAACCTGCTCGGCACACCCGCAGTGGTCGTTCCAATAATTCGATCGAATGAAGGCTTGCCAATCGGGGTGCAGATTTCGGCCCGTCCGTGGCAGGAAGAACTTGTTCTCTCCATTGCAGAAGAACTGGAAGCTCAACGCGGCGATTGGTATTACCCGCAATTGAATTAAAGCATGGATAGGTGACGACTTCAGGAACAAAGCTTGCGCCGCTCGGCCATTTGTGGATGATCACCGAGCCAGGGATTCATGGAGCGACTTCGCAGATTTAAAATGTACCAAAGCGATGAAACCCTGATTAATGACGCTAGTGTTTTTATACTATTCAGCTGAATTCTGTGATTACTTAGCCTGTTATCGCGATCTTCTGCTCCCGACGAGCAAGGCTCCGCACCGCTTCAGATGCCCAAGATCTTCTCGCGTTCCTTCGCCTATTCTCGCGTGCTTCCCGCGCTTCTGGGATTTTTGGCGGTCTCCGCGGTCTATCTTTACAGCTTTCCGCAACCGAATGTTTTTTATGCCTTAATCGTTTTACTTCATGCACTTGCCGGCTTAATTGTCACAATACTTATCTTCATCTTCTTCGTGCGGCTGATGCGCGAGGCGACCTGGACCGCGCGCGCGGGATGGCTACTGCTGGCCTGTGGGGCGGTGATTGGGACCGCACTGATCAAGATGGGCACTTCGCGGCCGGAGTGGAACTGGCTCTACGCGCACATCTTGCTGTCAGTGGCTAGCGCTGGTTTTCTGCTTTCTGACCGGCTTCGAACGCGGGGATGGCGAGGCGCCGGAGCACGAACTGCTGTCGCACGCATAGCAGTCGTCTTACTTCTACTCGCTGGGTTGGGATACTCCGCTCATTACATTCGCGAGAATCGCTGGCTGGCGCGCAGCAAGATCCTGAATCCGCAGATGCCCCCGGCCACCATGGATTATGAAGGCGATGGCCCGAACGGCGCTTTTTTCCCCAGTTCGGCGCAGATTTACGGCAGGAAGAATATCCCCAGCAAGTTCTTTATGGAGTCAGATTCCTGCCAACGCTGCCACCAGGACGTTTTTACCCAGTGGTCCAGTTCGGCCCACCACTTCTCGTCCTTCAACAATCAGTGGTACCGCAAGTCGATCGAGTACATGCAGGACACGATCGGCACAAAACCCTCCAAGTGGTGCGGTGGATGCCACGATCCAGCGGTCCTCTACAGCGGACTGATGGACACCCCGATCAAGCAGATTGTGCATCGCCCCGAGTCGCAGGCCGGCCTGGGCTGCATGATGTGTCACTCGATCGCGGATGTGAAGAGCACTATGGGCCAGGGCGACTTCTATCTTGAATATCCCAGGCTTCACGAGTTAGCGGCGACCAAAAATTCTGTTGCGCGCGAACTGCACGACTTTTTGATCAAGCTGAATCCAGAACCCCACCGCCGGGTGTTTCTGAAACCGTTCATGCGAACACAAACGGCTGAGTTCTGCTCCAGTTGCCATAAGGTTCATCTGGATTTTCCGGTAAATCACTATCGCTGGTTTCGCGGCTTCAACGAATACGATAACTGGCAGGCGAGCGGAGTTTCCGGCCAGGGCGCGCGTTCCTTTTACTATCCAGCGAAACCGCAGCAGTGTGCCGACTGCCATATGCCGCTGACCAAGTCGGCTGATATGGGCAACATCAACGGATTGGTTCACTCACATCGTTTCCCAGCCGCGAACACGGCATTGCCGGTCGCCAATGAAGATCAGGAACAGCTGAAGATCACGGAAGATTTCCTGAAAAATAACAACCTGTCGGTGGATATTTTTGCCCTCTCGCCGGCGCAGGCAGAGTTGAAGCCTTCCGGGCTGAAGCAGTCTGAGCTCTCTACGACATTCGCCGTCGGCGAGGAAGCGGAAACGAAAGTCACGCCCACCGCGCAAGGCGCCGTGGCTCCGGTAACTGCGCCGCTGAATCGCGTGAATGCAGCAGTACGGCGCGGCGACACGGTGCGGGTAGATGTTGTAGTGCGCACGAAAAAGGTCGGCCACTTTTTCCCCGGTGGCACCGTCGATGCTTACGACACCTGGCTGGAACTCAAAGGAACTGACGATAAAGGGCAGACCATTTTCTGGAGCGGCATGGTCGAAGACGATGGCCGCGGTCCGGTGGAAAAAGGCGCACACTTCTATCGCTCCTTGCAGGTTGATGCGCACGGAAACCGCATCAATAAACGCAATGCATGGGCCACACGCGCGGTCGTCTATGTCCACCTGATTCCTCCGGGCGCGGCGGATACGGTCCACTATCGTTTACATGTTCCCGAAAATGCCGGGGACAAGATCACGCTGCATGCGCGCCTGCTCTACCGGAAATTTTCCTGGTGGAACACCCAATTCTCATTCGCCGGGCTGCCTGATCCGGCCACGAAGGCGGAAGTCAATGCCGACTTTGACGACCGCAGTTTTGTCTTCAGCGCACCGTTGCAGGGAGTGTCGGCAAAACAAGAAAGAATCCCCGATCTGCCAGCAATCGCGCTCGGGGAAAACGAGGTAAGCCTTTCTGTCCTGGCAAAGACTGCCGCAGTTCCTTCTCCCAAGGTCGACCTTCAAAAAGACGACTGGCAGCGCTGGAATGATTACGGTATCGGCCTGTTTCTGCAGGGCGACTTGAAAGGCGCGCAGGCTGCATTTCAAAGAGTGACCGAAGCTGATCCAGGGAATCCGGATGGCTGGGTGAACATCGGACGCGCAGCCGTTCAGGAAGGCGACATGCAGCGCGCCAGGACTGTGCTCGAGCAGGCGCTCTCGCTCAGTCCCGACCTGGCCCGCGCCCACTTCTTCTACGCCAAGGTCCTGCGTAACGACGGCAATTATGACGGCGCTGCTGATCATCTTCGAAAAGTGCTGGCACAATATCCGCGCGATCGTGTGGCGTTGAATGATCTGGGGCGACTCCTGTTCTTGCAACGCAAATACGCAGACGCCATAAAAACTCTGCAAGAGGTGCTGGCGGTTGATCCTGAAGACCTGCAGGCGCACTACAACCTGATGCTTTGCTACAACGGACTGGGAGATGAGAAGCAGGCTAAAGAGCACCAGGTCCGCTATCTTCGCTTCAAGGCGGATGAATCGGCCCAGGCGATTACCGGGCCCTATCGGCAGCTTAACCCCGAAGACAATAATGAACGGCAGGCGATTCACGAGCATGTATCGGCGCCGCTCACCCCGAACCGCGTAGGGACACTACAGAAGTCGAATCAAAACAGGTTAGCGCTGGCCACGTCCAGATGATGCCACTAAATCGAATTCTTTTATCCATGCTCCTGCTGGCCGTTCCTGCATTTGCTCAGCAGATCCAGTTTCGCGACATTACCGCGCAGGCGGGCATTCACTTCACCCATAACAACGGCGCGTTCGGAAAAAAATATCTTCCGGAGACCATGGGGCCGGGCTGTGCTTTCATTGACTACGACAACGACGGCTGGCAAGACGTCCTGATCATCAACGGGCAGAACTGGCCGGGGCATCCCGGCCCTGCAACTACGCCGAAGCTTTATCACAACAATCACAACGGGACTTTCATCGACGTTACTCAGAAGGCTGGCCTGGCCGTGTCTATGTTCGGGTTGGGAGCGGCCGTAGGTGACTACGATAACGACGGCTACGATGACATCTTTATCAGCGCGCTCGGCCAGAGCCGGCTTTTTCACAACAACGGGAATGGCACGTTCACAGACGCAACCAAGCCGGCAGGCCTTTGGGGGCCGAACGAGTTTTCAACCGGCGCAGCCTGGGTGGACTACGATCGCGACGGAAAGTTGGATCTGGTGGTTGCCAACTACGTTCAGTGGTCCATTAACAGCGATCTGTTCTGCACCCTCGACGGCACCAGGAAGTCTTACTGCACTCCAGAGTCTTACAAAGGCTCTTCCGCGCGCCTCTGGCACAACCTTGGAGGCAAGTTCGAAGATGCTACCCAGAAAACGAAGTTCTATGAGCCCACTTCGAAGAGCCTGGGCCTGGCTGTGCTCGACTACAACGGCGACGGCTGGCCTGACATTCTTCTGGCGAACGACACGCAGCCAAACAAGCTCTACCTGAATAAAGGCGACGGCACTTTCGAAGAACGCGCGATTTCCGCCGGCATAGCCTTCAGCGAAGACGGCGTCGCCCGCGCCGGCATGGGGGTCGATGCGGCTGATTATGACCGGTCCGGCAAGCCCAGCCTGATCATCAGCAACTTTGCCAACCAGATGCTCTCGCTCTATCACAACGAGGGAAACGGACTGTTCGTGGACGAAGCTCCGCGCTCGGAGGTCGGCCGTGCAACGCTCGTAACCCTTGGCTTTGGCTGCTTCTTTTTCGATTATGACAACGACAGCTGGCTCGACATACTGGTTGCGGACGGCCATATCGAGAACGAGATAGAAAAAGTGCAAAAGCGCGTCAGCTACGCCGAACCTCCACATCTGTTTCGCAATACCGGGGCGGGCAAATTCCAGGAAGTCACATCCAGCATGGGAGCGGCGTTCGCCTCGCCCAAAGTTGCACGCGGAGTTGCTTATGGCGACATAGATAACGACGGCTCGCTGGACGTTCTAATGACTACCAATGGCGGCCGCGTGTTCCTGTTTCACAATGAGGGCGTGAGCAATCACAGCATTCGTGTAAGGCTCAAGGGAGTTAAATCAAACCGCGATGGGATCGGCGCCGTAGTCCGCGTGCGCTCCGCCAAAGACCAGCAATGGCAGATGCTGCACAGCGGATCGAGTTATCTTTCGCAGAGCGAACTGGTTCTGACCTTCGGCCTCGGCTCTTTGCCTAAAGCAGATGGCATAGAAATTCAATGGCCAAGCGGCCAGATTGACAAGCTTTCGAACGTCAATGCGGGCCAGACAATAACCGTTGAGGAAGGGAAAGGAATTGCTGCGTCCACGCCGTACAATAAACCACGATCAGCCGGAAAATCATAATTGCAGCTTGCTCCAAGACCTTCGTGTGCTTCGTGGTTTATGATTTTCGATCAGTAGCGTTCACTTTCAAATCCCTGAGGTCCGCTTGAGACGGCCACGTTCCACCAGACCGTAAGCATGAACCGATTCTTCGCGCTCATCTTCGCAGGCGTACTGCTCCTTTCGGCCGCGCAGAATTCTTCTACGTCCGACAAGTCAATGGAAGCCGCGCGCCTCAACAATCTCGGGGCGGCATACATGAACCAGCAGTTGTTCGAGAAGGGCCTCAAGAACTTTCAGGATGCCGCCGCTCTTGATCCGAAGCTGGAAATTGCGAAACTGAACCAGGGCATCGCACAGCTGAATCTCACGCGCATTGATCCTGCGAGGCAGTTGTTGGAAGAAGCTGTTAAACGGCGGCCTGAAGACCCCAATGCCTGGTTCAATCTCGGCCTGCTCTACAAGAACACCGACAACCCGCAAGGCGCGGTTGACGCTTTTGTGCGCGTCACCAGAATCGATCCTGAGGATGCCGATACCTGGTATTTTCTGGGCGCTTCCTACTCGCAGAGCAAGCAATATCCGCAGGCGATTGACGCCTTTCAGCACGCGCTCAAGCTGAATCCGCTGCACGCGTCTGCTGAATTCGGGATTTCGCGCGCCTATCAGCAGTCAGGCGAGGTCGTGACGGCCCGCGAGCACTTGCAGAAATTCCAGCACATCACCCAGGCCAAGCTCGGTACACCCATCGGCCTCGCCTATGGGGATCAGGGCAAATATTCTTTGGTTGAAGAATCTGCCGCGGCGCTGATCAAGCCGCCAGCGCAGATTCCGGTCAAGTTTGTGGATGTGACTGCCAAAGCTGGTTTGAGCACCACGCCTGCGCAAGGTTCCGCCAATGATCTTGCATCCGGGCTTGGCCCCGGTGCTTGCTTCCTCGACTACGACGCCGACAGAAAGTTTGACATCTTTCTGCCCGACAGCGGCGCGCAAGAAGGGCTCGCTCTCTATCACAACCTCGGCAGCAGTAAATTCGAGGACGTCACCAAAAAAGCAGGCCTGGATACAGCTCTTCACGCCATCGGCTGCACTGTGGGGGACTACGACAACGACGGCTACACGGACCTAGCTGTCAGCCTCACTGAACGAATTCTGCTTCTACACAATCAGAAAAATGGAACCTTCAGTGATGTCACGGATGCAGCCGGGATCAAAGTTATCGGTCATCAGGGTGCTCTAGCATTTCTCGGGTTGACCTTTATCGACTATGACCACGATGGTGACCTGGATCTACTCGCTTCTCAATTCCCGGATACGGCAATAAGGCACGGCCGCCCGGCGCCGCCCCGGGCAGATTCTGCTCCAACTCCGCTGTTTTCTAGTTTCGTCTTTCGTAACAACGGGAACAGTACATTTACCGAAGTAGCAGCTTCGCTTGGGCTTCAAGGCAAGAATGAGTTTGCAGGCAGCACCGGGTCAGTGGGTACCGATTACAACAACGATCGGGCAGTCGATATTGTTGCTTCGGATCACAAGCCTTTAATTTACGAAAACCCACGCGAAGGCGAGTTTATCGGTCGCGAGCTTTGGGCGAGCGAAATTCCCGCGCCTGTGCTGGGCACCGCCGTTCTCGATTTCAACCACGACGGCTGGATGGACCTGGCCTTCACTCATATCGGTGCGCCCGGCCTCACTCTGTGGCGCAACAACCACGCCAGGAACTTTGATCGCGTTCCTCTCCCCGCCACCAACTGGGTCCGGGCCTTCGGTATCGCCGCCTTTGATTACGATAACGACGGTTGGGTAGACCTGGTCGCCGCCGGAGAAACCAAGGACGGCAAAGGAGAAGTTCGCCTCTTCCGCAACCTCGGGCAGGACGGCTTCCAGGATGTCACCAGCAATGTCGGTCTCGACAAAATCACTTTCAAAAATCCTCGCGCGATCGCCACCGCTGACTACGATGGCGACGGCGCAACCGATCTTCTGATCGCTCAAAATCATGGTCGCGCGATCCTTATCCGCAATGAAGGCGGGAACAAAAACAATTTCGTGCGCCTGAATTTCAAAGGCTTGGCCGATAACAAGACTGCGATTGGGACCAAAGTCGAAGTGTTTGCCGGAGGCAATCGCCAGAAATTCGAAATCTATGGGTCAAACGGATACCTCGGCCAGAACTCAACCGAAATCATCGCCGGGCTGGGGCAGAATAAACAAGCCGACATCGTTCGCATGTTGTGGCCCTCCGGCGTGCTGCAGGATGAAATCGAAATCGCAGCCGGCGAGAGCCAGAGTTTCTTGGAAATGGACCGGCG
>Ga0310810_10001270_pt1 | contig 26288 bp, 26 predicted proteins | sample NCmetagenome_FD_207641 | JGI IMG/M metagenome (GOLD analysis project Ga0310810, IMG submission 207641) | Soil microbial communities from experimental microcosm in Duke University, North Carolina, United States - NC | ecosystem: Engineered > Artificial ecosystem > Soil microcosm > Unclassified ...
AAGGAGTTCCTCTCCTACCTCAAGGCCAACAAGGAGAAGGTGAGCTACGCGAACGCCGGCATCGGCGCCGCCTCGCACCTGTGCGGGATGCTCTTCATGAGCGCGATCCAGACCGAGTTCCTCACCGTGCCCTACAAGGGCACCGGCCCGGCGATGAACGACCTGCTGGGCGGCACCGTGGACTTCATGTGCGACCAGACCACCAACACCACGTCGCAGATCAAGGCCGGCAAGGTGAAGGTGTACGGCGTCACCTCGCTCAAGCGGGTCTCCTCCCTGCCCGACGTGCCGACGCTCGACGAGCAGGGCCTGAAAGGCTTCGAGGTCGCCATCTGGCACGGCCTCTACGCGCCCAAGGGCACGCCGAAGGCCGCGCTCGACAAGCTGGTGGCCGCGCTGCAGGCCACGGTGAAGGACGAGTCAGTGAAGAAGCGTTTCGCCGACCTCGGCGCCACCACGTTCGCGCCGGAGAAGGCGACGCCGGCCGCGCTGCAGGCGCACCTCAAGTCGGAGATCGACAAATGGGCGCCGCTGATCAAGAAGGCCGGCGTGTACGCCGACTGAAAAAATTACCATGCGAAACAAGCCGCCCGGAGGGGCGGCTTTTTTTTCGCCTCGTGCGACGATTTGCGGCAGGAGGATCCAACGATGAGACAAGCTGCAATCGCCGTTTCTTCTGCGCTCGCGCTCGCCATGCCCGCCGTCGCGCGAGCCGATGTGTGGGCGAGCCGTGACGGGAAATGCGAAGTGACCGCGCCGGCCGGCTGGAAGCAGGGCCCGGCGGGCAAGGGCTCGGTGGTGAGCGCCGACGGCAAGTCGGACGCCTGGGTCGACGGCAACGAGCTTTCCTTCGACATGTTCCGCCAGGCCATCCTGCCTTCCCTGCAGGCGAGCAAGGTGGTCAAGAGCACGCCGACCTACTACGCCGCCGAGCTGAAGGCCGGCGGGCAGAAGCACACGCGCTACATCATCACGGCGCGCGGCAAGAGCGCCACCTGCCGCGTCGAGCTGCACTACGACGCGAAGGACGCGGCGGCGGCGCAGAAGATCGGCGACTCGCTGAGGACGAAGTAGGCGCTAGCGCTTGAGGGCGGAGGCGAACAGCTTGTCGGCGTCCGCCTTCGCCTGCTTGTTCGCCTTCGCGTCGTAGCGCAGCGGCAGGTTGAACTTCTTGCCGAGCGCGGTCGCTTCCGGGTTGGTGAAGGCGTGCACGGCGCCGGGGAACTGCTCGATCCGGTAGTCGGCCTTGGCGGCGTCGAAGTCCTTCTTGACGGTCTCGTACTGCTCCGGCTTGACGAACGGGTCGTCGGCGCCATTCAGGATCAGGACTTTCGCCTTCACCGTGCCGGGCGCCGGGGCCGGCGTGTTGAGGCCGAGCGAGGCGTGGAAGCCGGCGACGGCGCCGAGGTCCGCGCCGGCGCGCGCCATGTTGATCACCACGGCGCCGCCGAAGCAGTAGCCGGCCGCGCCGATGCGCGAGCCGTCGACGTTCGGCTGCTTCGCGAGCGTCTCGCGCGCGGCGTCGAAGCGCGACTTCATCACCTCCGGGTTCTTGATCACCGAGCCCGACAGCGCTCCCGCGTCCTTCGGGTTGTCGGCGGTCTTCGCGTCGCCGTACATGTCGGCGATCAGCACCGTGTAACCCTGGCGCGCGAAGCGGCGCGCCTCGTTGTGCATGTGCTTGGTGATGCCCCACCACTCGTGGACCAGGATGATCCCGGGATGCTTGCCTTTCTTCGCATCGTCGTAGACGACGAAGCCCTTCATCGTCGTTTCGCCGTCCTTGTAGGTCACCGGCTTCTCGCGCACCGCGGCGGCGGCGGGCAGCGCGAGCAAGAGGGAAAACAGCGTTGCAATCGCTAGTCTCAGCATGGCGGTCTCTCCTTCCAGGTTTGCGTGGCGGATTCGAAGGCGTGCGCGAGCTGCAGCACGCCGAAGTCGTCGCGGTAGCGGCCGACGATCTGCAGTCCCACCGGCAGGCCCTCGGGCGTGAAGCCCGCCGGCACGGAGATCGCCGGGTGGCCGGTGACGGTGATGTAGTAGCAACTCTTCATCCAGTCGAGGTAGTTGCCCATCGGCGCGCCGGCGATCTCGCGCGGCCACTCCACCTCCACCGGGTACGGCGGCAGCTGGCTCACCGGGCAGACGAGGAACGCGTGGCGCTCGAGGAACGTCCGCATGCGGTGGAAGAGCTCGCTGCGCAGCGCCTCGGCGCGCGCCACGTCGGCGCCGCTGCGCCGCCGCCCTTGCGCGACGTTCCAGAGCACCGTGTCCTTCAGCTTGTCGCCCTGTTCCTCGGCGAGCCTGCCGTACTTCTGCAGGAAGCCGATCGCGCGCAGCGTCTCGAAGGACTCGGTCGCCCCCGTGAAGTCGGGCTCGGCGTCCTCGATCACGCAGCCCAGGTCGCGGAAAACCTTCTTCGTCGGCTCCAGGGCGGCAACGACCCGCGGGTCCATTGGCAGGCCGCCGAGGTCGCGGCTCCACGCAATACGGGTGTCACGAAAATTCCTGGCGAGATTCTTCCGGAAAACTTCTCCCGGCTGGTCGATCGAGACCGGCGCGCGCGCGTCGGGACCCGCCATCGCGGACAGCAGCAGCGCCGCGTCGCCCACCGTGCGCGCGATCGGGCCCATGACGGAAAGCGTATCCCAGGCGTTGGCCGCGGGCCACGCCGGCACGCGGCCCGGGCTCGGACGGAAGCCGACCACGTTGCAGTAGTTGCCCGGGTTGCGCAGGCTCGCGGCGAGGTCGGAGCCGTCGGCGAAGGGCAGCATGCCCGCCGCCACGGCGGCCGCCGCGCCGCCCGAGGAGCCGCCGCAGGTCTTCGTCAGGTCGTACGGGTTGCGGGTCGCGCCGAAGACCCGGTTGAAGGTCTGGCTGCCGGCGCCGAATTCCGGCGTGTTGGTCTTGCCGACGAGGATCGCGCCGGCGGCCGCCAGGCGATCGACCACGGCATGGTTTTCCCTCGGGATTTCGTTTTCGTAGACGAGCGAACCATAGGTCGTGCGCACGCCCTTGGTCGGCACCAGGTCCTTGTGGGCGATCGGCAGGCCGTACAAGGGACCGGGCTCGTCGCGCCGGCGGTCCAGCGCTTTCGCCGCGGCGAGCGCCCGCTCGGGGACGAAGGTGACGATGGCGTTGATCTTCGGGTTGACCGCCTCGATGCGCGCGATGAAGGCGCGCGTCACCTCGGTCGCCGAGAGCTTGCGTGCCTTGAGGAGCGCGGCCAGCTTCGTCGCCGGCTGGAAAACGATGTCGGTCATAGGAGAACTATGTCGAACTGCTCCTGGGTGTAGCTCGCCTCGACCTGCATCGACACGGGCTTGCCGATGAACGCGGAGAGCATCTCGAGCGAGGGCGCTTCCTCCTCGAGGAACAGGTCGATCACGCTCTGCGAGGCGAGGATGCGCAGCTCGCGCGCGTTGAAGGCGCGCGCCTCGCGCAGGATCTCGCGCAGGATCTCGTAGCACACCGTGACCGCGCTCTTCACCTCGCCGCGGCCGCCGCAGGTCGGGCACGGCTCGCACAGCACGTGGGCGAGCGACTCGCGGGTGCGCTTGCGCGTCATCTCGACCAGCCCCAGGGCGGTGAAGCCGTTCACCGTCATGCGCGTGCGGTCGCGCGCCAGCGCGCGCTTGAACTCCTCGAGCACCGCCGCGCGGTGCTCCTCGCTCTGCATGTCGATGAAGTCGAGCACGATGATGCCGCCGAGGTTGCGCAGCCGCAGCTGCCGGGCGATCGCCTGCGCCGCCTCGAGGTTGGTCTTGAACACCGTGTCGTCGAAGTTGCGGCTGCCGACGAAGCCGCCGGTGTTCACGTCGATGGTGGTCATCGCCTCGGTCTGGTCGATGACCAGCGTGCCGCCCGATTTCAGGTCGACGCGGCGCGCCAGCGCCTTCTCGATCTCCTGCTCGACGTTGTACAGGTCGAAGAGCGGCCGCTCGCCGGTGTAGTGCTCGAGCTTGCCCGCCACCTGCGGCATGTAGCCCTGGGCGAAGGCGGCGAGCTTCTGGTGGTTCTCGCGCGAGTCGACCAGCACGCGCGACGTGCTCGCGGACACCATGTCGCGCAGCACGCGCTGCGCGAGCGACAGGTCCTCGTAGATGAGCTGCGGCGCCTGCGCGCCGGCGCGCGCGCGCACCGCCGCCCACAGGTTGCGCAGGTACTCGATGTCGGCGCGCAGCTCCTCCTCGCTCGCCGTCTCGGCGAGGGTGCGCACGATGAAGCCGCCCGTCTCGTCGGGGGGCAGCAGCTCCTTCACGCGGTCGCGCAGCTGCGCGCGGCCGCCCTCGTCCTCGATCTTCTGCGAGATGCCGATGTGCGGGTCCGCCTTGCACGACAAAGCGGGCAGATACACGAGCAGCCGCCCGGCGAGCGAGACCTGCGTGGAGAGGCGGGCGCCCTTCGAGCCGATCGGGTCCTTCAGCACCTGCACGAGCAGCGGCTGGCCCTCGGCGAGCAGCTTCTCGATGGCGCGCGGCTCGCCGCCCTTCCTTTGCGGCCAGAGGTCGGCGACGTGCAGGAACGCGGCGCGCTCGAGGCCGATGTCGACGAACGCCGATTGCATGCCCGGCAGCACGCGCGCGACGCGCCCGACGTAGAGGTTGCCGACCCGCCCGCGGCTCGCGCTGCGCTCGACGAGCAGCTCCTGCACGACGCCCGCCTCGAGCACCGCGACGCGCGTCTCGCGCGGCGTGACGTTAATAAGGATTTCGGCCACGCTGGCCGTGCAGCCGGTCGAGCAGCTGCGCCGTCTCGTAGAGCGGCAGCCCCATCACGCCCGAGTAGCTGCCGTGCAGCTCGGCGACGAAGCGTGCCGCGCGGCCCTGGATCGCGTAGGCGCCCGCCTTGTCGTCGCATTCGCCGCTCGCCACATAGGCGGCGAGCTCGTCCTCCGAGAGCGCCTTGAAGCGCACCTGCGAGCGCGACAGCACCGCTTCCAGCCAGTCGTCGTTCTTGACGGCGACCGCGGTGAGCACCTCGTGCGTGCGCCCGGAGAAGGCGCGCAGCATGGCCGCCGCGTCGTCGCGCCCGGCCGGCTTGCCGTAGATGCGGCCCTCGATCGCGACCGTGGTGTCGGCGGCGAGCACCGGGCCGGGCGGCAGGTTCCGTTGCAGCATGCGTCGCCAGCCGGCTTCGGCTTTCGCCCGCGCGACCCGGACGACATACGCATCGGGCGCCTCGCCGGCGAGCGGCGCTTCGTCGACGTCGGCCGGCTCGCCGGGCCGCGCGCGGAACAGCAGCAGCTGGTAGCGCACGCCGATCTGCGACAAGAGCTCGCGCCGGCGCGGGCTGCGCGAGGCGAGATAGACCCCTCTTTCCAGCGGCACGGTCATGCGGCGATTTTAGCTACGGTGGTAGGGATGTCCGGTGAGAAGCGTCGCGGCGCGGTACAGCTGCTCGAGCAGGACGACCTGCGCGAGCGCGTGCGGCAGGGTGAGGGAGGAGAGCCGCAGCAGCAGGTCCGCCCGGTCCTTCACGGCACGCGAAAGACCGTCGGCACCGCCGATCACGAACGCCGTGCTGGTCGCCAGGAGCCGGGCGAAGCGCTCGGTCGACCAGTCGAGGCCGCGCTCGTCGAGGACGACCAGGCGGGCGCCTTTCGGCACGGCGAGCCGCGCCTCGTCTTTCACCGCCGTGCGCTCGACCTCGTAGCCGCGCGGCATGCGCCGCGCGTACTCGGCGCAGGCCTGCTCGGCCCAGCCGGGCAGCCTAGCGCCTACGGCGAGGACGTGCAGCCTTGGCACGGGTCGCCACTTTGCGGAGGGTCTTCTTCCCGGCAAGGCGGACTTTCCTGCCGCCCCAGACCTCCTCCAGGTTGTAGAACTCGCGCACCGTCGGATGCATGATGTGCACGACGATGTCCCCGAGGTCGACCAGCACCCACTCGCCGGCCCGCTCGCCCTCGACGCCGTAGACGCGCGCGCCGCTCTCGCGCACCTTCTCCTGGACGTTGTCGGCGAGCGCCTTCACCTGGCGGGTCGAGTCGCCGCTCGCGATGACCACCCGCTCGAACATGGACGGCATGCGCTCCGTGTCGTAGACGAGGATGTCGCGGCCCTTCACGTCCTCGAGCGCATCGACCACGAGACGCTGCTTCTTGCGGATGTCCATCTAGCGATAGAGGCGGTGGCTGTGGATATAGTTCGCCACGGGCGGCGGCACCAGCCCGTCGAGGCTCTCGCCGCGCGCCGCGCGGGCGCGGATGTCGCTGCCCGAGATGGCGAGCGGCGGCAGCACGACCCGCTCGACCCGGTTCTCTTGCACGGGAAACCCCGGGCGCGGGGCCACGGCCAGCCGGGCGAGCCGCGTCACTTCGGCGGGCTCGCGCCACGTGCCGAAGGCGGCGTACTGGTCGCCGCCGAGCAGCAGGTAGAGCTCGGCCTGGTCTCCGAGCTCGCGGCGCAGCGCGCGGAGCGTATCGACGGTGTAGCCGGAAGCGGCGGGCGAGAGCTCGCGCTCGTCGACGAGGGATTTGCCTTCGCCCTGCAAGGCGAGCCGCAGCATCGCCACGCGGTGCTCCGCCGCCGCGACCGGCGGCTTGCGGTAGCGCGGCGTGCCGGTGGGGATCCAGAGCACGCGCTCGAGCGCCAGCTGCTCGAGCGCGGCGCGCGCCATGGCGAGGTGCGCGTTGTGGACCGGATCGAAGGTGCCGCCGAGAAGCCCGATTCTCAGGTGCGGACCTCGCCGTGACCGAGCACCACGAACTTCTGCGTGGTCAGGCCTTCCAGGCCGACCGGGCCGCGCGCGTGCAGCTTGTCGGTCGAGATGCCGATCTCGGCGCCCAAACCGTACTCGTAGCCGTCGGCGAAGCGCGTCGAGGCGTTCCACATCACCGAGCTCGAGTCCACCTCGCGCAGGAAGCGCTGCGCGCGCGCCGCGTCCGAGGTGACGATGGCGTCGGTGTGCTGCGAGCCGTAGCGCGCGATGTGCTCGATCGCCTCGTCGAGGCCCTGCACCACGCGCACCGAGACCACCGGCGCGAGCCATTCCGTGTAGTAGTCCTGCTCGCTCGCCGGCTTGCCGTGCATGTACTTCAGGGCGGCCGCATCGCCGCGCACTTCGACGCCTTTCCCGGCGTAGATCTTCGACAGCGGGGGCAGCACCTGCGGCGCGATCGCATCGGCGACCAGCAGCGTCTCCATGGTGTTGCAGGTGCCGTAGCGCTGCGTCTTCGCGTTGTCGGCGATGCGCACCGCCATCGCCGGATCCGCGCGCTCGTCGATGTAGACGTGGCAGACGCCGTCGAGATGCTTGATCATCGGGATGCGCGATTCGCGCGCCAGGCGCTCGATCAGCGCCTTGCCGCCGCGCGGCACGACGATGTCGACGTACTCGGTCAGGGTGACGAGCTCGCCCACCGCGGCGCGGTCGGTGAGCGCGACCAGCTGCGCCGCCGCCTCCGGCAATCCGGCGCGCGCGAGGCCCGCCCGCACGCACTCCGCGATCGCGCTGTTCGAGACGATCGCCTCCGAGCCGCCGCGCAGGATGCAGGCGTTGCCGGCCTTGAGGCAGAGCGCCGCGGCGTCCGCGGTCACGTTCGGCCGCGACTCGTAGATGATCGCGACCACGCCGAGCGGCACGCGCATGCGCGCCACCTCGATGCCGCTCGGGCGCTTGACGCGCCCGGAGAGCTCGCCCACCGGGTCGGGCAGCGCCGCCACCTGCTCGACGCCCTCGGCCATCTGCTCGACGAGCGCCGGCGTGAGCGTCAGGCGGTCGACGAACGCCGCGTCGTGGTCGGCCTTGCGGGCCGCGGCGACGTCGCGTGCGTTGGCGTCCAGGATCTCCGCGGCGCGGGCGCGCATCTGCGCCGCCATGGCCTCGAGCGCCGCGTTCTTCGCCTCGGTCGAGGCGCGCGCGAGCTCGCGCGAGGCGGCCCGGGCGGCGACGCCGAGGCCCTTCACGTACTCCTTGAGGCTCGTCACCGGCCTATTGTAAGTGCAGGGCCAGCGCGAGCACGGTGAAGCGCTCCCAGGGATCGCCTTCGCCGACCCCCTTGATCGCGCGGTCGATCTGCGAGCAGGCGCCGATCGCCCGGTCGACCGCGCGCGCGGGGTAGCGGCGGCCCCGGGGGCCCGCCCTGCAGCGCGCGCTGCAGGGCGCGGTTGAAGACGCGCGGCTCGATGCCGCGCTGCAGGCTCTGCAGGGCGAACAGCGCGTTCGACACGACGAAGAGCACGAAGCTCGCCGGCTCGCCTTCGGCGCGCAGGCCCTCGATCACGCGCACATAGCGCGCCGTGTCGCCCGCGAGCAGCGCTTCGGCCGCGTCGTGGGGGTCGTAGCGCGCCACGTTGACCACGGCGGCCTGCACCGTGTCGAACGACAGCTCGCCGGCCGGCGCGAGCAGCGCGAGCTTCTGCACCTCCTGGTGCGCGGCGAGCAGGTTGCCTTCGACGCGCTCGGCGAGGAACTCGAGCACTTCGCGCGGCGCGCGCTGCTGCTGGCGCGCGAGGCGCTCGGCGATCCAGCCCGCCAGGCGCGCCCGCTCGAGCGGCCATAGGTCCACCACCACGCCGAGCGAGGCGAGCGCCGTGAACCACGCCGTGCCCTGCGACTGCCGGTCGAGGCGCGGCAGCGTGACGAGGAGCAGCGTCTCGCTGTCGCGCCGCTCGAGGTGCGCCGCGATCGCCGCGCCGCCCTGCGCGCCGGGCTTGCCGCCGGGCAGGCGCAGCTCGATCAGCTTCTTGCCGCCGAACAGCGACAGGCTCGCCGCCGCATGGCTGAGCTCGCTCCAGTCGAAGTGCCGTCCCGGCTCGAGCACCACGCGCTCGGCGAAGCCGCGCCGGCGCGCCGCGGCGCGCACCGCGTCGGCCGCCTCGAGCGCGAGCAGCGGCTCGTCGCCGTGGATCGCATAGGCCGGGGCGAGCGTCTTCGCGAGATGCGCTTCGAGCTCGGCGGCGCGCAGCTGCATTCAGGAAGCGCCGGAGGCGGGCGGACGCGCGGCGGCCAGCCGGCGCAGCAGCTGCTGCACCGCGTCGGCCTGCATGTCGTTGAAGAGCAGCGTCTCCTCCGACTCCTTGGCGAGGATGGCGGTGTCGTTGTAGGTGACGTCGCGCGAGAGCTCGACGGTGCTGAGCGGTATGTACTCGCGGCCGTGGCCGTCGTACAGGCGGAAGTTGACGCTGTAGCGCAGGCGGAACTCGCGCACCCGGCCCGTGCCGGAGAGCGAGAGGATGATCTTGTCGCGCCGCTCGTTGCTGAGTTGCAGGACCGCGTCGGCCGCCTTGGCGTCGCTCACCACCTTCACGTTGGTGCCCGCCTCGATGTTGCGCTTCAGGTCGAGCGCGATGCCGCCGATCGCGTTCGGGATGTAGAGCGTCTGGAACGGCAGCGGCTGAGAGCCGCGCAGGTGGAAGCTGCAGCCGGCGACGAGCGTCGACACCACGAGGACGGCGATTTGTTTCGGGAAAATTGCTCCGACCCCTTTTCTCAGACGACGACGTTGATGAGGCGCCCGGGGACGATGACGATTTTCTTGACGATCTTGTCCGCGATGTGCCGCTTCACGAAATCGAGAGATCGCACGATAGTCTCGAGCGCCGTGCGGTCTGCCGCCTTCGGCGCGCGGACCGTCCCGCGCTTCACCCCGTTCACCTGAACGACATATTCGATTTCATCCTGTTCCAGCGCCTTGGCGTCGGCTTCGGGCCACGAGGCTTTCATGATGTCGTCGCCGTACCCCAGCTCCAGCCAAAGGCGATGGCTGAGGTGCGGCGCGATCGGCGAGAGCAGGCGCAGCAGGATGGACATGCCCTCGCGCGAGCTCTCGGCGCCCGGGTCGGCGCGCTCGAGCGCGTTGAGGATCTTCATGCACGCCGAGGCCACGGTGTTGAACTGGTGGCGCTGGATGTCGTAGTTGGCCTGGCTCAGGTTCTGGTGCACCTCGCGGCGCAGCGCCGCGTCGCTCTTGCCGTTCTTCGGAGAATGCTCCTGCCGCTGCGCATAAGCCCACACCCGCTTCAGGAAGCGGAACGAGCCCTCGACGCTGTCGTCGCTCCACTCGAGCGTGTTGGTGGGCGGCGAGGCGAAGATGGTGTAGAAGCGCGCCGTGTCGGCGCCGTACTTGTCGATCAGCGCCTGGGGGTCGACGCCGTTGTTCTTCGACTTGGACATCGTGCCGATGCCGCCGTACACGACCGGCGTGCCGTCCCTGGCGGTGGCCTCGACGATGGCGCCCTTGTCGTCGCGCTTGGCCTCGACCTGCGAGGGATGGACCCATTCGCGCCGGCCGTTGACGTCGCGGTAATACGATTCCGCGAGCACCATGCCCTGGGTGAGCAGGTTGGTGAAGGGCTCGGCGATGCCGGGCATCAGCCCTTCGTCGCGCATGACGCGCTGGAAGAAGCGCGAGTAGAGCAGGTGCAGGATCGCGTGCTCGATGCCGCCGATGTACTGGTCGACCGCCATCCAGTAGCGCGCGCGCTCGTCGACCATGGCGCGCTCCTGGCCGGGGCAGCAGAAGCGCGCGAAGTACCACGACGAGTCGACGAAGGTGTCCATCGTGTCGGTCTCGCGCTTCGCCGGCTTGCCGCACGACGGGCACGGGGTGTCGACGTACGACGCGCGCTTGTTGAGGGGGTTGCCCGTGCCGTCGGGCACCACGTCCTCCGGCAGCAGCACCGGCAGGTCCTTGTCGGGCACCGGCACGTCGCCGCAGGCCGCGCAATGCACGATCGGAATCGGCGTGCCCCAGTAGCGCTGGCGCGAGATGCCCCAGTCGCGCAGCCGCCACTGCACCTGCTTCTCGCCCAGCCCCTTGTCCTTCAGGTCCGCGGCGATCGCCTCGACCGCGCCCTTATAGGTGAGGCCGTCGTACTTGCCCGAGTTGACGCAGATGCCGTTTTCCTCGTCTTCGTACCAGGGCTGCCAGCGCTTCGCGTCGAAGGGCTGGCCGTGCACCGAGATCACCTGCCGGATCGGCAGGCCGTACTTCAGCGCGAAGGCGAAGTCGCGCTCGTCGTGCGCCGGCACGCCCATCACCGCGCCCTCGCCGTAGCCCATGAGCACGTAGTTGCCGACCCAGACCGGGATCTTTTCCCCGCTCAGCGGATGCGAGACCGAGAGGCCGGTGGCGACGCCCTGCTTCTCGATCTGCGCGAGCTCGGCCTCCATCACCGCGCCGCGCTTGCACTCCTCCACGAAGGCTTTGACCCGGGGATTTCTCTGCGCAGCGAAGGCGGCGATCGGGTGCTCGGCGGCGACCGCCATGAACGTCGCGCCCATCAAGGTGTCGGCCCGCGTGGTGAACACCCACAGAATATTCTTCTCGCCGTCGAGCTCGTACGGAAAGCCGATGCGCACGCCTTGCGAGCGGCCGAGCCAGTTCTTCTGCATCAGCTTGACCTGCTCGGGCCAGCCGGGCAGCGCGTCGAGCGCCGCGAGCAGCTCGTCGGCGTAGGCGGTGATGCGCAGGAAGTACATCGGGATCTCGCGCTTCTCGACCGGCGCGCCGGTGCGCCAGCCGCGGCCCTCGATCACCTGCTCGTTGGCGAGCACCGTCTGGTCGACCGGATCCCAGTTGACCACGCCGGTCTTCTTGTACGCGAGGCCCTTGCGGAACAGGCGCGTGAAGAGCCACTGGTTCCAGCGGTAGTAGTCCGGGCGGCAGGTGGCGAGCTCGCGCTCCCAGTCGAGGGCGAAGCCGAGGCTCTTCAGCTGCGCCTTCATGTAGGCGATGTTGTCGTACGTCCACTTCGCCGGCGGCACCTTGTTCGCCATCGCCGCGTTCTCCGCGGGCAGCCCGAACGCGTCCCAGCCCATGGGCTGCAGCACGTTGTATCCGCGCATCCGGTAGTAGCGGGTGAGAACGTCGCCGATGGTATAGTTCCTGACGTGCCCCATGTGCAGCTTCCCCGAGGGATAGGGGAACATGGAGAGGCAGTAGAACTTCGGCTTCCCGGCGTCTTCCGTGGCGTGAAACGAGCGCCGGCTTTCCCAGAAAGCCTGGGCGTCGCGCTCTACCGAGCGGGGATCGTAAGCGTCCTGCATGGGAAGCGCCGAATTATAGGGCGGGAGGGTAGATGAAACTGCTCCGGTTCTTCCTCGTGTGCGCCTCGCTGGCGGCGTCGCAGGCCGCGCTCGCGCAGGTCGCGGCGATGGTCGAGGGCGTGCAGATGCCGGCCTGGGTCGAGAGGAACGGCGTGAAGAGCCCGCTCCTGCCGGGCATGGAGCTCAAGCCGGGCGACAAGGTGCTCACCGGCGGCGATTCGCGCGCGGTGATCAAGCTCGCCGAGGGCAGCGTGGTCAAGCTCGGCGCCAACGGGCAGCTGCGCTTCGTCGAGCTGAACGCCACGCAGCAGCTCTTCAAGGGCGTGCTCGACGTCCTCGACGGCGCCTTCCGCTTCACCACCGACGTCGCCGGCAAGAACCGCAAGCGCGAGGTGAGCATCCGCGCCGCGCAGGTCACGGCCGGCATCCGCGGCACCGACCTCTGGGGCCGCTCGCGCGCCGGCAACGAGATCGTCTGCCTGATCGAAGGCGCGGTCGAGGTGACGGCGCAGGGCGACTCGCCGGTGCGCATGGACCAGCCGCTGCAGTTCTACCGCCGCGTCGACGGCAAGGCGCAGCCGGTCGGCGCGGTGGAGAAGAGCCAGCTCGACCAGTGGGCCGCCGAGACCGACCTCGAGTCGGGCAAGGGCATCGCGCGCGCCGGCGGCCGCGTCACCCTCGAGCTCGGCCGCTTCGACAGCCGCAGCAGCGCGATCGGTGTGCGCGAGGAAGTGCGCAAGGCCGGCTACCCGGCGGTGATGACGCCGATCCGCGCCAAGGACCAGACGACCTACGTGGTGCGCATCCGCCAGCTCGCCTCGCGCGCCGAGGCGGACGCGGTCGCCGGGCAGCTGCGCGGCAAGTACGGCATTACCGAGCCGAAGGTCGCGCGCTAGTGCTGCGCGCGGCGCTCGCCGCCGCGCTCTTCGCCGTCTCGTCCGCGTCTGCCGCCGATGCGGGCTTGGCTTACATCGAGGGCGAGATTGCCGCCCACCCGGGCAAGACCGGCGCCTACGTGCTCGATACCGGCGCCGAGGCGCTGCTCGCGCGCGCCTGGCTGGCCGACCACGCGCGCGAGTCGATCGAGGTCCAGTACTTCATCTGGAGCACCGACAATATCGGCCTCCTCGCCGCCGACGCGCTGCTGCGCGCGGCGGAGCGCGGCGTGCGGGTGCGGGTGCTGGTCGACGACCTGCTGATCGACGCGCCGGACAAGTCGCTGCTCGCCCTGGCGCGCCATCCGCTCGTCGACATCCGCATCTACAACCCGAAGGCCTCGGTCGGCGTGCCTTTCTACCGGCGCGTCATCAACGCGCTGACCGACCTGCACGGCGTCAACCAGCGCATGCACGACAAGACCCTGGTCATCGACGGCCGCATCGCCATAACGGGCGGCCGCAACATGGCCGCCGAGTACTTCGACTACAACCATGACTACAACTTCCGCGACCGCGACGCGCTGCTGCTCGGCGGCGCGGCGCGCGACGTGCGCGCGAGCTTCGAGACCTTCTGGGCCAGCGAGCTGGCGGTGCCGGTGGAGAAGCTGCTCTCCCAGGGCGCGCACGTCGACGACGCCGAGGCGGCGCGCATCTACCGCGAGCTGCACCAGTACGCGCGCTCGCCCGAGAACTTCGCGCCCGAAGTGCGCGCCGCGATCGCCGCCATGCCGGCGGCCTTTCCCGAGCTGGCGAAGCGGATCGTCTGGACCGACGCGCAGTTCGTCAGCGACCGCCCCGGCAAGAACGACGGCCGCGCGGGCTTCGGCGGCGGCGGGCGCAGCTCCGCCGCGCTCGCCGCGCTCGCCGGCGAGGCGAAGCGCCGGCTGGTCATCCAGTCGCCCTACCTCGTGGTGTCGGACGAGGCGCTCGAGCTGCTGCGGCGGCTGGTCGGGCGGGGCGTGAAGGTGCGCATCAGCACCAACTCGCTCGCCTCGACCGATAACCTGCCGGCCTTCAGCGGCTATCGCGCGAGCCGCGGCGAGCTGCTGCGCCTCGGGCTCGACATCTTCGAGTACCGGCCGGGCGAGCGGAAGGCGCCGATCGCCTCGCTGCATGCGAAGACCCTGGTGGTCGACTCCCGCACCGTGTTCATCGGCACCTTCAACCTCGACCCGCGCTCGCAGAACCTGAACACCGAAGTCGGCGTCGTGATCCGCGACGAGCGCCTGGCGCGCGCGGTCGAGGCGGCGATCGAGGCCGACATGGCGCCGGCCAGGAGCTGGAACGCCGGGCGCGACGATCCTGACCAGTACGTTTCGTTCGCGAAGCGCGCCAAGGTGCGCCTCTACCAATGGCTGCCGATCCGGCCGCTCCTCTGATCCGTCGCGCCGCGGTAGCCGACGTGCCGGCGATCGAGGCGGTGATCAACGCCGCCGCGCAGGCCTATCGCGGCGTCATCCCGGCCGATCGCTGGCACGAGCCCTACATGCCGCGCGAGGAGCTCGAGCGCGAGATCGCGGCCGGCGTGGCGTTCTTCGTATGGGAAGAAGATTCCCGGGTCGCCGGCGTGATGGGCATCCAGGACAAGGGCGATGTCGCGCTGGTGCGCCACGCCTACGTCGCGCCCGGCCTGCAGCGCAGGGGGATCGGCCGGCGGCTGCTGCGCCATGTCCGGTCGCTCGCCGGCAAGCGGATGCTGATCGGTACATGGGCGGCCGCGACCTGGGCGATCGATTTCTACCGGCGCAACGGGTTCGTCCTGGTTTCCGAGCAAGAAAAAGACAGGCTGCTGCGCCGCTACTGGTCGATCCCGGAGCGGCAAATCGAAACTTCGGTCGTGCTCGCCGACTTATAATGCCGGGGCTTTGTCGCTTCACCTCGAACTCCTCAACCCCGAGCAGCTCGCCGCAGTCACCCTGCCCGATGAGCATGCGCTGATCCTCGCCGGCGCGGGGAGCGGCAAGACGCGCGTGCTGACGACGCGCATCGCCTGGCTGATCAAGGGCGCACGGGTCACGCCGGCCGGCGTGCTGGCGGTCACCTTCACCAACAAGGCGGCGCGCGAGATGCTGACGCGCGTCACCGCCATGCTGCCGCTCAACCCGCGCGGCATGTGGATGGGCACGTTCCACGGCCTCGCCAACCGCATGCTGCGCGCGCATCACCGCGACGCCGGCCTGCCGCAGGCGTTCCAGATCCTCGACTCGCAGGACCAGCTCTCGCTGGTCAAGCGCCTCGCCAAGGGCCTGAACCTCGACGAGGAGCGGTTCGCGCCGCGCGAGCTCGCCTGGTTCATCAACGGCAACAAGGAAGAAGGTGTCCGAGCTTCTGAAATAGAAACCCATGATGAAAACAGCCGACGCATGGCCGAGTTCTACGCCGCCTACGACGAGCAGTGCCAGCGCGAAGGCGTGGTCGACTTCCCGGAGCTGCTGCTGAGGAGCTACGAGCTGCTGAAGCGGAACGAAATCCTGCGCGAGCACTACGCGCGGCGCTTCCGCCACATCCTGGTCGACGAGTTCCAGGACACGAACCGGCTGCAATACCGCTGGCTGAAGCTCTTCTCCAGCCAGAACTGCTTCTTCTGCGTCGGCGACGACGACCAGTCGATCTACACCTTCCGCGGCGCGAACGTCGGCAACATGGCCGACTTCCAGCGCGAGTTCCGGGTGCAGCACGTGGTGCGCCTCGAGCAGAACTACCGCTCGCACGGCAACATCCTCGACGCGGCGAACGCGCTCATCGCCAACAACCGCAACCGGCTCGGCAAGAACCTGTGGACCGCCGCCGGCCCGGGCGAGCCGATCCGCGTCTTCGAGGGCGAGTCCGACGGCGACGAGGCGCGCTGGCTGGTCGACGAGGTGCAGGCGCTCGCGCGCGACGGCAGGCCGCTCTCGCAGATGGCCGTGCTCTACCGCTCGAACGCCCAGTCGCGCGTCGTCGAGCATGCGCTTTTCTCGCGCGGCATCTCCTACCGCGTCTATGGCGGGCTGCGCTTCTTCGAGCGCGCGGAGATCAAGCACGCGCTCGCCTACCTGCGCCTGGTGGCGCTGCCCGACGACGACAACGCCTTCCTGCGCGTGGTCAACTTTCCGCCGCGCGGCATCGGCGCGCGCACCCTCGAGCAGCTGCAGGACGCGGCGCGCCAGAAGGGCTCGGCGCTGTTCGCGGCGGCCGAGGGCAAGGTGGCCGCGTTCACCAGCCTGATCGAGACGCTGCGCGCCGAGACGCAGGGCCTGCCGCTCAAGGAGCTGGTGGAGGTCGTGGTGGCGAAGAGCGGCCTGATCGAGCACTACAAGACGGAGCGCGAAGGCGCCGAGCGCGTCGCGAACCTCGAGGAGCTGGTGAACGCTGCGGCGACGTTCAGCGAGGAAGAGCGCGAGGTCGAGTCGGGCGAGGCGGCCGATCCGCTCACCGCGTTCCTCACCCATGCGGCGCTCGAAGCGGGCGAGCACCAGGCGGGCGACAGCCAGGACGCGGTGCAGATGATGACCGTGCATTCGGCGAAGGGCCTGGAGTTCGATGTCGTCTTCCTCTCGGGGCTGGAAGAGGGCCTTTTCCCCCACGAGCAGAGCGCCATGGAGCGCGACAGCCTGGAAGAGGAACGCCGCCTCGCCTACGTGGCGATCACGCGCGCCCGCCAGCGCCTTTACCTCTCGCACGCGCAGACGCGCATGCTGCACGGGCAGACGCGCTACAACGTGCCGTCGCGCTTCCTCGAGGAGATCCCGCAGGCGCTCATGAAGTGGCTGACGCCGCGCTTCTCGCGCCAGAAGGCGTTTGCGCCCGACTTTTCCAGGCAGACGAAAACGGTTCTAGGCAACGCCAGGACGCGCGATGTCGGCGGCTTCCGGATCGGCCAGAACGTGATCCACGCCAAGTTCGGCCCGGGCGTCATCGTCGACCTCGAGGGCCAGGGGGCCGACGTGCGGGTGCAGGTCAACTTCAAGAACCACGGCCTGAAGCTGCTCGCCCTCTCGGTGGCCAAGCTGCAGGCCGCCTAGGCGCTCAGGGCGACTGCAGGGCGGCAAAGCGGTCCGGGGACTGCTTGTACAGGCGGCGCGCCAGCTTGACGGCGCGCTTCTGCAGCTTGCGCCGCTTCGCCTCGAGGCGGGCTCGCGGCCTTCGCCGCCTTGGTCCGCTCCCCCGCGACGAGCGAAAGCGCCGTGCCGAGATACTTCGCCTGCTTGCCCCATTCGTGCAGCGCGGCGGGGCTGCCGCGCGCGAGCGCGGTCTGCAGCTCGAGGCGGCCGAGCGCATAGATGCGTTGCACGCCTGCGCGATAGACCGAGCGCGGGTCGCGCGGCAGGCGCCAGTGCGCGGTCCGCTGCAGCGACTGCTCGAGAAGCGCGCGCATCGGCCGCGTGGTCCGGGCGCTGCGCACCCCGCGCAAGCGCGCAGCATGCGATTCGCGAAGCCGGGTGCGCAGCCGCGCGAGCAGAGCGCGGTGGCGCCGCGGCTTGCGCGAGGTCATCAGATCGTTCACGAGCTCGAGCATCACCGCCGCGTCGCGCGCCCGCGCTTCAGAGCCTGCCGCACCGCATGGACCGCTTCGTCGTCGAGCGCGCGCTTCGTCGAAAGCGGCGCCAGCGCGCGCTCGATGTTGCCGCGCAGCGCCGGGCGTAGGTCGAGGGCCTTCAAGGGCAACCGGCTACGAGAGCGCGCTCACCGGCTGCGCGGGGACCGTGCGCTGGGGCGGAAAACGCGCCGTGAAGCGGCTGCCCTTGCCGACTTCGCTGTCGATGTCGAGCACCGCCTGGTGGCGCGCCAGCGCGTGCTTGACGATGGCGAGGCCGAGGCCGGTGCCGCCGGTCTCGCGCGAGCGGCTGCGGTCGACGCGGTAGAAGCGCTCGGTGAGCCGCGGGATATGCTCGGGCGCGATGCCCGGCCCGCTGTCCTCGACGGCGAACGAGGCCCCTTCAGGGCCGTCGCGCCACACGAGCTCGACGCGGCCGCCGGGCGGCGTGTAGCGCACCGCGTTGCTGACCAGGTTGCCGAAGGCGCTGGCGAGCTCGTTCTCGGAGCCGAGCAGGTCGCAGCGCGGCGCACCGTCGACCGAGATCGCGTGGCGGCCGGCCGAAAGCGCGGCGCCGTCGGCGCGCAGCCGCTCGAGCAGCGGCGCGACCGCCACGCGCTCGAGCGGCGGCGGCGGCGCCGACTCGAGCACCGAGAGCGCGAGCAGGTCGTCGATGATGCGGTGCATGCGCCCCGCCTGCTCGCCCATCATGGCGAGGTAGTCCCTCATGCGCTGCGCATCGAGCTTCAGCTCGCGCACCGTCTCGAGGAAGCCGACCAGCACGGTGAGCGGCGTGCGCAGCTCGTGCGAGACGTTGGCGACGAAATCGCGCCGCATCGTCTCGACGCGCTCGGCCTGCGTGACGTCGCGCGCCAGCATCAGCTTCTGCTCCTCGCCGTAGGCCACGAGCAGGAGCGACAGCACGCCGCGCGCGGCGGGCACGCGCACCGCCCGCGGCCGCTGCTCGGGCTGCGTCGCCAGGTATTCGATGAACGACGGGTCGCGCACCAGGTTGGCGATCGGGCGGCCGATGTCGGCGCGCGGGTCGAGCTCGAGCATCACCGCGGCGTTGTCGTTGCACCACTCGATGCAGTTGCGCGCGTCGAGCAGCACGACGCCGTCGGGCATCGCCTGCGCCGCGCGCCGGAAGCGCGCCAGCGCCTCGGCGAGCTCGCTCTGGCGGCGCGCCGCGGCGCGCTCGTAGCGGTGCAGCGCCGAGAGCACCGCCTCCCATGCGCCGCTGCCCTCGGGGACGTTGCCGGGCTGCGGATCGGCCAGCCAGCGCCGCAGCCGTCGCAGGTGACGCACGTGGTGGGCGACCAGCAGCCCGAGCACCAGCGCCACGGCGGCCCACAGCCAGGCCCAGACGTTCACGCGGTCCGCAGCCCGTAGCCCGAGCCTCGCACGGTGTCGATCAGCCGGTCGTGCCCGGTGGGCTGCAGCGCCTTGCGCAGGCGGCGGATGTGCACGTCGACCGTGCGCTCCTCGATGTACACGTGGTCGCCCCAGACCTGGTCGAGCAGCTGGGCGCGCGAATAGATGCGGCCCGGGTGGGTGAGCAGGAAATGCAGCAGCTTGAACTCGGAGGGCGAAAGCGCGATGCGCTCGGCGCCCGCGCTGACGCGGTGCGTGGCCGGGTCGAGGCGCAGGCCTTCGACCTCGACCGCGTCGCCCGAGAGCTGCGGCGCGCGCCGGCGCAGCACCGCCTTGATGCGCGCGTTGAGCTCGCGCGGCGAGAACGGCTTGGTCAGGTAGTCGTCGGCGCCCGCCTCGAGGCCGGAGATCTTGTCGTTCTCCATGGCGCGCGCGGTGAGCATCAGGATCGGCAGATCGCGCGTGCGCGCGTCGCCGCGCAGCCGGCGCGCGAGCGACAGGCCGGACTCGCCGGGCAGCATCCAGTCGAGCACCACCACGTCGGGCAGGGCGGCGCGGATCGCCGCCTCGGCCTCCGCGGCGCTCGCGGCGCGCCGCACGCGATGACCGGCGTGCTCGAGATTGACGGCGAGGAGCTCCTGGATCTGCGGCTCGTCTTCGACCACCAGCACGTTGGCGCTCATCGCGGTCGGGCTGCGCGGTTACGCCGGATCGCCCGTCTCCTCGCGCGCCGCGCTCGCGGTGTGCCGCACGTCGGTGCCCTTGACGATGTAGATGACGTACTCGGCCATGTTCTTCGCATGGTCGCCCATGCGCTCGATCGCCTTCGCCACCCAGACGATCTCGAGCGCGGTGGTGATGGTGCGCGGGTCTTCCATCATGTAGGTGACGAGCTGGCGCAGCACCGAGCGGAACTCGCTGTCGATCGCCGCGTCCTGGCGGATCACCCCGGCGGCGGCATTGACGTCGAGGCGCGCGAAGGCGTCGAGCGCCTGGCGCAGCATCGACAGCGCGACTTCGGCGGCGTGGCGCACGTCGACGCCGCGCACCGGGCGCATGCCGCCGTCGCGCTCGTGGATGCTCTTCGCCATGCGCGCGACCTTCTGCGCCTCGTCGCCGATGCGCTCGAGATCCGTGACCGTCTTGGTGATGCCGAACAGCAGCCGCAGGTCGCTCGCCGCCGGCTGGCGCTTGACGATCACGTGGCTGCAGTCGCCGTCGAGCGCCACCTCGAGGCCGTTCACGCGATGGTCGGTGGCGATCACGTCGTCGAGCAGCGCCCGGTCGCCGGTGGCGAGGCCCTCGAGCGCGCGCCGGATCTGCGACTCGACGAGCCCGCCCATTTCCAGCACCCGCGAGCGGATCGACTCGAGCTCGGCGTCGTACTGCTTCGAGGTGTGCTCGCTCACGCCCATCGCTTGCCCATTATGGCAAAACCATGACCGGGCGAAGGTTAGAGGCGCGGCGTTACCGTTCGATGACCGTTAGCCGCGGGCGGTCACGAAACGGCAACACGGCCTGCCTAGTCTGCACGCCAGCCAATCACCTACGAGGAGACGTTCGATGTTCAGAGCTTTGCTGGGCGCCGCGGCCGTGGCTCTTGCCGCCACCGGCGTCGCCGCCGCCGCCGACATCACCGGCGCCGGCGCGACCTTCCCCTATCCGATCTACGCCAAGTGGGCCGATGCCTACCAGAAGGAAACCGGCGTCAGGCTGAACTACCAATCGATCGGCTCCGGCGGCGGCATCAAGCAGATCGGCGCCAAGACCGTCGATTTCGGCGCCTCCGACATGCCGCTCAAGCCCGAGCAGCTGGACAAGGGCGGCCTGATGCAGTTCCCGACCGTGATCGGCGGCGACGTGCCGGTGGTGAACCTGAAAGGCATCGCTCCCGGGCAGATGAAGATGAGCGGGCAGGTGCTCGCCGACATCTACCTCGGCAAGGTCAAGACGTGGAACGACCCGGCCATCGGCAAGCTCAACCCGGGCCTCAGCCTGCCGGCGAAGGCGATCAGCGTCGTGCACCGCTCCGATGGCTCGGGCACGACGTTCATCTGGACGAACTACCTCTCCAAGGTGAGCGGCGAGTGGAAGTCCAAGGTCGGAGAGGGCACGGCGGTCAACTGGCCGACCGGCGTGGGCGGCAAGGGCAACGAGGGGGTCGCCTCCTACGTGCAGCGCATCGACGGCGCGATCGGCTACGTCGAGTACGCGTACGTCAAGCAGAACAAGATGGCGTACACGCTGGTGCAGAACCGGGACGGCAAGTATGTCGCGCCCAACGCGGCGGCATTCCAGGCGGCCGCCGCCGGCGCGGACTGGAGCAAGGCGCCGGGGATGTACCTCATACTCACCGACGCGCCCGGCGCGCAATCCTGGCCGATCGCCGGCGCGACCTTCATCCTGCTGCACAAGACGCAGGACAAGCCCGAGAACGCGAAAGAAGTGCTCAAGTTCTTCTCGTGGGCCTACGCGAAGGGCGACGGCATGGCGGAGCAGCTCGACTATGTGCCGATGCCCGACAGCGTGGTGAAGCTCATCCAGGCGAGCTGGAAGTCCAGCCTGAAGGACGCCTCCGGCCGGCCGGTGTATGGGGCGTACTGAGATCCATCCTCTAGAATCGGCAGGCCTGCATTGAGCGCCGTCCTGCCGATCAGCGAGCCCGTCGACATCGAGGAAGCAAGCCGCGCCGCGCCGCCGGGCCCGCGCCGCGCGCGCCATGCCGCGTGGCTCGACCAGGCGTTCGAGCAGCTGACCCGCTTCTTCGCGCTGCTGGTGTTCAGCCTGCTAGCGGCCATCCTCGTCTCGCTGCTGCTCGGCAGCCGCGTCACGCTGGAGAAGTTCGGCCTCGGCTTCCTCATCAACGCGGCGTGGGACCCGGTGCAGGAGGACTTCGGCGCGGTGGTGCCGATCTACGGCACGCTCGTGACCTCGGCCATCGCCATGCTGGTCGGCATCCCGGTGAGCTTCGGCATCGCGCTTTTCCTCACCGAGCTTTCGCCGGCCTGGCTCAAGCGCCCGCTCGGCACGGCGATCGAGCTGCTCGCCGCCGTTCCCTCGATCATCTACGGCATGTGGGGCCTGTTCGTCTTCGCGCCGGTGTTCCAGGAGCACGTGCAGCCCCGGCTCGTCGACGCGCTCGGCGGCCTGCCGGTGATCGGCCGGCTGTTCGAGGGGCCGCCGCTCGGCATCGGCATGCTGAGCGCCGGGCTGATCCTTTCCATCATGGTGATTCCGTTCATCAGCGCGGTGATGCGCGACGTGTTCGAGCTCGTGCCGCCGCTGCTCAAGGAGTCCGCGTACGGCCTGGGCGCGACGACCTGGGAAGTGGTCTGGCGCGTGGTGCTGCCCTACACCAAAGTCGGCGTGATCGGCGGCATCATGCTCGGGCTCGGCCGCGCGCTCGGCGAGACCATGGCGATCACGTTCGTGATCGGCAACGCGCATCAGCTCGCCGCTTCGCTCATGGCGCCCGGCAACAGCATCGCCTCGGCGCTCGCCAACGAGTTCACCGAGGCGGTGGGGGACGTCTACTCCTCCGCGCTGATCGAGCTCGGCTTGATCCTGTTCCTCATCACGACGATCGTGCTCGCGCTCTCCAAGCTGCTGCTGATGCGGCTGGCGCGCCACGAAGGCGTGCGGACGTGAATCCGCGTTACCGCGCGCGCAAGCGGGTCAACGCGCTGATGCTCGGCGTCTCCGGGCTCGCGCTCGCGTTCGGCCTGTTCTGGCTGGCCTGGATCCTCGGCACGCTGCTCTACGACGGCGGCCGGACGCTGCTCGACCTGTCGTTCTACGTCCGCTCGACGCCGCCGCCCGGCGACCCGGGCGGCATGGCGAACGCGATGGCGGGCAGCGCGCTGATCGTCCTCGTGGCGACGCTGCTCGGCACCCCGGTCGGCATCCTCGCCGGCACCTATCTCGCCGAATACGGAAGCAAGAGCCGCCTCGCCTCGGCGACGCGGTTCCTGAACGACGTGCTGCTCTCCGCGCCGTCGATCGTGATCGGCGTGTTCGTGTACTCGGCCTACGTCGCGCAGGTGAAGCACTTCTCCGGCTGGGCGGGGGCCTTCGCGCTCGGTCTGATCGTCGTGCCGGTGGTGGTGCGCACCACCGACGACATGCTGAAGCTCGTGCCCAACAGCCTGCGCGAGGCGGCCGTGGCGCTCGGCTGCCCGACCTGGAAGATGATCGTCCTGGTGAGCTACCGCGCGGCGCGCACCGGCATCGTCACCGGCGTGCTGCTCGCCGTGGCGCGCATCAGCGGCGAGACGGCGCCGCTGCTCTTCACCGCCCTCAACAACCAGTTCTGGTCGCTCGACCTGAACGCGCCGATGTCCAATCTGCCTACGGTGATCTTCCAGTTCGCCATGAGCCCCTACCCGGACTGGCATCGCCTCGCGTGGGGCGGCGCGGCGCTCATCACGCTCACCGTGCTCGCGCTGAACGTCCTCGCGCGCGCGCTGCTCCGGAAAAAGGACTGGGCTTGAAGCCGAAGCTGCGCATCCGCGACCTGAACTTCTACTACGGCGGCTACCAGGCGCTGAAAGGCATCAGCCTCGACGTGCCCGAGAACCGCGTCACCGCCTTCATCGGCCCCTCGGGCTGCGGCAAGTCGACGCTGCTGCGCACCTTCAACCGCATGTATTCCCTCTACCCCGACCAGCGCGCCGAGGGCGAGGTGATCCTCGACGGCGAGAACGTGCTCGCCATGAAGCAGGACCTGTCGCTCGTGCGCGCCAGGGTCGGCATGGTGTTCCAGAAGCCGACGCCGTTCCCGATGTCGATCTACGACAACATCGCGTTCGGCGTGCGGCTGTTCGAGAAGCTTTCGCGGCGCGCCATGGACGAGCGCGTCGAGTGGGCGCTCACGCGCGCCGCGCTCTGGCCGGAAGTTCGCGACAAGCTGCGGCAGAGCGGCAACAGCCTGTCGGGCGGCCAGCAGCAGCGGCTGTGCATCGCGCGCTGCATCGCCATCAAGCCCGAAGTGCTGCTGCTCGACGAGCCCTGCTCGGCGCTCGACCCGATCTCCACCACGCGCATCGAGGAGCTGATCACCGAGCTGAAGAGCGACTACACGGTGGTCATCGTCACGCACAACATGCAGCAGGCCGCGCGCGTCTCGGACTTCACCGCCTACCTGTACCTCGGCGAGCTGATCGAGTTCGGCGACACCGACTCGCTGTTCATCAAGCCGCAGCGCAAGCAGACCGAGGACTACATCACCGGCAGGTTCGGCTAATCCCCGGTCGGCGCGATGCGGTATTCGAGCACCGCCGGATTCTTTTCCAGCGTCACGGCCAGCCGGCCGGCGCCCGAGCGGTCGGCGGAGCGGATCACCATGGTGTGGCGCAGCACCCGGCCTTCCTCGAGCCGGTAGGTGAAGTTGGCGATGCTGAAGCCGTGCGACTGGACGAGCTCGCGCAGCTCGCGCTCGCTCATCGCCGCTTCGCGCGCGAAGCGCACGGCGAAGTGAAAATACCCCTGCGTCGGCATCGCCGATTCGATCCAGCGGAAGAACGACAGCACGCCGAGCGTCAGCACCACCGAGATGACGAGCGGGTAGTAGAAGCCGATGCCGGCGAGGATGCCGATCGCCGCGGTGATCCAGATCGACGCCGCGGTGGTGAGGCCGCGCACCGAGAGGCCTTCCTTGACGATCACGCCGGCGCCGAGGAAGCCGATGCCGGTCATGATGCCCTGCGCCATGCGCGTCGGGTCGAGCTGCACCTTGGCCGCGCTCGGCACCCAGTGCGCCTCGTAGACCGTGACCAGCATGAGCAGCGCCGAGGCGGTGCACACCAGCGCGTGGGTGCGAAAGCCCGCCGGGCGGCCGTGGTAGGAGCGCTCGTAGCCGATCAGCGCGCCGGCGGCGAGCGCGGCGAGCAGCCGGGCGACGATCTCGTAGGTGTCGGCGCTCATTCCAGGGGCAATCCTACATAGTTCTCGGCGAGCGTCTGCGCGCGGGCGCGCGAGCTGACCACGTAGTCGAGCTCGGCGAGCTGCAGGCGGTGGTGGAACGCCGACTCGTCGTGGAAGCGATGCAGCATCGAGGTCATCCACCAGGAGAAGTGCTCGGCGCGCCAGACGCGGCGCAGCGCCGTCGCGGAATAGCTGTTCAGGCCTTCTTCGCTTCCCCGGTAGAACGACGCGAGCGCGCGCGAAAGCACGCGCACGTCGGCCACGGCGAGGTTGAGGCCCTTCGCGCCGGTAGGCGGCACGATGTGCGCCGCGTCGCCGGCGAGGAACAGGCGCCCGTAGCGCATCGGCTCGACCACGAAGCTGCGCATGGCGATGATGCCCTTCTGAAAGATGCGGCCTTCGGCGAGCTTCCAGCCGTCGCCGGTCTCGAGGCGCGCGTGCAGCTCTTCCCAGACGCGGCTGTCCGGCCAGTTCTTCAGCTCGTCGTCCGGGTCGCACTGCAGGTACAGGCGCTGGATCTGCGGCGAGCGCGTGCTGACCAGCGCGAAGCCGCGCTCGTGCATCGCGTAGATCAGCTCGCCGGTCGAGGGCGGCGCCTCGACCAGGATGCCGAACCAGCCGAACGGGTAGACGCGCGTGAACTCGCGGCGCAGGCGCGAGGGAATCGACGGGCGGGTGATGCCGTGGAAGCCGTCGCAGCCGGCGATGAAGTCGCACGCGAGCTCTTCCAGCCGGTCGCCGTCGTGGAAGCGGATCTTCGGCGAAGGCGTGTCCAGGTCGTAGACCGCGGCGTCCCTCACCTCGAAGAGGATCCGCCCGCCGGCCGCCAGGCGCGCGGCGACGAGGTCCTTGATCACCTCGTGCTGCGCGTAGACCATGATCGAGCGCCCGCCGGTGAGGCTCGGGAAGTCGATGCGGTGGCTTTGCCCGGCGAAGCGCAGGTAGATGCCCTCGTGCACGAAGCCCTCGCGCTTCATGCGCTCGCCGACGCCGCTTTGCGCGAGCAGGTCGACCGTGCCCTGCTCGAGCACGCCGGCGCGGATCGTCGCCTCGATCTCGCGGCGGCTGCGCGACTCGATCACCACCGAGTCGATGCCGTCGAGGTGCAGCAGGTGCGAGAGCAGCAGCCCCGCGGGTCCCGCGCCCACTATGGCGACCTGAGTGCCTACCTGGGTCCTCATGCTAAATTCCGGCGCTCCCGCGATGAAGAACGACTATCTCGAGCGCATTCTCAAGGCGCGCGTCTACGACGTGGCGATCGAGTCGCCGCTCGAGGCGGCGCGCGCGCTGTCGCGCCGCCTGAAGAACCGCCTGCTGCTCAAGCGCGAAGACCTCCAGCCGGTATTCTCGTTCAAGCTGCGCGGCGCGTACAACAAGATGGCGGCGCTGCCGCGCGCCCGCCTCGCGAAAGGCGTGATCGCCGCGAGCGCGGGCAACCATGCGCAGGGCGTGGCGCTCGCCGCGCAGCGCCTGCGTTGCCGCGCGCTGATCGTCATGCCGGTCACGACGCCGCGCATCAAGGTCGACGCGGTCGCGGCGCGCGGCGC
>Ga0310810_10001271_pt1 | contig 26276 bp, 25 predicted proteins | sample NCmetagenome_FD_207641 | JGI IMG/M metagenome (GOLD analysis project Ga0310810, IMG submission 207641) | Soil microbial communities from experimental microcosm in Duke University, North Carolina, United States - NC | ecosystem: Engineered > Artificial ecosystem > Soil microcosm > Unclassified ...
GCTGCTCGGCGACGACGAGATACATCGCGAAGATCATCGGGGCCGGCGAGTTGATCGTCATTGACGTCGTGATGGCGCCAAGGTCGATCTCGTCGAACAGCTGCTCCATGTCGGCCAGTGACGCGACGCTGACGCCGCACTTGCCTACTTCGCCCAGCGACAGCGGGTGGTCCGGATCGCGGCCCATGAGCGTCGGCAGATCGAACGCCACACTGAGCCCTGTGCCGCCCGCCTTCAGCAGCGCCTTGTAGCGCGCGTTGGTCTCCTCCGGCGTGCCAAACCCCGCAAACTGCCGCATCGTCCAGAGCTTGCCGGCGTAGCCGGACGCATGAATGCCGCGGGTGTATGGGAAAGTGCCGGGCGTGCCGATGTCCTGGACAGGATCGACGTCGGCGACATCGTCTGCTGTGTAGAGCCGGCCAATCGGATGGCCGGAAATCGTCGTGAACGACGCGGCGCGCTCGGGCGCCTTCTTCAAGGCGGGTTCGAGCGTCTCGCGCTCCCATCGCTCCTTCGCCGTCCCGGCGGTCGCCTTCATCGATTTTCATTATATTAGGGTCATTATGTCGACCAACGGTTCGATCTTCGGCGCCATGCTGCAGGAGTTCGACGGTGCGGCCCGCATCCTCAACCTCGAGCCGGGCATCTGGAAGATCCTCACGCACCCCAAGCGACAGATCACGGTTTCGTGCCCGGTACAGATGGACAACGGTGAGATCGAGGTCTTTACTGGCTACCGCGTCCAATACAACATCACGCTCGGTCCGGCAAAAGGCGGGATCCGCTATCACCCCGGGGTCAGCCTCGATGAGGTGACGGCGCTCGCCGCCTGGATGACCTGGAAGTGCGCCCTGGCACACATCCCGTTTGGTGGCGGCAAGGGCGGCATCATCTGCGATCCGACGCGCATGTCACGGCGCGAGCTCGAGGCGCTGACACGCCGGTACGTCGCTGAAATCATCGATGCCATCGGTCCTGAAAAGGATGTGCCGGCTCCCGACGTCAACACCAACGACCAGGTCATGGCCTGGATCATGGACACCTACAGCATGCACGTGGGCCACACGTCGACGGCGGTGGTCACGGGCAAACCGCTCGAACTCGGCGGATCGCTGGGTCGTCGCGAGGCCACCGGTCGCGGCGTGATGATCTCGACTCGAGAATCCGCAAAGCATCTTGGCTTCGACATCAAGGGCGCGTCGGTCGCCGTCCAGGGTTGCGGGAATGTGGGGTCGATCTCCGCGGAACTTCTCGGAGAAATCGGGGCGCGCATCGTCGCGATCACCGACTGGAAGGGCGGGGTCTACAACGAGAAGGGGCTCGATCTCGCGAAGCTGAACGAACACCTCAGGCAGCACAAGACCGTGGCGGGATTTCCGGGCGCCAGCCCGTTGACCAATGCGGAACTGTTCGCGCTCGATGTCGACGTGCTAATCCCGGCGGCTCTGGAGAATCAGATCACGATCGAGAACGCTCCGGCGATCAAGGCCAAGGTGGTCGTCGAAGGCGCCAACGGACCGACGACACCGGAGGCTCACAAGCACCTCCACGAGCGCGGCGTTTTCGTCGTGCCCGACATCCTGGCGAACAGCGGCGGTGTCACCACGTCATATTTCGAGTGGGTGCAGGATCGCCACGGTTACTTCTGGACCGAGAAGGAAGTGAACGAGAAGCTCGAGGCGAAGATGTGCGAGGCCTTCAATGCCGTGCTGCAGACCTCGCTGAAGTACCGCGTCGACCTGCGCACGGCCGCCTACATCGTTGCGATCAACCGTGTCGCGACGGTGACGCGCATGCGCGGCATGTACGCCTGAAGCAGCGTTCCACGTTCGACGTCAGGACTTGAACCTGCGCCAGTCGATCCCGTACTTGCGCACGCGGTAGTTGAAGATGCGCTCGGTCGTCCCGAGCAGACGGGCCGCCTTGGCGCGGTTGCCGCGGGCGCTTTTCAGCGAGTCGAGCAGCGCATCCTTCTCGAAGGCTTCCATCGAATCGCGCAGCGTGGATGTCTGCACCGTTCCCGACGCTTCAGCCGTCTGCAGCGTCGGCGGCAGATGATGCGCGTGTACGACCTGCGAGTCGCATACGACGACGGCGCGTTCCATCACGTTGGCCACTTCGCGCACGTTGCCGGGCCAGTGGTAGCTGGTCAGCATGTCGATGGCCGGTGTCGAAATGCGCTTCACCGACTTGCCATGCTCGCGCGAGAACTTCTCCAGGAAATAGTCGGCCAGGAGGAGCACGTCGGGTTTCCGCTCGCGCAAAGCGGGGACGAAGATCGAAAAGACATTGAGGCGGTAGTACAGGTCCTCGCGGAACTCCCCTGCCGCGATGGCCCGTTCCAGATCCTTGTTGGTCGCGGCGATCAGCCGGATGTTCGAGCGAATCGTTTCGGTGCCGCCAAGGCGTTCGAACTCGCGCTCCTGGAGCACGCGCAGCAATTTGACCTGCGTGGCCAGGTTCAGTTCGCCGATTTCATCGAGGAACAGCGTGCCGCCCTCGGCGGCTTCGAAGCGACCTTTCTTCAGTCCATGAGCGCCGGTAAACGCACCCTTTTCGTATCCGAAGAGCTCCGACTCGATAAGGTCCTGCGGCAACGCGGCGCAACTGACCTTCACGAACGCCTTCTTGGCGCGGGCCGAATTGTAGTGTATGGCGTGGGCGATCAATTCCTTGCCCGTGCCCGACTCGCCCCGGAGCAGGACGGTGGTGTTGGTGCGGGCCACCTGCGCGATCTGCTCGTAGACCTGGCGCATCGGGCCGCTGGTCCCGATGATGTTGGAGAAGTCGTAGCGCTCCTTCAGCTCCTGCCGGAGATGGGCGTTCTCGTCGACCAGTCGCTGCTTGTCGGCCTGGATCAGGCGGTGAACCCGGACGGCCTGGGCGATCATCGACCCGACCACGCCGATGAACTTCGACGTGCGGTTGTAGTCGCGGTCGGCCTTGAATCGCAGATCGATGCTCATCGCGCCGACCGTCGTACGATCGAGCGCGATGGGCACCGACACGTACGACAGTTCCTGGTCCCTCAGTTCAGGCCGGTCCGACAGCCGGTTCACGAACATCGGCTCGCGTGATACCCGCGGCACCACCATCGGCTTGCCGTTCTGAATGACCTGGCCGATGACCCCTTCGCCCATCTTGAAGCGCACGCGCTTGCCCGGCGCGATCGCACCGGCGACCGCCTCGAGTTCGACTTCACCGGTGTTTTCGTTCTGCAGGACCACCGCGCCGCGCACGGCGCCGTGGTGGCGGACGAGGATTTCGAGAACGCGTGTCAGCGCCGCGTGAAGGTCGAGGGTCGCAGAGAGGGCCTGGCTGGCTTCGAGAAGGGTCGAGAGTTTCCGCACCTCTCCTGCGTGCGCCTCATCAGGCTCCATCCACTCGGCAACCGTGCTCTGCGAAGACATATGCCCACCCCGGGGAAGTGTCGGTCCGACCGACAACTCCATACCGAGCAAGCATGGTTCCGGGGCGCGGCTGTGGTCATAAACGACAGATTGTGAAAATCAGGCGAAAATCCACACGATCGTCAGTTCGGCAAGGGGCCGGACTCGAGACAAAATCGTCGAATCAAGGGGGTTCACTCTACAGATTTGTCCGACTGGCCTTCTGGGAGCATCTCCGACAGCACACGTCGGCCTGCATCGGTCGCCCGGCTCGTCTCGATCATGCGGTCGGCTGATCGCCAGACACCAGACGGCTGCTCTCGCGCCAGCCGTGACAGGCTGTTGCCCTCGATGGTCTCGAGCACGTGTTCGAATTCGTGAGCGATCCACTCCGCCTGGCCGGCGCCGGCCGCGACCTCGACGTCCACCAGCACCAGCCCGGATGTGTAGCGTTTAAGCGTGGACCGTGCCAGGAACAGGGTCCTGGGAAGGAGAGGGTTGACCCGAAGTAGGACCACGAGGTTCCCTGCCTCGTCGAGCCTGAGGCACTGCTCCCGGAAGGTGGGCGAGACGGCGAGCATCTCTTCGACTTTCGACTGCAGCGTCGATTCAACTTTGAGCGTGCGAGGGAACTCGAGCGAGGTCAGCGCCGGGGCACCGGCAAACGCGGATCGGCCTCCCAGCATGAGCAGAACGAACAACAGCAAAGGAAGAGTTCGGAGGACATGACGAGAGAACGAACTGAACATGAACACCTAAATGAAGACGAGGCAACAAGCGGACACACCTGTGGCTTTGAGGCGGGAACACAGACAAATATGTAGAGCTAGGGCGTGACCGTGAACTCGATGCGGTCGATGGCGGACGCGTCGCTGTTCCGACCGGAGAACTCCAGCATGTAGCCGCCTGAGGCAAACGCGGCGAGCGGCAGATCAACCTGAAACACATTCGTCGACGAAGGAGCGTTGCTGACGGGAAGGTCGCGCAGCGGCGCACCGAATCGACTGAGAAGTCGCGCGGTCACGACCGGCACCGCTCCGCCGCTGCTGACCGGGATACGGAAAACCAGGTGTTCGGCTCGGCTGAACTGCCGCGACGCAACGGGAGCCGCGACCATGGTGCCGTCGGCGATGGCTCTGAACTCGCGATTGGAGCGCGACCTGAAGACCGACACGGTGCCGAACGAGAGCGACTTCGTGAACCCGCCGACGATGAGATCGCGGACATCGTGATCGAGCGCGCGGCCGGCCAGATCGAGGATGTCCATCTGGATCAGCAGCGTACCTGGCTTGGCGCTGAACGCCATCTCCGCCGGTTCACTGACGCCGAAGTCGCGGTCGGTCCCCGATGGTCCTGCGGTTCCCGAGTAGAGCTCAACGCCGTCCATGGTCGAAACGCGCATGGCGACCCGCGCCGGGCTCATGGCCGGACCCCGACCACCGGGTGTCCTCGGAGAGGGTTCCCAGACGAAGTCGATGTGGGTTGCGCCGTCCTCGCCCGACGACTGACCGAACCACGTGCGGATCAGCGGACTCGTGCGCCGCGGAATCTTCAGGCCGGCCGGAAGCGGCTTCGGCGTGAACCGCACGTCGTCCTCCGGCCTGTGAAGCGCATATCCGGCCCTGGCCCGAACCGCGGGCTGAGGCTTGCGAAGCATCACGCTAACCGAACGGAAGCGACCGTCGGAGGCTCGCGGCGAAGGAGTGAGCGTGAGCAGGTAATAGCGGGTGGCGTCCTTCAAAACGCGCTGCAAGCCTGACGCGGTCGCATCGGCGCCGTCCAGGACAAAGCCGGTCGTCTGTGCGGCAAGGGCCTCGAGCGCATCGCGACGCGGAGGCGCAGAACCGTCACGCGCGTCGTCGAGCGTTGCCGTGGCCCTGGTCGGGCGCATCAGATAGATCGCCACGCGCGATCGGTTCGCCGAGCGCGCAATTGAATCGAGAGCGGGCAATGGCGCGTCGCCGCGGTTTGGCGCTCGTGGCGACACGCCGTTGGAGAGGACGATGAGGGTCTTGCGACCAGCATCGAAGCGTCCGAGCTGGGTGGCAATCGCACTCACGCCCGAGAGGGCAATCTGGTTTCGCGCGGCGTCGATGCGGGCCGGGGCGCCCGCGATGAACTCCTGCTCGAAGGACGAGCGTGGCGCATAGTCTCCCTGTCTGGGCGCGGCGCTCTCGACGATGCGCGCGGCGGCCTCGCGGTCCGCCGACATCCTTAGCGAAAGTAGCGAATCGAGCGGCTTGAGCACGACGACCAGATCGCGAGGACCAAGTGAGGATCGAATAAACGCGGCGAGGTCGTTGCGCGCAACCGCGAACGCGGCGTCGTTCTCGAGGTGGTATTCATCCACGTAGACGCCAACGAGACGGCCGCCCTGCGACACGGCTGCCTTCTCATCATCGTCGGTGGAGATCGGTTGGAGTGGCGCCGTTTCCGCAGGAGGCTGAACCAGGCGGACCGACTCGATCGGCAAACTCTCGCCGTCGTCGTTTACGGTGAAGTCGGCGGCCGTCAACGCCCCCGCTGGACGCTGCGCGGCCTCGTCAACAACGACGTCGAGCACAACGGGTTCGCCGGCGCGCTGCGCAAACAGCGCGGCGCCAGCGAAACAGACGGCAACAGCAATTGTGCGAACCAGCGTGCTCAACTCGTGATTCTGAAGCCGACGAATTCCTTGACGGGTGTACCGGCGCCGGTCGCGGTGATCTCGACCAGGTACTCTCCGGGAGCCAGCGACGAGAGCGTCAAGTCGATGTCCTTTGCGCCTTCCGCGCCGGCGGCTGCCGGGACGATCTGAAGATCGGACATCGGCTGCGCCGCCCGGTTCAGCAGGCGTACGGCAAGTGTGGGCGCGGCCGCTCCCTTGCCGTATGGCGCGACCCGGATGAATACCCGTTCGGCCCTGCTGAACTCTCGGGCAGCCGTCGGCCGGGCGCCCGGTTCGGCCTTGAGCTGTTGGAACTCCCGGACGGTTCGTGCGCGGAACACCTCGGGGGTCGCGATGCCTACGTCAATCGAAGTCAGATCCGGAACCGAGATCTCCCGCACTTCTGAATCGAGTACTTCGCTGGCAGCGCTCTCGACCGCGAGCTTCAGCTCCACCTTCCCAGGCGCAACCTCGAAGCTGATCGAACCGCCGATGTTGGCCGTCCCTGCCGGAGGCACTGCATCGGGAAGCTTTCCGCGATAGTAAGGCGAGCCGTCAGGCGCAATCGCTGTGACTGACATACGCGCTGGTGCTCCACCTGCAGCCTGCGGATCACCAGGCGCCCTGGGCACAGGTTCCCACACGAAATTCACCTTGGTCTTCCCGCCGCTGCCCCGTTCGGTGCCGATCCAGGTGCGAACGAGCCGAGAGGAGTGCGTCGGCGTGGCGATGGATGCCAGAGCGGTCTCAGCCGCTTTCGGCGGCTCTGGCTTCGGGGGCGCAAGCGCACGCTTGGCATCGTCGTTCGTGAACGCCCAGTAGCCCTTGCGAGCCCGCACCTGCACGCCGGGTTTTTTCACGCGCACGCGAATCTCGTGGAACTTGCCGTCCGTGGCCGTGAATGTCGAGTTGTAGCCAAGCAGGTAGTAAGCGCTGTTGTCGCGGACAATCTGCTTCATCCCGGCCGTCAGGTCGTTGCGATTGACGATGGCGCGTCCGTCGGTATTGATGGCCAGCGTGCGCAGCGTCTCCATTGTTGCGTTGAGGTAATTCCGATCGATGGACTGCGCAATGTTCTGGTCGATGCCGAATTCACCGGCTGACAGGCCGCGCGGGTCGACGGCATAGATGGCTACGTTGTTCTTGTTGGCCGTGTCGTAGAGGTCGCGCAGGTCGGACTCCATGTCCATGCCCGCCGAAAACTGCGCGCGATCCTCCATGATGTTGTTCTGTCCGGCAAACGGATCGCCGGCCGCGGAATTCCCCGAACCCGGGATTGCCGCGTTCTGATCGCGCATCTGCGGCGGAAGCAGCGCGTTGTACCCTTCGCTGATCAAGATGAGCGCCTTGCGGCCTTCCTTGAGCCCGCCCATGTGCACGATGAGGGACTTCATCGCCGAGAGCGACACCTGATTGCGAATCTTCTCAACGGTGTCAGTCGGGTAATACGCGTAGCGTTCTTCGAATTCGTTGCGCGGCGTGTAGTCGTACTTCCGTCCCTTGAACTGCTGCAGCGCCTTCATGATCGCGTCGTGATTCCTGGTCATGCGCACCGCGGCTGTAGGATCCAGCGGATACATGAGACCGATCATGTCGCTCGGACCCAGCTGCGTCTGAACGAACCGCGCGAGCTGATCGCGCGCCTGCATGCTGTTCTCGATGCGGACGTGGTAATCGTCCAGGAAGAAGGCGAACAGCCGGACATCGTCTCGCGATGCTTCCGATTCCTCGTCATCATCGGTGCGGATCTGGCGCGGCGGCTCGTTGGTGCTGGACATCAGGCCGCCATCGAGCGCAATGAGCTTGAACGTCTCGATCTTCTGGGGCTTGCCCTCTTCGACCAGCTCGAAATCTTCCGGCTTGAGATTGTCGACCGGGTTGCCGTTCTTGTCGGTCACGATGACGTCGACCCGGACGAAATTGATCCCGGCGCGGAAGATCGGTTGGCCATCCGGTCCGGTCGGCGGCGGAGGTGCCTGCGGTTGTGCCTGCCCCTGGGCCTGGCCGGTTTGCTGCTGTGCGTGCCCCGGAAGGACAGCTAACGCGGCCGCGAGGACCGCTGTGCCGGTGACGCGGAGGAGCTTCGCCATGGTTCTATTTTAGCCCCGGCGCCTGTTAACATCACGCGCTGTGACGACGCCGACCAGCGACCTTTTACGTGCTCCACTCACCCGTTTGTCCGAGGACGAACGGCTCTTCCGCGACAGCGTTTACGAGTTCGCAGACCGGGAAGTGCGCCCGTTCGTCCGGGAGATGGACGAGCACGCCAAACTGCGGCCCGAACTGCTGCGCCAACTCTTCGACCTCGGCGTCATGGGGATCGAGATTCCTGAAGGTTTCGGCGGCGCCGGCGCGACGTTCTTTCACTCCGTCCTCGCGGTGGAGGCGCTCTCGCGCGTCGACCCATCGGTCGGAGTGATCGTCGACGTGCAGAACACGCTCGTCATCAACGCGCTGCTGCGCTGGGGCAGCGAGAACCAGAAGCAGCGCTTCCTGCCGAGGCTCGCGTCCGACACGGTCGGTGCATACGCGCTCTCCGAGGCTGGTTCCGGAAGCGATGCGTTCGCGCTGGCGAGCCGGGCGGTCCGGGGCGGCGACCAGTGGGTGCTCAACGGTCGCAAGTTGTGGATCACCAACGGTAATGAGGCTGGCATCTTCATCGTCTTCGCCAACGTGGACCCGAGTGCCGGCTACAGGGGCATCACGGCGTTCCTGGTCGAACGCGGCACGCCGGGTTTCACGGTCGGCAAGAAGGAAGACAAGCTGGGGATTCGCGCCAGCAGCACCTGCGAACTGCTCTTCGACGAGTGCCGCGTGTCCTCGGCCAGCGTCCTCGGCGAGGTCGGCAGGGGATACAAGGCCGCCATCGAAACCCTGAATGAAGGGCGCATCGGCATTGGCGCGCAGATGGTCGGACTCGCACAGGGCGCGCTCGATCACGCGATTCGCTACACGGGCGAGCGCAAGCAGTTCGGGAAGGCGATTTCGGAGTTCCAGGCGGTGCAGCACCAACTCGCGCGCGCGGCGACCGATGTTCACGCCGCACGGCTGCTCGTCTACGAAGCAGCCAGACTCCGCGATGCGAACGAGCCATTCCTCACTGAAGCTGCGATGTGCAAGCTCGTTGCGTCTGAGACGGCGGAACGTGTCGCGTCCATTGCTGTCAACCTCTTTGGCGGCAACGGATTCGTGAAGGAGTATCCGGTCGAGAAGCTCTATCGCGACGCGAAGATCGGCCAGATCTACGAAGGCACGTCGAACCTGCAGTTGCAGACTATCGCCAAGCAAATCACCGGAGCCTGACGTTCACGGCGACTCAGGAGGACGACAACCGGTGTGGCGTGAGGCGTACCTCAAGGACATTCGCAGGACGTATCGCAAGTATCGCGAGCTGGCGGAGTCGGCCATCGCGCAGGTGGACGACACCGATCTCCACCGCTCTCTCGACGACGAGGACAACAGCATCGCGATCGTCATGCAGCACGTGGCAGGAAACCTCCGGTCACGATTCAGCGGATTCCTGATCACCGACGGCGAAAAACCGGATCGCAATCGCGACGCCGAGTTCGAAGCGCACGACGGGGTCGATCGTGCGCCGTTGCTGGCAGCCTGGAATGCAGCCTGGGACATCGTCCTCGGCGAGCTCGACGCGCTGACCGCAGACGATCTCGAGCGAACGGCGTACATCAACCGGGAACCGTTCAGTGTTGTGGAAGTTTTGAATCGATCGGTGACCCACACCGTGTATCACGTGGGCCAGATCGTGTTCCTGGCCAAGCACTTCGCCGGCGCTCGCTGGACGTCGCTGAGTATCCCGAAGAAGCGGTAGCGGTAGAAGACGATCTTCAGGCGCCGGCGAGGATCCCCTGCGCGATGATCAGACGCTGCGCTTCCGACGTGCCTTGGTAGATCTCGGTTGCGCGCACGTCCCGAAAAAGGCGCTCGATCGTCGACCCGCGACGGTAGCCCTCGGATGCCATGATCTGCATCGCACGATCGGTCGCGCGATGCGCCGCTTCCGACGCCGCCAGCTTCGCCATCGACGACTCGATGCGCGACCGCTCCTGGCGATCCTTTGCGTCGGCAGCCTTCCACGTCAGCATGCGTGCCGCCTCGAGTTCGGTGGCGACGTCGGCCAGCATCCACTGGATCGCTTCGTAGCTCGCGATCGGCTGCCCGAACGTGCGGCGCGTTTTCGCAAACGCAATGGCCTCGGCAATTGCCGCTTCACCGATGCCCAGCGCCTGCGCCGCCACGCCAACACGGCCGCCCTGCAGCGCCCACATCGCAAGGCGGAATCCTTGATCGACAGCGCCGAGCACGTGGTCGTCGCTGACCTGGACGTCGAAGTCGAGATCCATGCAACCGAGCCCGCGCACGCCGAGCGAGTCCGCGCGCGCCGTGCGCGTGATGCCGGGTGCGTCCATCGGAACGAGGAAGGCCGTGACGCCCTGTCCCCTCAGGCCCGGCCGCGTGCAGGCGAAGACGACGGCGACGGTCGCGACGTCAGCATTCGCCACCCACACCTTACGGCCAACAAGGCGATAACCGCCCGTGGTTCGCTCCGCTCGCGTCGACTGGTTGGCTGCATCGGTGCCCGCATCGGGTTCCGAGAGCGCGAACGCGCCGATGGCACTGCCATTGGCCAGCCGCCGCAGCCATTCGTCCTTCTGTTTCGAGCGACCAGCGTGCGCGAGCAGATCGGCAACCAGCGAATGATGGACGACGAGCGACACGCCGACGGTGGCGCTGGCGCGTGAAATCGCCTCGATGGCGATCGCGTAACTCACGTAGTCGAGGCCGCGGCCTCCCCAGTTCGACGGGATCGTGATGCCCAGGAGACCCTGTCCAGCTGCCGCGCGCATGACGTCCTGCGGGAAGGCGCCCGACTCGTCGATTGCCGCCGCGCGCGGAGCGACGACCGTGTTGGCGAACTCGGTCACCGTCGCGAGAAAGGTCTGCTGGCTGTCGGTGAGTTCGAGGACCATACCGGTGCTCCCCTGAAGTGGTGTTCGCGTTCGGCGATCACGATCGTGCGCGCAGCAGACGTTCGAAAATGGGCCGGAGGCGGTTCGCGGTCTCGCCCATGTCCTCGGGCAGCACGCGCGTGTTCCCGACAACCGACATGAAATTGGTATCGCCAGCCCAACGCGGCACCAGGTGGACGTGGACGTGGTCCACGATTCCAGCGCCGGCTGGCCGTCCGAGGTTGATGCCGACATTGATGCCTTGCGGCTCGTACGCCTCGCTCAACGCCACTTCCGCGTCCCGCGTCAGGAGCATCAGTTCAGTCAGTTCATCCGGCGTGGCGCTCGCAAGCGACGCGATGTGCCGGCGCGGCACCACCATCAGGTGACCGTTGTTGTACGGATAGAGGTTCAGGATGACGTAACAATCGCGGCCGTGCGCGAGCACGAGACGGTCACGCTCGGGGTCGCCGGCTCCAGCAGGCCAGGCGGCTGACACGTCGCAGAAGATGCACCCTTCAGGCTTGCTCGAGGTGCTGGTCACGTAAGCCAGTCTCCAGGGAGACCACAGGCGCTCCATGCGTTCCGAATCAGGAATTGAGAATTGAGAACTTAGAAGTACGACCCCAGACAGTCTAGCGCGGACGGGAGAGGATGGCGGGCTTGCGGCCGAACGGCCGGTGAAAAAAGAACGAGCCGGCAGATGCCGGCTCAGACAGCGAGTGCGTCAGGCGGCGGAACCGAACCGCTCGCCGGCGATGTCTCGTCGGGCTCGCGGTTGATCAGGTCCTTCAGTTCCTTGCCGGGCTTGAAGTAGGGAACCTTCTTCGGCGGAACGTCGACTTTGTCCCCCGTCTTCGGGTTGCGGCCTTTGCGGGGCTCGCGCTTTCTGAGGCGGAAGCTGCCGAAGCCGCGGAGCTCGATCTTTTCCCCGCGGTGCAGCGCGTCGATGATGCTCTTGAACACCGTGTCGACGATGACTTCGGAGTGTTTCTTGGTGAGGTCCGACACTCGCGAGACTTCCTCGACGAGTTCGGCCTTCGTCATGCTGCCGCCAGTCATAGATGATCCTTGCAGGCCATCTGCCGTCGGCCGCAGGCCATGGGCAGGTGCCTGCGTGATTGCTGCACCGCCCATCGCCTACCGCCCATTGCCTATCGCCTACCTGTTGTTCCGGAAGTGGTCGCCCAGTGTCGCCGTGCCGTCGCCGGACGACTCCTGGTAGTTCTCCCAGTCGGCGCGGAACTCGTCAGACTTCAGCGCACGAATCGACAGGCCGATCTTCCGCTCTTCCGGCGCGAGCTTGATGATCTTCATCTGGTAGCTTTCGCCCACCTTCAGATCGATCTTCTCCTCGTCCTTGCCGGTGTGCCGCGAATCGTCGAACTCCGACACGTGAATGAGACCTTCAATGCCCTCGTCGAGCTCGACGAACGCACCGAAGTTGGTCATCCGGACCACCTTGCCTTCAATCGTGCTGCCGACCTGGTGACGCGAGAAGAAATCGTCCCAGATGTCGGTGGCGAGCTGCTTCAGGCCGAGCGACAGGCGCTGGTTCTCGGCGTCGATGTTGAGCACCATCGCGTCGACTACGTCGCCCTTCTTCAGGACTTCCGACGGATGCTTGATCCGCTTGCTCCACGACATGTCGGAGATGTGGATCAGACCGTCGATGTCCTCCTCGACTTCGACAAACGCGCCGAATTCCGTGAGGTTACGGACCTTGCCCTGGATGCGCGAGCCGACCGGGTACTTCTCGGCCAGATCGTGCCAGGGGTTGCTCTCGACCTGCTTCAGGCCCAGCGAGATGCGGCGGGCCGTCGGGTCGACGCCCAGCACCATCGCATCCACCGTGTCGCCGACGTTGAGGATCTTCGACGGGTGCTTCACCCGCTTGCTCCACGACATCTCGGACACGTGGATCAGGCCTTCGACTCCGGACTCCAGTTCCACGAAGGCGCCGTAGTCGGTCAGGCTCACGACCTTGCCGCCAACGCGCGCGCCGACCGGGTAACGGTCCATCACGTTCGCCCACGGGTCGGTAATCAGCTGCTTGTGTCCGAGGGACACGCGCTCGGTCGCCGCGTCGTACTTCAGGACGACGACGTCGATCTCGTCGTTGACCTTGAAGAGTTCCGACGGGTGGCCGACCCGGCCCCACGACATGTCGGTGATGTGGAGCAGACCGTCGATGCCGCCCAGGTCAATGAACGCACCGTAATCGGTGATGTTCTTGACGACGCCGCGCAGGACCTTGCCCTCGGCCAGCGTCTCGAGCGTGTGCTTCTTCTTCTCGGCGTTCTCCTCCTCGAGGAGCGCCTTGCGGGACAGCACGATGTTGCCGCGCTTCTTGTTCACCTTGATCACGCGCATGCGGAGTTCCTGTCCGCGCAGCGCGTCGAGGTTGCGCACCGGACGCACGTCGATCTGGCTGCCCGGCAGGAATGCCCGGACGCCGATATCGACTGCGAGCCCGCCCTTGATGCGTTCGATCACGCGGCCGATGACGACCTTGCGTTCGACGTAGGCCTTCTCGACCTCGTCCCAGATCTTCATCTTCTCGGCTTTTTCGCGCGAGAGAACGACGTAGCCGTCGCGGTCTTCCGTACGCTCGAGCAGCACATCGACGATGTCGCCCGGCTCGACCGTGACCTGCCCGTTCTCATCGACGAACTCGCCGACCGCGATGATGCCTTCCGACTTGTAACCGACGTCCACGATGACTTCCGACGGAGTCACCTTGAGCACGGTGCCCTTGACGACCTCGCCTTCCGCGATGTTTCGGAAGCTGCTATCGTAGGAATCCAGAAGCCGGGCGTATTCGTCGGGGTCGATCTGTTCGTCGTCTTCGCGCGGAAGGGCCTTCAGCCCGCCGCGATCACCGCGCTCTGCGCGGTCGAGCGTTCCCGCAGCGCCCTTGGTTGGACCTGGAGTCTGCTCGTCTTCAACGTTTGCCATGCCTTGCGCACTCCTCTTGTCGTCGCACGAATGGTCCGGCATTCCCGTAACCCACCCGTACACGTGCCGGCTTTATATAGCGGGGTCCGGCGGCCCGCGATTTCGGTCAGCAGATGCCCTGAAGCGCCCGTCTGATTTCCGATAAGCATCAGAGAGTACGACACTTATCGCCAAACTGTCAAGGTTCCGAAAGGACTCAACCATGGCCAAGCGCAAGGCCACCGGCGCACGACGATCGGTTTCCTCCCCTAAAAAAACCAGTGCCGCGCGCAAGAAGACGAGCGCGGTGAAAAAGACATCGAGTGCCCGGAAGACCGCGGCCAAATCGACGGGCGGCGGCCGTCCGAAGGCCCGAAAGGCGCTGAAAAAGGCCGCAAAGCCGGCTCGGGCGTCAGCCCTCCGACGCAAGGCCGCGGCCAGGAAGAGTCCGTCAAAACAGGCGTCCTCGAGGTCGAAGAGGGCCGGTGCGACCAGGAAGGCTTCGAAAGCTCCTCGGGCGCAGAAGAAACGGCGCCCCGAGCAGCGGATGGTCCCGACCCCGCCTTCGTCGCTGGACATGAACCGACGCGGTTCGGCAGCGCGAACGGGACGGGACGAGATGGCCGAAGAGCGGGCCGACCACGCCAACATGACGCCCTCGATTACGGGCGGCGACGTCGACGCCAACGTCGAAGATGCCTACTTCACCGGCGACGAAGCACCCGGGGGCGACAACTCCACCCCCGACCAGGACATCGTCGACGACATCGGCCGTGCACTCGGCGTCGAGTACCAGGACAACGAGGAATTGCGGGCGAGCGACAAGGTGGCCGCCCGGGACAAGCACCGGTGGGAACTCGACCCCGCCTCCTCGGAGGACTATCGAGATCGAAAATGACCAACGTTCGACGGTGAGCGCGGGTCAGCTGGCGAGTTTTGACTCGACGATGGACATGACCCGCGCGACGACCTGGTCGATCGGCGCTCCGGTTGTATCGATCACGGTTGCGTCGGGCGCCGCATAAAGCGGCGATGCCGCACGGGTCGAGTCGCTGCGGTCGCGTTCAGTGAGAAGATTGGCGACCTCTGCCAGCGCCGCAGGTCCGCCTGAGTGCGACAGGTCATTCGCGCGACGGCGAGCTCGCTCCTCGGCCGACGCGTCGAGATACAACTTCACTTCGGCGGCCGGAAACACCACCGTGCCGATGTCGCGCCCTTCCATCACGATGCCGCCGCCGGCTCCCAGCGCACGCTGACGGTCGACCAGGATCTCCCGCACTTTAGGTAACCGGGCGACTGCGGCCGAGGCCTTGTCGATTTCAGGCGTACGAATGGCACGGGTCACGTCGGTGCCGTCGATCAAGACGGCGCCCGCGGCAATGTCGATGTCGGACGTCGCGGCAAGCTCCGCGATGTCGTCTTCCCTGTCGAACGCCACCCCGAGTTGCAGCGCCTTCCAGCCGACTGCGCGGTACATGGCTCCACTATCGACGTGACGGTACCCGAGTTGGGAGGCGATAGCCCTCGCAACGGTGCCCTTGCCGACTCCAGAAGGGCCGTCGATGGCGATGATCAGCTTTCGCATGCGTGCAGGATAGTAGGATGACGAAGAAAGGAACCGAAGCGCGTGGAACGCCTCCAGAAAATTCTATCGCAGGCCGGCATCGCGTCGAGACGCGCGTCCGAGCAGCTGATGCTCGAAGGACGGGTCACCGTCAACGGGGCGACCATCCGTGAACTCGGCACCCGGGCAGACGCCTCGAAGGACGACATTCGCGTCGACGGCCGGCGCATCAAGATCGCGGAGCGGCATCGATACCTGCTGCTCAACAAACCAAAAGGCGTTGTCACCACGCGATCGGATCCCCAGCGCCGCCAGACGGTGATGGAACTGATCTCGGGTGTGCGGGAATACGTGTACCCGGTGGGAAGGCTCGATTACGAGTCCGAAGGCCTGCTGCTGTTGACGAATGATGGCGACCTCGCCGCACGGCTGACCCATCCACGACATGAAGTGCCGCGTGTCTATGAAGTGCGAGTGCTCGGCGTGCCTGACGCCCACGACATCGAACGGCTGGCCAGGGGCGTGACCATCGACGGCAGACGCACGGACCCCGCACACGTGACCCTGGGTCCCGGTCGTCATGAGCGTCACGCCACCCTGCGCATCACGATCGCGGAGGGGCGCAACCGTCAGGTGCGCCGGATGTTCGACGCGATTGGTCATCCCGTCGACTACCTGAGACGCATCGCAATCGGTCCGTTGAAGGACTCGAGGCTGCGTCCCGGCCAGTGGCGCGACCTGACCGAAGCGGAGGTTGCGGCACTCAAGAAGGTAACCGCGCGCCAGGAACAGCGACCGACCAGGCCTGCGCGGTCCAGACCGGCACGATCCAGGCCCTGACCGGGAGGCGACTCGCTCGGAGTTGTCAGTGGATGGAGGGGCCCGGATCGTCGGAATCGTCGGTGTCTGATTCTTCAGCGGTCTCGTCCGGCGACCTATCCTGAGCGCTCTTCTCCGGCGCATCCAGGTCGTTTTCCGGCTCGCTCAACGGCAGCTGTTCTTCCGGCGGCACCTGCTCCACGAGGAGGGTGCTTTCGATGCCGAGAGACTCGGCCATGTCCTCGACGCGGGGAAGGTCCGTCAGATCTTTCAGGCCGAACCGGATCAGGAATTCCTTGGTCGTCGCATACATGAATGGCCGGCCGACCACCTGCTTGCGCCCGACGATCTTGATCAGATGGCGCTCGAGCAGCGTGTTGAGGACGCCTGACGCACTGACGCCGCGAATTTCCGTAATCTCGAGCGACGTGATCGGCTGGCGATACGCGATCACCGCCAGCGACTCGAGTGCCTGGGCCGACAACTTCTGCGAGCTTCGCTCGTGGAAGAGGCGACGCACCCACTCGTGCAGATCCGGGCGCGTGACGATCTGGAATCCGCCGGCGACCTCGACGAGCTGCAACCCGCCGGGCCGCTCGTAGTCGGTCTTCAGTTCTTCCAGTGCGGCGAGCACTTCTTCCTTCGGTTCGTTATCGAGCAGCTTCGTCAGCGCCTTGGGAGTCAGTGGTTCAGGCGACGCAAAGATCATCGCTTCGACGATGGCCTTGAGTTCGGCGGTTGGCCGCCTGAACTCCTCGTCGGCTTCCTCGGCATCCATCGCGGCATGGATCTCGGCAAGCGTATCGACAGCGCCCCGACTCTCGTCGTCGACGGTCGTCTCCGAAGCGTCCGCGGACTGGTCGGTGGCGCTCACGCCATCGGGAGCGACCTCCGATTCGTTCGACGGCGGGCCGTCGACTTCTGTTTCGTCCTGCGGTCGGTCCTTGTTTGTCGGGTCAGCCACGATGTGCCTCCGGGTCTCCAATCGGGTGCGGGGCATCGGCCGGACGCGGACGTTTGTACACGCGAATCGGACCAAAGCTGCCGGACTGGAATACCCTCACCAGCTTCAAACGGATCATTTCGAGCAGCGCGAGGAATGTGACGATCAGGCCTGGTTTGTCCTGAACATCCGAGAACAGGTCCTCGAACCCGCATGCTTCGGTCTCGGACAGGCGATCGAGCAGCTGCTCGATGCGCACCTCCACCGGAATCTGTTCGGCCGGCAGCACGACATGCGGCCGGGACTTCGCTCGCTGCACCACGGCCTGGAAAGCGGAGAGCAGGCTGAACAGGTCGACTTCGAGCTCCGGCTCGTACTCATCTCCGGCGATTGTCGCGACCCGCTCGTCAGGCCGCTGCCACTGTGCGGCGCGCAGCTGTTCGCGCTCGTGGAGCAGTTCCGCTGCAGCCTTGAACTTCTGGTGCTCGAGCAGCCGGCGCACGAGCACATCGCGAGGATCCTCTTCCTCGCCCTCGGCGTTTGCCGCCGTCTCGGGGCGCGGCAACAGCATCTTCGACTTGATGTGGATCAGCGTCGCCGCCATGACCAGGAACTCGCCCGCGATATCGAGGTCGAGCTCCTGCATCAACTGGATCGTCTCGAGGTATTGCGCGGTAATGAGCGCGATCGGGATGTCGTAGACGTTCACCTCGTTCTTCTTGATGAGGTGAAGGAGCAGATCGAGCGGCCCCTCGAAGTTGACGTTCTCGAGGCGGATTGGCAGCGCTTCCAGCGCGGATTCGAATTCGTCTGACTGCGTCATGTTACCGGTACGAGATCTTCATCGCGTCGCGAACGCGTTCCATCGTCTCAACTGCCACCGTGCGCGCCCGCCGGGACCCTTCGAACAGGATGTCGCGAATGGTCGATGGATCGGCCAGCAACTTCGCGCGCCGCTCGCGGATCGGGTCGAGATGCGCGTTCAGTGCGTTGGCGAGCTTGGTCTTGACCTCGACGTCCCCGACCTTGCCGGTCCGGTAGCGCTCCTTCAAGTCGTCCACTTCCGCAACATTCGGGTTGAAGGCGTCATGGTAAATGAAGACCGGGTTGCCTTCGACCGTTCCCGGAATGTCGGCCCTCACCCGCTTCGGGTCCGTGTACATCGAGCGGACCTTCCGTTTCACGTCATCGGCTGAGTCCGACAAATGGATGGTGTTGCCGAGGCTCTTGCTCATCTTCTTGTCGCCGTCGAGGCCAGGCAGCCGGCTGAATTTCGTCAGCATCGGCTGCGGCTCCACCAGGACGTCACCGAAGAAGTTGTTGAAGCGGCGAACCGATTCTCGCGCGAGTTCGAGGTGGGCCACCTGGTCGTCGCCCACCGGGACGAACCGCGCGTCGTAAATCGCCACGTCGGCGGTCTGAAGCAGAGGGTATCCGAGGAAGCCGATCGATGAGAGATCTTTCTCTTTCAGATCCTCCTGCTGCTCCTTGTAGGTCGGCACGCGCTCGAGCCACGGCACCGGCACCACCATCGAAAGCAGCAGGTACAGCTCGGAATGTTCCGGCACGAGCGACTGGATGAAGATGGTGCTCTTCTCCGGATCGAGGCCGGCCGCGATCCAGTCCGCGGCGTTCTCGTAGGCGTACGACGTCAGCTGGGCAGTGTTTGCGAAGTCGCTCGTCAGCGCGTGCCAGTCGGCAACAAAGTAGAAGCAGTCGTACTGGTCCTGCAGCGGAACCCAGTTGCCCAGGGCTCCTACGAGATGTCCGAGATGAAGTTGGCCGGTGGGACGCATGCCCGACACGACGCGGGCCTTTCCAGCAGACGAAGGAGTCATACCAGCCACGAGAGAATCATGCGCGACGGTGCGACGACGAGGTATTCGAAGCCGCGGGTGAACATCAGCGCGTAGAGAAGAATGAACCCGTACGGCCGCATCAGCGCGTCGTAACGCGCCGCGAGCGGACGGGGCAGGATGCCGCCGAGCACGTTGCCGCCGTCGAGCGGCGGAATCGGGAGCATGTTGAACACGGCAAGCAGCACGTTCACGTAGAGCGCGCGCGTGGCAAACGCCACGAGCGGCGCGGAAATCTCGGCGTCTCCGAACGCGATCGGCGTCCTCGGCATGAGCGACAACAGCGCCGCTGCCACAATGGCGATCAGCAGATTGCTCGCCGGCCCCGCCGCGGCGACGAGGACGTAATCACTTCTGTGGCGCCGCAGCCGGCTGATGTTGACCGGTACCGGCTTCGCCCAGCCAATCAACGGCACGCCGCTCACCATGCTGAGCAGGGGAAAGATCACCGTTCCGATCAGATCGGCGTGCACCACGGGGTTCAACGACACGCGTCCGAGCAGACGCGCGGTCGGATCGCCCAGGCGGTCGGCCGTCCAGGCATGCGCCGATTCGTGCACGGTGAGTGAAAACAGCAGAACGACGAACGCGATGAAGACCTGCGCGATATCGATGCCCGGCAAGCGGTACAGGTTATTGCTGCCCTGCGAAAAACGCAAGGACGGCATCGGCCAGTTTGGGTCCGATCACCGCTGCCAAATCCTCTCGCGTCGCACGCCGTACTCCCGCGAGGCTTCCGAATGTCGTGAGCAACTGACGCCGGCGTCGCGGGCCGACGCCTGGAACGAGATCGAGTTCTGAACCAAGGTCTCTCATCGTCCGCGCCTTGCGATGGAAGGTCACCGCAAAGCGGTGCGCTTCGTCCCGGATTCGTTGAATGAGCAGCAGTGCGGGGTCGCTCGGCTTCAACGCGATCGGATTGTCGTGATCGCGCGTGAAGAGGAGCTCTTCCTTTTTTGCGATGCCGACGGCAACGAGATTGGCCAGGCCAAGTTCTTCGAGTGCCGCATAGGCCGCCGACAACTGGCCCTTGCCGCCGTCGATCAACACGAGATCCGGAAATGGACCTCCCTGCTCCAGCAGCTTGCGGTACCGGCGGCGAACGACTTCGTGCATCGCCAGAAAGTCGTTCTGGATCCGCGCTGCCGATCCGTCGCTGGGCAGTGGGACGCTGGCGAGACCCGAAACAGCTGTCACGCCGTCGGCGTTCGAAGTCCCTTCGTCGGTGCCATTCGATCGGGCGAGTGTGCCGCGGATGCGAAACTTTCTGTATTCACCGCGCTTCATGCGGCCGTCTTCACAGACGACCATCGACGCGACCGTTTCGCTTCCCTGGAACGTGGAGATGTCGAAGCATTCGATTCGCCGCGGGAGCGCAGGCAGGGTGAGCACGTGCTGCAGCGTTTCCAGGGCGTCGTACTGCGCTGCGGTTTCGGTGTTGTAGCGAGTCTGGTACGAAATGCCGGCGTTCCGGTTTGCGAGGTCGACCAGGCCGCGCTTGTCGCCGCGCTGGGGTATGACCAGCCGTACCTTGCGTCCCTCGCGCTCGGACAGCCAGGTTTCAAGCGCCTCGCGCTCTTCCGGCTCCAGCGGCAGATGGATGTCGGACGGCGCGGGCCGCAACTCGTAAAACTGTTGAATGGCGGCGGCGAGCACCTCGCCTTCATCGCGCCCGACCACTGCCGCTTCAGTTCCGAGGTCTATCCGCTCCACGACCCGGCCGCCCCGCACCTGGAAGACCTGCACGGCGGCACCAGCCGGTCCCGTCTTCATGCCGAAGACGTCGCGGTTGTTGAGATCGACGGTCGCCATCTTCTGCTGGCGGTCTTCGAGCGTCTGAATCGTGCGGATGGCGTCGCGCACCTGCGCCGCCTCTTCGAAACGCTCGGCGTCGGATGCTTCGAGCATCCGTTGACGGAGATTGCGGGTCAGTTCCTCGTTACGACCTTCGAGGAAGAGACGCGTGTCCTCAACGGCGCGATCGTAGTCGGCCGGCGAGCAAATCGCGGCGACGCACGGCGCAATGCAGCGTTTGATGTCGTACTCGAGACACGGGCGGTTCCGCTGCCCTGTAATCACCTCGTTGCAGGACCTGATGCCAAACAGCCGGTGCGTCAGCGCCATCGTCTTGCGCGCGAATCGCGCGGGCATGAAAGGTCCGGCGTAAAAGTTGCCGTCGCGCTCGACACCGCGCGCAACGAGGACGCGCGGGAATGCCTCCGTTGTGGTCAGCTGCAGGTAGGGATAGTTCTTGTCGTCCCGAAGGAGGATGTTGTACTTCGGGCTGCGCTGCTTGATGAGATTGTTCTCGAGCGCCAGCGCCTCAACCACCGAGTCGGTAACGATGAACTCGAGTCGGGCGATCTCCTCGAGGAGGGCATCCGTCCTGGGGCTGTTGCCGTACGCACCGAGATAGTTGCGGACGCGGTCCCGAAGCGCGCGCGCCTTGCCCACATATATCGTGTCGCCAGCGGCGTTCAGGTACAGATACACTCCCGGCTGCTCGGGCAGTCGTGCTATCTGTTCCTTGAGATCGTGGATGGCCATACGTTAATATGTTGCGTTTCAGGCAAGCGCCTGAACCCTCCATTATATCCGTGCCACTGAACGCAGAAGTCGTTTCCTCGCAGCACGATCGCGCCGACCGGAGCGATCAGACGCCGAAGTCGCGGCTGACCTTTACCGGGATCATCGGGACCATCTGCTGGTTTCCGCTGAAGGCCATCATCGCGCTGTGTGTCGCACTTCGGATTCATCCGAACGTGCTGACGCTGGTCGGCGTGATTATCAACATCGGGGCCGCCTGGGCGCTCGGCTTCAACCGCTTCGTGCTGGCTGGCGTGGTGATGATCTGCGCCAACATCTTCGACTTCATTGACGGAAAGGTCGCGCACGAGCTCGAGTTGCAGTCGCGTTTCGGCGCGTTCTGGGATTCGACGCTCGATCGATTCTCCGATCTCGCGCTCCTCACCGGCCTGATTTACCTCTACTCGTCGCTGGGGCGCACCGACTACGTGATGTGGGCGTCGTTGACGCTGATCTTCTCGATCATGACCAGTTACGCTCGAGCAAGAGCCGAGTCGCTGGTCACCAAGTGTAAGGTTGGGTTCATGGAACGGCCCGAGCGTATCGTGCTGTTCATGATCGGCGCATTCACCAACCGGATGGCGGGCGTGCTGTGGGTCATCCTGTCGCTGTCGGTGCTGACCGTCGCAAACCGGATCTACTACACGTATCTCGCCTTAAACGAACTGCCGATGCCGTCGAAGACCGGACTGCGCGGAGCGTTCAACCGCGCATTCTTCTGGACCGACGAGCGCACCACCGTCCCCTACGACGTGTGGGTCATCACGATCCTGGCGTTCGTGTGGCTTGTACCGCCGGACTGGCTGAGGGATCCGACCGCGACGGGTCCGGGGTTGATCGGCATCATCGCGCGGTGGTTCTAAGCCCGCTTCCTTTTTCCGGTCGCCTTCGCGGCGGGCGTAGTGGACACGGCTTTTGCCGGTTTCTTCTTCGCCGCGCTGACCGTATCGAGGCTCTTGCGCAGCGCGTCCATCAGGTTCACGACCTTCGCCGGCGTTTCCTGGGCAGGTGCCACGATTTCCTGTCCGGCGATCTTGGCGTCGATGATCTTCTGAAGACCCGCCCGGTATTCATCGGTGTAACTCGCCAGATCGAGCGGCCCCTCGAAGGTCGCAATCACCTGCTGCGCCAGCTTCATCTCTTCCGGCTTCACTGACGTCGGCACCGAATCCAACTCGTCGACCTGCTCGATGCTCCGGATCTCGGCAGCGTGGTGAAGCGTGTACATCACGATGCCGCGTCCGTGCGGCTTGACCGCGACAAGGTATTCGCGGCCGTACAGCGCGAGTTTGCCCACGCCGACCTTGCCGGCCATCCCATCGCGCATCACGGCGAACGCATCCGACGCGACACCGCCGTCCGGCGCCAGGTAATAGGCCCTGTCTACAAACATCGGATCGATCGACGCTTCGTCGGCAAACTGCACGAGGTCGATGACGCGTGTCGACTCGGGCCGCACCTTGTCGAGATCCTCCTCGGTAAGGACGACGTAGTGCCCCTTCTCGAACTCGTAGCCCTTGACGATCTCGGAATTGGGCACTTCACGGTTGCAGTGCGGACACCAGCGCTTCTGCTGAATGCGCGTCTGGCACTCGCCGTGAAGCTGGTTGAACGAGATCGTGCCCGCCGACTCGGTGGCCGGGAACACCTTGATGGGGATGTTCACCAGACTGATCTTCAGGAAGCCCTTCCACGTCGCTCGTGCAGCCACAACCCCTCCGGGAAGTTAGAGTTGAGAATCTAGAATCGAGAAGTCAAAACGCGCGAGCGAATCCGGCACTTTGCCCATCCATTCCGTGCAGAACCGCGTATCGGCGCGAACGTCAGAGTGCAACAGCCCTCGTCCGTCCAGCTCAGCAAGAGCGGTGGCCCTGGATTCGTGGCTTCGCGGTGACAACTCTAAGTTCGAAACTCTCAATTCCAGGTTCGGAACGTTACGCGTCTTCGCGCTCGTCATGCCCGCCGAGATCTAGCCCCGAGCCGAACTGAATTTCGTGCTCCCCGATCTTGTCCCGCAGCACACGGCGCGCCGCGCCGTAGTGCTCAGGCGGAACAGCCAGCTTCCGCGCGAGATTCCGAATGCGGGAGATGACGACGAGCGACACCGAGTGCTCGCCTTCCCGCCAGCTGACGCCGCCGACTTCCGTGTAGGGGATGAACACCGAATCTGCCCAGATTCCATCCTGGTAGAAGCCGCGACCGATTCTCTGGCTGAGCGGGACGAGGTAACCGAAGTAGACGAACATCATCAGTTCGCCGAACGCCTGACGATGCACGATGAGCAGCTTGACGACCACGAGGATGCCGGTGGCAACGCCGAGTCCGATTGTGAGTGCGTAATGCGGCGGTCGTGGCGTGGGCCACGTGAGAACCGCGCCTCTCTTGCGGCGCTGGAAGCGCAGGTACTCCATCGCCAGACGCGTGTTGGCGATGAGGAAGCCGGCACCGAGCAGAATCAGCGTGCCTGTAACCAGGTCCACCGCCCGATTCTACAAAACGTTCCTATTTCTTTTCGACGTTCGCGAGCGTGGGGTCGAAGCAGTGCCGGCAGCGCGCCTCGTAGAGCCCGGTCGCGCCGACGAGCACGCGTTCGCCGCTCGCGACCAACCGCTGGGTATGGTTGGCGGGATCGCCGCAGACCATGCAGATGGCAAGCGTCTTCGTGATGTATTCGGCGATGGCCAGCAGCTGAGGCATCGGCTCGAATGGCCGCCCCAGGTAATCCTGGTCCAGTCCGGCCACGATCACCCGCTTGCCGCGATCGGCGAGCGTGTTACACGCTGCCGGCAGGTTGAGGTCGAAGAACTGCCCTTCGTCGATTCCGACCACTTCGGTGTCGTCAGCGACCTGGGCGACGATCTGGTCCGAGGTTGAGACACTGGTCGAGGGAATGCGCATATCGCTGTGCGACACGATGTCGTCCTGACCGTACCGGTTGTCGATCGACGGCTTGAAGACCTGGACCTTCTGGCGGGCGATCTGCGCGCGGCGGATGCGCCGGATCAGCTCTTCACTCTTGCCGCTGAACATGCTGCCGGTGATGACTTCGATCCAGCCATGCTCCGGTTTCTGACGCACATCCATAGTGAGTTTCGAGCCGATCCAATGCGGGGAGACTAGCGATTACGCGCGGGACTGGTATTCGCCGGTTTCCGTGTTGACACGGATCCGGTCGCCCTCGTTGATGAACGGAGGCACGTTGACCACGAGTCCGGTTTCGAGCGTTGCCGGCTTGATTTGATTGCTCGCCGTCGCGCCTTTGATGCCCGGAACGGTTTCCTTGACCACGAGGTCCACCGTCTGGGGCAGCTCGATGCCGACCGGCTCTTCCCCGTAGAACTCGACCCGAATCAGAGCGTCGGGAATGAGGTAGCCGACATTGTCCCCGAGCACCTCGGTCGACATGTGAATCTGGTCGTAGGTCGACGTATCCATGAAGCAGTAGGAATCGCCGTCCTTGTACAGGTACTGCATTTCCTTCTCATCGAGGATGGCGCGCTCGATGTCTTCTTCCGACCGCCACTTGGTGTCCATGAGGGTCAGCGTCCGGATATTGCGCATCTTGCACTGGACGTGCGCCCGCAGGTTTCCGGGTGTGAGGTGATGGAGTTCGAGAATGCGGAACAGGTCGTTGCCGACCTTGATCAGCTGTCCCTTCCGAAGCCGTTTCGCTTGTACTGTGTCAGCCATAGTTGTGCCCGTATATCCTTTCAATCCTAGCACATATGGCCGAGGCCGAACCAACCGTGCTACGATGCCGACGTGGCTTTTTCCCGGTGGGATCCGTTCAGAGATCTGCTTGCCCTGCACGACCAGATCGGTCAACTGGTCGGAAGCGACGCACCTGGATGGACGCCTCCGGTCGATCTGTTCGAAACCGCCGGCGTGTTCATCCTGACCGCCGAAGTGCCCGGCCTGGCGCGCGACGAGGTCGAAATTCACGCCGAAGAAAGCCGGATCATCATTCGCGGCGAACGCGTCTGCGGACAGGTACCATGCGAGCAGTATCACCGGGTGGAACGCGGCCACGGGCGTTTCTCGCGCACCTTCATGCTGCCCGAGCCGATCGACGTGGACAACGTCAGCGCCGACCTTCAGGACGGCGTCCTCACGGTGACGATCCCGAAAGCCAACGGTCGCGGCACGCGGCGTATCGACGTCTCGTAGCAAGGGCGCATGCACACAGTCCGGACATCTGGACTCTCCGTCGGCGATCAGCGCGTGGCAGGCAGCAACTCGTATGATCCGTAGATTCCTCGTCACCTTCCTCCTGGTCCTGGTTGGATTCGTCGCGGGCATGGTGGTCACCGGCCGCATGCGCATCGCGAACGAGTCCTTCGCCAGCACGAGCCCTGCACCGCCGACAGTCACCGAACCGCAGCGCGCCACGACAGCAACTCCTGCCGTCCAGGCGCCTGTGTCGGTCGGTCCCGACTTCACCAAAGTTGCCAGCCAGGCGGTCAAGGGCGTCGCCAACATTTCTTCGGAGCAGGTGGTCCGCAGGCCCAACTCGCCGTTTGAGAACGATCCGTTCTTCCAGTACTTCTTCGGTGCCGACCAGGACATGT